>Ga0079223_10000379_pt1 | contig 21905 bp, 16 predicted proteins | sample Stecom2011_FD_75072 | JGI IMG/M metagenome (GOLD analysis project Ga0079223, IMG submission 75072) | Agricultural soil microbial communities from Utah to study Nitrogen management - Steer compost 2011 | ecosystem: Environmental > Terrestrial > Soil > Agricultural land | place: USA: Utah...
TTATCCGATGCAGATATTTCCTTGACAATTTCACCTTCACTGTCTACAATCTGCACCGTTGCACTATCTTCACTACCCAGGTGAATTCTTAAAGGTATTTTTTCGCCCGCAGTAGACATCCATTGGACCATTGTCTGCTGCATTCGGACATTCTTTCCGATTAAAGAAACAGCTGAAGAATTTGTCAAAGATTGAGCACTGTATTTTTGTGCATCAACGGTTCCTATGAATGATTCGTTCATCTCCTTTATTGCGCCTTCAATATTGGAACTGCTTTCGAGTGAACGAAATTGTGCAAGCTGAGAAACAAATTCCGTATTTTCCATTGGATTGAGCGGGTCCTGATATCTAAGCTGTGTCACCAAAAGCAAAAGAAAGTCATCTTTGCCCATCTCCTTACTTGCATTCTTGAACAAACCACTGTTTCTGTCACCAGTTACTGTACTTGTTGATGAATCAACCGTATTATCGACTACCGATGCCCTGGCTGTATAAGATTCATTGTTGGTGTTAACCAGACTGGAAATATCTGAAGTCACGCTCATATTATTGCCTTCCTGCCCTGAAACATTAACAGTTTACAAATGTGTAAACATTGACTATCCAAAGTATTCAACTGAATTATTTCCATAACGTTTACCGGTTTCGGTACCAAGAGTAATACCTGATGATTCATCATCACCCGTGTTATCACCTAATTCGGAATTATCACTGAATCTATTCTGAGCTCCGGAATTTTCATTCCTGGCAGCATACGCATCACTATCCCTGCTCCAGGCATTCCCACCCACATCTACATCAAAAGAACCTGTCTGAAGATTCTGTTGTGCAAGGGTATCCTTTAGTGATTGCATATTACTTTCAATAATCTGTTTAACCTGCTGGCTTTCTACCTGGAATTTTACAATAACGATGTCACCTTCCATTCTGATCTGGCACTTAACATCTCCAAGCGATTCAGGACGCAATTGTATTCGTACTTCATTGATTCCGGAACGAATCGCAGTGTTCAGTTTTTCGTTAACCTGATTCATAACCGAATCATCAAGAGTACGCCCGAGAGCACTGCTGAGCTTTGATTCAAATAATTGAGATTCACTTGCAGTCGGAGGTTTAATAGTTGGTGAAGAGGATGTTACCAGTTCGGTTCCCTCGATCTCCTCCTCTGAATCATTCACATTAGCTGCGATAATTTCGGATACACCAGGAAGATTCATTTTTTCGTTTCCCCTGGCAGCTTCTGTATTCTCAATTTTAACCGCTTCAGTATTCTCGTTTACATTTTCCAGCCTGTTCTCAAGTCTTAACATCTGTCTGAATGTTTGAGAATCGAATTTTTCCAGTTCATTATGGCGGGTTACTTCAGCGTTTATTGATAAAGGATTCTGCTTCTGATCCGCATTCTCGCTAATCAATGATGATATTTTTTTGATAAGAGATTCCACTTCCTTATCGGGATTTACGACAAGACTATCAAACAGTTTTTGAGCGTGTTGTGACGGCATACTCAAATCAGATGGATTAATTGCCTGCGGGATGTTTCCGGTATATTTCTGATCTGTTAATTCAGAAAGTTTTTGACCAATTTCAGATGAAATATTGAGCATATTCAGGCTTATTTCAATCATGAACATATTTTTTCGTATATAACCGCAAATTTCATCATTCGTCTCCGGAGAGATAATTCTGTCACCAATTTCTACAGATTCATTATTTATTGCATTGCTGTCCAGGTAATTAATAATATCTTTCAGAAGCATGACAATTTCTGCCAAATAATCAATCGTTTCATCAGAAACACCGTTTTCAAAACTCAGTTTGTCGATATCCTGATCAATTTTGAAATTCAATTCACGCGATATGTTTATCAGAGCTTCCTGTATTGTTTCTGCTGCAAGTTTACTTTGCATAATGGAACTGGTTTCTGAACCGCAAAAATCTTCTGTTTGATCCAGTATTTCCAAATAAATTCCCCTGGCAAGATCATTTTCAAAACTAACCGAATCAGGAGTCTTTTCACCAGTAAAATCCAGATTGCTTTTACTGTCAATATTCTTTTCTGTGTTCTCTTTTGCTTCTTTATTGCTTTTAGCTATTTGCAGATAGAGTTCCTTGAAACTGATACCGGATTGTCCATGCATTTTCTGCCCGTCTTCGGGAAGTGATTCCTGTTTTTTACATATCTGGTGGTTTGGCCTGTTCCCACCATCCGGCAGCCTTAATTGTAATCCATCTGTTTTCATTTATAATTACTCCTTTTCAGACTAATCTGTTTTTTAGCTTTCCGGGGCCAGAATTTTACTGATCCTGTTAGCTTTATCTTTAGATAAAGCCGAAAGTATTTTTGCTTTCTGACGATCGTCGTTAATCGATGAAATTATTTGTGATGATAGTTTATCTGGAAGTGTCTGCAGTATTTTTGCAGCCTCGGCAGCACGCATAGCTCCATACACTCTTGATAAATCATTTAATCTTCTTGTACTCAGAGAATCGCTCTGCGACACAAGGGATTCTATTTTCTCTCGCTCTTTTTTTAAAATTTCACGCTGTTCCTTAAGCTCCTGTTGCATAAGATCTATTCGTTTCTGCTGTTCGGAAAGTCTGCTGCGTTCCCGTTCTATTTCAACACGCTCTTTTTGAATTGCCTGAAATGTATGAGAGTTGACAGCTGCAAGAGAATCCCTTTTAGCAGTATGCTGAATAATTTCAACCTTTTTACTTTCATCAATTTCTTTTTCCCCATAATCAAATTCAATTCTGGCCACACCGGTAATTAACAGCATTATAAAATAGAGCAGTGGAAAAGAAAGAATCGACACTGCTGCTATTGCTATATAGTCTTTCATTTTAAGATTGATATTCATATCCGGCCTCTTTTACAAGTACAATATTCAGCAGAGAGCATATGCAAGTGCTATGCCATTAAAAAATGACTGATTTTAAATAATTATATCATGTTTGATTTCAATAGGTTATAGTAATTTGAAGAGAAAGCATCAATTATTTGATGTACATTAGAAAGGAAGTAACTGCCGTTGGCAAGGGAAAATAATTCCTATACGAATGATCAAATTCAAAAAGATATGATTAACCCCGGGGGGTATAAATGAGAACAGGTTGAAGTGAAGCATCTATTCAAAATAGCAGATATTGTAAATACAATAATGAATTGAGGTCTGGATTCGGTTTTATCCAGAACCAGTTTTTAAACACCTGGCTGTCTTTTAGCAAATGACCATCTCGAAAGCGCTTTAAATATTATGTTTTTGGCAGGTGTTGTTCGATCTCTAAAAACTATCTTCAGTTATTTTTGTTCAATTGATCACGGCCATGCCATGCAATTGCAGCATTTAAATGTCCTCCTATTAAAATTACAATATTCATAATATAAAGCCAGAACATAAATGCTATTAATGCACTTAATGAGCCATAAACCAGATTATACCGATTCAGACTGCTATTGAGAAACCATGCAAAACCTATTGTCAGAAATCCTGTAAGCAGCGTTGCAATAACGGAACCACCAAAAACATCCCCCCATTTGATAACTGCTTTAGGTACCAACCGGTAAAGAGCCATAAAGACCAAAAAAGTAAAAACCATAAGTGTGACTCTTGATAACAGTTTAACAGGAAATGGATTAGTAAAAACACTTTCAATATATCCTGTTATAAACCCTGTGATAGTTTGCATTATAAGAAACAGCAACAAAAGAACAAAAAATGATGCAACCATTAAAATTGAGATCAAACGTCCTTTGAGATAATTTCTGAGTGGATCCATTGGCCATGCCCTGCTCAAATTCACCTGGATAGTATTGAAAACGCCGGATGCAGACCACAAAAGGCCAACTATACCAAAAATGCTCACCCCCCCTCTATAATCAAGTACCTGTACCAGATTAGCCTGTATTATCCCGATAGCATCCTGAGGAACAAAATTTGAAATAGAATCAAGCACCTGTCTCGTAACCTCCTGGCTGTCCATAAAATAACTGCCTATGGAAATTACAAGTATTAAAAGAGGGAAAATCGACAGAAACGAAAAAAAGGCAGCAGCTGCTGCTGCTTCAGTAACTCGTTCTTCCATTACCCGTTTCAGTGCATGTTTTATTATTTTGTTTATGACCCTTAATTGCTTCATAAATCCATAACAGATTCAAGCTTTTCTCTTGAAACAACACCTTCCCTTAAAATCGTTATTTCATCACTTTCTGAAATTTTGATAACAGTAGATGGCTCAGACAAAGGAAGTAAACCAGCATCAATCATGAAATCAACACTATCTGAAAATGTTTTATAAATAAAATCAGGATCAGGATTATATTTTTCATTACTGATATTCGCGCTGGTAGAAAAGAGAGGAGTACCTGTAATTGTATTTACAGCCTTTATAAAGGGGTGATCAGAGATTCGGATTGCAACTCCCTGCGGATTTAAGTCTGATTGAAGTACCAGTGTTAAAAGCCCGGGCCAGAATAAATCTGCAATTTTTAATGCAATTGAAGAAAACCTGATATTGTAATGTTTAAAATACTTCAGATCAGATGCAATAAGAATCATTGGGTTACCCGAAAACCGGCCTTTGATCTCCAATATTCTGCTTTTAACATTATCCGAATCTGTACGTCCACCTATTCCGTATATTGTATCTGTTGGATAAACGAAAACCGACTCCGATTTAATAAGATGGCAAATGTAATCCAGATGTTTTTTTTTATCAAGAGCTGAGTGAAGTGTAATTCGTTCAGCTTTCATTATCACCAAACTGTAAACGATAGTTTTTCATTTTATCTATTAAGGCAGTATCAGCACAACCCAAAATCTGAATTGCAAGAAGAGCCGCGTTTTTTGCATTTCCAATACCAACACATGCAACAGGTATCCCACCAGGCATCTGCACTATTGAATACAAAGCATCCTGACCACGTAAAGGCCCGCTATCACCCGGTACCCCAATAACAGGCAAAACAGTCAGGCTTGCAATTACACCCGGAAGATGAGCTGCAAGACCTGCAATGGCAATAATAACAGAAAAACCCTGATCCTTTGCACTTAAAGCAAACTTTCTGATTTTATTTGGATTCCTGTGAGCAGAAATAATCAGTGATTCGTACTCTACTCCAAATTCCTGAAGAACATTTTCGGTTTTTTCGGCAAGCTGAAGATCCGATTTTGACCCCAAAACGATTGCTACTTTCATAATGCAATATTTTCTTCCCTTTGAAGTTTTAAACGCGAGACACCTTTACTGCCAATATCACTTCTGTATGTTTTCCCTTCAAAATTTATATCCGTTACGCCTTCATAAGCCTCATCAATAGCCTCAAAAAGACCATCAGCCCATGCACTTACAGCGAGTACTCTTCCACCATTTGTTATCAGACGCTCTTCTCTGTCTAACGCAGTTCCACTGTGATAGATATCCACGTTCTCCCTGTGCTGCTCAATCTCTTCAATACCGGTAATCACTTTGCCCTTTTCATATTTTCCCGGATAACCGCGCGATGCAAGGATCACAGAAACACAGTATCCTGGTCTTACATTCCAATCCACTTCTTCCAGTTTTCCTGCAGCACAGGAACGAAACAGTTCATACCAGTCAGAATTCACAAGAGGCAATACAGCCTGAGTCTCAGGATCTCCAAAACGACAGTTAAATTCTACAACCTTAGGGCCCTCAGAAGTGATCATTATACCACAGTACAATAAACCCTGATATCTGCACCCTTCTGTTTCCATAGCACCTAAAACCGGTTTAATAATTTGATTTTCAACTTTTTCGAGCAGCACTTTATCCATAATTGGTGCTGGTGCATATGCTCCCATTCCCCCTGTATTAGGCCCAGTATCTCCATCATTGATTGCTTTGTGGTCTTGAGAAACCGGTAATATTTTGTAATTCCTGCCATCTGTAAGAACAAAAACAGAAGCTTCTTCACCAACCATTTTTTCTTCAAGGATTACAGTATTTCCTGCTTCACCAAAACTTTTGTTATCGAAAATTTCAGTAAGTGTATTTTCTGCTATCTCGATTGAATCACATACAACAGCACCTTTTCCAGCAGCAAGTCCACTTACCTTAATAACAATTGGCGCTCCATGTTGATACAAATAATCAAGAGCAGATTTCTTATCAGTAAATATACTGCAGGATGCTGTAGGAATGGAATATTTTTCCATCAATTCCTTTGCAAAAGCTTTACTGCCTTCAATTCTGGCAGCACTTTTTGAAGGCCCAAAGATAGTTAAGCCCTTTTCCTTAAAAGCATCTACAATACCCTCAACAAGTGGAGCTTCAGGACCAACAATGGTAAGATCTATTCCATTATTGTGTGCCCACTCTGCAAGATCACTTATGTTGTTGATTTTTTTATCAACCAACATGCATCCATCCTGCTCCATACCCGGATTTCCAGGAAAAGCAAACAAACAAAGTGGTCGATCAGAACGTAACAGGGCCTTTAAAATAGCATGCTCTCGTCCTCCATTGCCTATAATGAGAACTGAGTTCATAAAATCCAAAAAACCTCCTCTGACAGATTTTGGTACAAAATGAACTATCAGCAGATTTTTACTGCCAAAGCATGTTACCGATAACATGCATAAAAGTTATTGGGAACATAAAGATCCAACTACTATGAATCTTGCTCTTAAAAATATCTAATGAAGCCAGAGTAAACAAGATTACGACATATTACGTTGCAGATTTTCACTTATGTAGAAATAAAGGAATTGATTGTACAGTCTTGTCGCCACTTATCCGTAAGACATATATACCATTTGAAACTGAATTCAATGGTATACTTATGTTTTTTGATTTGTTATCATAATTCAGCTTAAAAACAACTTTTCCAGAAAGAGTTGAAATAGTGCATATACCCCGGTCTTTTTGTAAAAGAGTTATTTCCAACCTGTTTTTGGATATTCGGTGTTTCACCTTTGATTCGTTTTTATTAGCCCTGGCTAACCGTACTTTATTACTCTGTTCTTTGTCCCATTCAACCACACCCTGAGCACTTACAGCCAGAACATACCAGGAATTGTGAGGCAGCCACTGCTCAATCCAGCGCCAGTTTTCCGTATTACCATCATCATAAGGTTTCCATAATGGAGAATCCGGATCAAGTGTATCACCGGTAATACCATTACAAATACCTCCAGGTACATTCGGGAATGCATCTATTCCCGGATAATCGGGATAATTCAGTACACCTTTACCGTACATCATGCATATTCCAAACGGATTTTTCCCTAAAATCCAGTCCAGATTAGCAGAAGCAACAGTAAGAATAGTATCCGAGAGGTTTACTCCCGCATTCCATGACAGATATGCTGCAGCAGTAATTGATGAAAGTCTAGCATTTTCTCCCTGCCACCAGTATCCAGTTTCATTTTGATGTGGAATGAAAAAAGAGTTATCAACCTGCTGGTTGCCTGTATCCCTGCGGCTGCCATATACTTCAAATTCATATAATGAAAAACCATATTCTATTCCACGCTCTCTTCCCTGCATTTTGACAAATTGACAGTACACCGGTTCAAATGTGTGTACTTTTCTGCCCGAGCCTTCGTTCTCGATGCTTATAACAGTTGTCCATGTTATATTGTCGTCTGAAATCTGTATATCATACTTTTTCCCATAAGCAGCTTCCCAGTTAAGAACAACCGATGAAATCTCATACTGTTCTTCCAGATCTATAACTACCCATTCAGTGTCAGAATATGGCTCACCACTTGCCCATCTTGTAGTAGCACTTCCGTCACATACATTTTCCGGTGGAAAATCGTTTTGAATCTGAGAAACACTTACCGGTTTTTCTTTCGCAATATTATTTTCACCACCCGAAAAAGAGAAAGGTGGCACATGGCTTAATCGTGGATAATAAAACGGATTGGAAACTTCAAAAGTCCGTTCAATGTAGCCATTTAAAACAGTTTTGATAGCATCTTTTACAATTTTTTCATCTGCAGGAACTATATCCATATATTCAAGTAAAGCAATAACCGGCAAACCCTCATCTGCTGCATGATAAAACGGGCGTTTAAAATCTTTATCACTCCAGAAAAACCCCTGATTACTGACCTTTTGAAGTAATGCCTGAGCCCTGTCCGATGCATCATTTGAATAACTGTTTTCTGAAGTAGCACGATACAGTTCTATGGCTGCCAAAAGAGCACAATAATCATCAATAATATTCTCAACCCCGTCATCACAGTACGAAAGATTTTTCTCCAGCAGATGGGTATAGGCTTTTTGAGCAGAATTAAGGTATTCTGCAGACAACTCTCCACTTACATTGAGCCTTGCACATCTTGCCAGTGCAGCTATCGCAACCCCTCCGCCTTCACGAAATGCAGCCTGGTAATCGGTACTTTTCACACCTGTTCTCAGGTTAACATCAGGTTCATCGGGATTATAATACCAGGTGCACAATTCCCTTGTATCCCATCCCCATCGATCAAAAACATTAATGTAAAAAAAGCCTTCAGGATCCAGAACCCTGCATAGATAATCCGCACCCCAGGCAGCTTCACTGATTATTTTTGATCTCAGTTCACTTGAAATCTCAGGGTTCAAGTCAAGCGATTTTAAAAGTGACCAGACAACAAACGGAATTTGCTGAGGAGGGAAAAAATTGGAGTATGCAAGATGGGACAGATACTTTCCCCTATCACCGGTTGCATCATTCCAGCCACCATTTACATTCCGGTAAACATCCGGTGAACCGAACAATGGAACTTGTGAGTCATCATTAGTGTTGCGCATTCCAGTAAAAAAAGTAACAGCATCTTCATATGTTTTTGTCACAAGAATATTCGTATCAATTTCAAATGAAACAGACTGGGAATCCCCATAAAGAAGCGAATAAGTACCAGCAGCCTTAAACTGGCTAAATTCACAAACCATGAATGGGCCACCCCACCCTGTAATATCATGAGGCCCGCTGAGTTTTCCGGCAAAGACTACACTGTTTTCATTTAATATAAAAAATGAATCCGACGAAACAGTTTCATCAGACAAATCTATTACAGCATATTTTGGCCCCTCAAGATCATAACCGACCTGATTTACTCTGATAGCAGATTTTGAAAATGTAGTAATCAGAACTAAAAATATTGAAAGGTAAATTATTCGTTTTTGCATCAGTACTCCATTACAAATTAACTGGACGTAATTTAAAATCTATTTCCACATTAATTATTCTTGGTGTTAACTATTTTGAATCCGGTTCACATGTTCTTCATGGCCATAAAACCGTTTCTGTGCAAAGGATGTCACCATTTCGGCAAAATTATCCTCAATCAATTACCTTTATTTCAGGGTTAATGTATTCTCACAGCAATATACAGAGCTTCAGACCTCAGTTTTATTAAGTGAGGTTTAATGAACCAACACTTAATTTTTTCCTATAAGTCCACCTGCTAAAACTTTGTTTTCTTTATATATTACAGCAGATTGCCCCGGTGCAACAGCCCTTACTGGTTCAGAAAATTTAATTCTAAGTGCATTATCACTAATTTCATCAATACGACAATCTACTGGTTTGCTTTTATATCTGACCTGAACAGAATAAGTCTCAGATACAGCTATTTTTTCAAAACCCCAAACCACATTTTCAACTACAATTGATCCGGAAAAAAGATCTTTGTTCTCTGCAACAATTATCGCATTTTTTTGGGGGCAGATCTCTTTTACAAACATCCTCCTGCCAAGCGCCCCCAACCCCTTGCGCTGTCCGATCGTGTAATTACAAATCCCACAATGTGTACCTAAAAGGTTTCCCTGGAGATCCATAATCGGACCACCTACCTGATCACACGACAGGCTGTCATTTACGAATTCAGCATAACTCTTTTGCGATATGAAACAAATATCCTGACTTTCCTCCCTTTGAGCATTAGGAAAATCGATCTCAGTTGCTAATTCTCTAACCTGTTGTTTTGTATATCTTCCCAGTGGAAACATTACTCTGCCAATGTTTTTTGAATAAAGAGGATATAAAAAATATGACTGATCTTTTCTGGTATCAGCTCCACGAAAGAGTTCCCCATCACGTATTGATGCATAATGGCCTGTTGCCAGATAGTCATAACCCATCGAAACAGCTGATTCCAGAAGGTATCCAAACTTTATGTGCATATTACAACGTATACACGGATTGGGAGTCCTGCCCTGACTGTATTCCTGAATAAAATTCTCAATAACAGCTTGTCGAAACAGAGAATTTACATCAACAACTTTGTGCTCAATTTTGAGTGTTTCACAGATCCTGGCTGCTTCAGTAATCGCTTTTTCATTACTTCCAATTTTCATGGTAATTCCGCAAACCATATAACCATCATTACAGAGCAAGGCAGCAGCTACCGATGAATCGACTCCCCCACTCATTGCAACCAATACTTTTTCCACTTTTCTCTCTCTTTTTATAATTAACCACTACTGCCCATAGCTCATATAAACAGGCGCATTCGCTTTTGTTTAGATATCAATTTTAATTCAGCAGACCAGTTTTTAATATACCCGGACTATCCATATTTTTCAAAAAAAAACTTCTGAGATCCTTTTTTATCGCTTCCACCCAGCGAATAAAAACTGACCTGTTTAGTCCATTTTGTCTTGAGCAGGTTTGATACACATTATGAACAAATAATCTTTTTCCAATTCACTTTGTTGAAAAAAAAACAAATCCGGTTTGGATTAAATTAGTTTTATGATCAAAGTATTATAACACAGTGTTAAATATATTTTGAGGTATTTTATGTTTTTTAATAATCTGATCTCACTTGAAGATGCGCTTAAGAACAATACTTTCCCCGAATTGGAAACATTCCCGTGTCCTTTTGATTCAAATAAAAACAGTGGAATTATCAGAATTATTTTTCCGGAATTTACTTGTGTGTGCCCCAAAACCGGTTACCCGGATTTTGCTGCAATCGGTTTGTATTATCTTCCCAAATCGTTGTGTTTAGAGTTAAAATCCTGGAAACTTTATCTGAACTCATTTCGAATGATAGGAACTTATCACGAAACAGTAACATACCATTTATTTGAAACAATAAAAAAAGTACTTGATCCATCATGGTTTCTGGTCACAGGAGATTTTTTTCCCCGTGGGAATGTAAATACAACCATAGTTTTTGAATCACCCGGTACCAGACCCCATGGTGCAGATATTCTTATCGATCCTCTCTCTACACGTTGCCGCAAATTTGAATAGCACAAGCCTCTGCACTGCAAAATGAAGTCTTAAATGAATTACGGATGCTCTATCCAGTTCGTATGGAAAAATTTGCCGCGTGGCTGGTCCACTCTCTCATACATATGTGATCCAAAATAGTCCCGCTGTGCCTGTAAGAGATTGGCAGGAAGATTTTTACTTCTGTATCCATCATAAAACGCAAGCGCTGAAGAAAATGCCGGAACAGCAATACCAGTCTGCACAGCGAAAGCAACAACATTACGCCATGAATCGAGACACTTACCAATCAGTTCACAGAAATATTCATCCAGAAGCAAATTTGAAAGTTCGGGGTTCAATTCAAAAGCATTTTTAATGTAATCCAGAAAAGTACTCCGAATAATACATCCCTCCCTCCATAACAGCGCGATATTGCCATATTCAAGTTTCCATTTATATTCCAGTGATGCTGCGTGCATAAGCATAAAGCCCTGAGTATATGATATTATTTTAGAAGCAAGAAGCGCTTTTTGAACGTCCTCTGGAACGACATCTATTGAATTAATTCTTTTTGATGAACCAGGTAATATTTCTGATGCTGAAACTCTCTGCTCTTTAAATGAGGATAACATTCTTGAAAAAACTGCTTCTGTTATCAATGTTACAGGTACTCCCAGATCCGAAGCTGACTGAATGGACCATCTTCCCGTTCCTTTCTGCCCTGCAGTATCAAGTATTTTATCTACCAACGGACTACCGTCTGAGTCTCTGTACCTGAGAATATCTGATGTAATTTCAACAAGATAGCTATTGAGTTCAGTATCATTCCATAACTTAAAGGTGTCTGCAATCTCATCTGTACTCATCCCCATTGCACTTCGCAGTAAATGATATGCCTCACTAATAATCTGCATATCACCATATTCAATTCCATTATGTACCATTTTTACATAATGCCCTGAACCATCCGGGCCAACCCAATCGCAACACGGCGTCCCGTCAGCAGTTTTAGCACAGATCGACCTGAATATTTTTTCAGTAAGGGCCCATGCAGTTTTGGTCCCTCCGGGCATTATTGACGGACCATGTCTGGCACCCAATTCTCCTCCGGAAATCCCCGCTCCAATATACATCAGCCCTTTTTTCTCCAGATATCCTGCACGATTAACCGAATCCTTGAAATATGAATTTCCGCCATCTATGATAAGATCACCTTTTTCCAGATAAGGTAATAGTTTATCAATAAACTGATCAACTGCAATCCCGGCTTTAACCATGAGCATAATTTTTCGGGGACTTTTGAGATTTTTTATAAATTCCTCGATTGTATATGCAGGAATAATGTTGTTTCTTCCGCTGGCAGCACCAGTAATAAAATCATGAGTCCTTGAAACTGTACGATTGAATACAATTACATTAAATCCATTATCACTCATATTTAAAACGAGATTGCTACCCATTACAGCTAAACCAATTACTCCGATATCTCCCTTGGGTTCCATATAAACTCCTGCGTTTTAAATACTAATTTGCGAAAGTAATTATTCAGTTTCAATATGACGGTATTCAATGCCCGATTGCAGCTTAGAGATAATACAGCGGTTTATCAAACAGACAGTCCACAATATGTATTTGTTAAGCCATAGTAAAATGTGCAGATGTAGCTAAATAAGACTTTATTTAAAAAGACAGCACTACTCATGTCCCTGATCAGATACCTGAAAACCAAGACCGGCCAGTTTCTGTGCTTCTTCTTTCTGATTATTGCCGAGTTTTATCCGATATCTAGAAAATTCATGTCTATGTTGATAATCTTTTCTGAATGAATCAAATATTTCGGCTGGTTTTAGTTTATCATTATTCATTTTTCCTTTAAATCTTGCAGATTCATCACAAATTTTATAAGTTCTTGAAATAGCATCCTGGATTGGTGATCTGGAAGAACAAATATCTATTGTATCAATAATATCTGTTAGAATACCCCTGGGTAAATTCCATCCATATTTCTTGTAAAAATAAGCACAGGCGCCATCATAGATCATCTTGGTTCCTCTGAGTTTTCCTTCATAGGAATGTCCCGCAATGTGTGGTGTACCAATATCAACGAGGCTCAGGATTTCTTTGTTAATGGAAGGCTCACCCTCCCAGACATCGAAAGCAAGCCCGCCAAGATTGTCTATTCCATTTATTACCGACTTTTCGTCAACGATTTTGCCCCTTGAGGTATTTATCAGAAAAGCACCTTTTTTCATTCTTGATATAAATTGGCTGTTAACCATCTGTATGGTTGAGTCCTCTCCATTACAATTGAGCGGAACATGTAGTGTAATTATATCAGCTTCAGCAAGAACTCTTTCAAGGGGAACATATATATCACTTCCGGTCAAGCGCTTTTTGGGAGGATCATTGAGTAACCACTTAATCCCAAGTGTTTCTGCGAATCGGAATACCTTCGACCCAATATTTCCCACTCCGATTATTCCAAGCATCATATCTTTAATTGATTTACCTTTTTTTTCTGCTAAATGCATTATAGCTGCAATTGTATATTCTGCAACAGATTCTGCATTCGAACCTGGAGAATAAGAGAAACCAATATTGTTTTGACGTAAATAATCAGTATCAATGTGATCTACTCCGACAGTTGCACTTGCAACAAATTTGATGTTGCTCCCTTCAAGTAATTCACTATTGACCTTAGTTACAGATCTAACCAGTAAAATTGATGCATCTTCAAGTGTCGTTTTCTGAATTTTCCTGCCACTCACAGTGATAACTTTTCCAAAACGGCTAAAAGCCTCTTCTACAAAGGGAATATTTTCGTCAGCTATGATTTTCATTTCTTTATTCATCTGCGATTTCCTGATTTAATTTAATTAATACCTGAATAGTAACGATTTTATTTATACAATTTTTTTTGTCGATATTTGTCATAAATATTGATTAAAGAGCAGAAGGAACTGCTCATTAACCGACAATTATGATCATCGATTACGGTAACGATACCGGAAAAACATAGTAGATATTACTATCACATCCAAAAAAACCTTTCTGCCAGGTGCCACTCTCTTTTTAGCACATCAAAATAACTAATATCCTGTCCGAAGTGAACAATCCCTTACTTTATCTGAACAATTTTCTACAGGATCATGCAAAAAATTACTGCAACATATATTTTTTTGTGCGAATACTTAAATTGTATTGTATTATTATGAAAATGGATTTAGCAAACAAAATCAGATCTTCAATGCTTGGTGCAATTCTGGGAGATGCCATGGGAGTACCTATTGAGTACACATCAAGGCACGAAAACTCTCTGTGCTCTGTGAAAAATCTTTTAGGGTACGGAAGGTTTGATCATCCTGTAGGAACATGGTCTGATGACAGCTCAATTATTCTATGCACAACAGAAAGCCTTTGCAGCGGCTACGATCTGAACCATCTTGCAGAAACTTATTGCAAATGGCTTTTTGAGGGCTATTGGACCGCGCTTGGATATGTTTTCGATGCAGGATTAACTACCTGCCTGGCATTGGACAGATTACATTCTGAAGGATCGGTTTCCTGTTGTGGTTGTGATTCTGATGATGATAACGGGAATGGCTCTCTTATGCGCATGCTGCCGGCTGCTATTTTTTTCCATAACGAAAATTTAGATGATTTCATGAAAAAAATTCATGATATTTCATCTCTGACCCACTCGCACCCAAGAACTCTTATAGGATGTGGTCTTTATTCTCTTCTGGTTTTGGAACTTATTAATAATAACAATAAAGAGGAAGCTCTCCGGTCTGCAGTTTCAAAAACTTTGGAGTATTACAACAGATTTGATCAATTTAAAAATGAATTATGTCATTATATGAGAATTTTTTCTCTTGAATTGCTTTCATTGAATGAAAACGAAATACATTCCTCAGGTTATATAGTCGAAACACTTGAAGCTGCAATATGGTGCTTTATTAAAAATGATTCTACCTACCAGATACTTCATTCTGCAACAAATCTTGGTCTGGAAACAGATACAACAGGTACTGTTGCTGGTGGACTTGCCGGCCTGGTATATAATCTTGATGATGTACCACAAGAGATTATTCAATCGCTTGCCAGAAAAAGAGAAATCGAGAACCTGATCAGAAAATTTTCAGAAATTGTGATTAGCAATGCCTGATCAAACACTTTCAAATAATAAATGAATCGTACATAAAATAAGAAAAGTAAGGGCTGATACAGAATGAAACCAATTCATATCAGAGATTATGATTTGCTCGTAATAGGAGAATGCTATATTGAATTCAGGTGCAACGGGGATATTTGTCTTTGTAATACATTCGAAAAAGATATTGGGGGAGCTGATATAATCGTTGCAGCTACAGCTGCCCGACTTGGTTCCGGTGTTTCGTTCATATCAGCAGTTGCACGGGATCCATTTCACGCCACGATCCGGGAACAACTTCTTGCTCAGGGTATTAATATCGACCATGTAATTACAAGTCAGGGTTATAATGGCATCTATTTCACCAGTTCACGTTATCCTGATCAAAGAGAATATCTCATCCATCGTCCTGGTTCTGCAGCCCAATATATCTCCCCGTCAATGATTTATGATGATCTCATTGAGAATTGTAAAATCGTATATGCTTCCAGCGAATTGCAGTCAGTTTCAAAAGCTTCGCGACATACAATTTTCAAGGCATTTCAATTTGCACATAGCCATAATATCATGGTTGCGTACGACCCGAATCTCAGACTTCAACGGTGGTCACTTGATGACTCAAAAGAAAGCCTATGGAGTGTTCTTCCGTTAATTGATGTCATTTTCCCTTCTTCTCCCGATGAATCCAAAGCACTGTTTGGTTATGAACGTCCGCTGGATATCGTAGGATTCCTCTGGGACAGAGGTGTCTCAATTGTTGTTGTTAAAATGGGATCTGAAGGCTGTCTGGTTGGATATGATGGGAAAATTGAGGAAATTTCTCAGGAAAAATGCTCAGAACCAGTTTCTAATCTTACTCTTATTGGAAGTGCTTTCAATGGAGGGTTTTTACACTGCATAGCCCGAGGATACGATCCCTTTACTGCTGCACGACTGGCCAACTCAGTTGCTTTGTATAAAGGGATAAAGGGTGGAGGAATAAATTCACTTCCTGTATCTTCAGATATTGTTGTCTGATTTTGCTGTCATGGGGGAAACAACTTTTTACACACCAAATATGCAGGAATTTATTCCTGACTCAGTTATTTCATTATTACATTTCCCCATCAAACTCAAACGGATAATTAACTGTTAATTCTCCCAGACTGTCAGGAACTGCTTTGAATTTCCAGTTATGAATTCTTTGTACTATCTCATGTTCAAATTTTTGATCACCCAGATTCGACTGTAAAATTTCAGCGTTCTCTATCCCTCCATCCGGCCTGATTCGTATTTTTACGACCATCTTTCCGGAAATCTTTATACCTGCCCTTAAACGTTTATTATAGACATATCTCAATTCATTTTTCCGTTCATCAATCACCTGTTTAAGTGCTTCCGGTTTTCTGTATGGATTTTGAACAAGCAGTTTTTTTCGTTCCAGTTCACGCATTTGTGCATCACTTATTGTACTCTGTTTAGGCAGCACTTTATTGTTTCGCTGCTCACTACGCATTACAGTAACAGTTTCTTCTGACGATTCCATATTTCCAATCTGATCAATCATTTTGAGAATACTGTCATTGGGGATAGCAACAAAATCGTTTACACCAACTTTACTGAGTAACTCAGCTTTAATTGAACTTCTGGTTAGAAACCCCTTATATTTATCTACACTTTCCGTAAATATTTTATCCTGATATGCTTCAAGCTTACGACGAGCTTCCTCAGCAATCTGTTTGTGCTGATTATAAAACTCTCCGAGCATTAACATCCGTCGATTAGCCTGTTTTGCCCATTTTTCTGTTTTGTCTATTTTCATTACGATTCTATATTCCATCATGGCATCCTCATTTTCACCCAGTTCCTCATGAGCTCTTCCCTTGAAATACCGTGCTTCTGATGTCAAATCTTTTCGAACTTTCCCGTTTTCAAGAAACATCGAGTAGTTTTTAATCGCATTTCTAAAATCCATTAAAAGATAAAACTGTCTGGCTTTTTCAATTTTAGGCAGTCTGGTTTTTTCCAGTTTTTTCCGTTCATTTTCCATAGATTGTATAAAGTCAAGAAGTTTCCAGGATAAAATCCCTTCATCGGTTTCCGGATAATTGCTTATTACAATTTCATATATCTGTTTTGCCTTGTCATAATTACTGATCATTGAAAAGCAATATGCTTTGTGAACCAGAATAGCTGCCTGTAACCGTGGTGTTATCGATGAAGTAGAAAGAACCTCATCGTAAAGATTCAAAGCTTCCTTATATTTTCTGTTTCTTTCCAGGAAATAAGCTATTTCCAGTACTTCCAGTACCTTGTCATCTTCTTTTGTATTTATGATTGATTTTCCCAACAACAAGCGAATAGTATTCAGTGTCAAACGAATCGGTATCTGATAAATTTTCTTCTCGATAGGTATTCTCTGATTTTCGAACTGATTTCCTGATGTCAGAGCCTGAATTTTTGCTTCGAGTTCATAATCAGAATTTTGATCTTCTCCAAAAAGCATTCTTCGTTTTATAAGTTCGTATTTTGCGACTATGCTGAACGTATTTGAAATTCTGTCTCTTGAAGCGATTTTACCGAGAAGATAGTTGATTTCACCAAACCTTATATCTACAAGAACGATATTAAACAATATGGTAAAACCCAAAAGGATCAGAACTGATACATATTTCAACGTTGAACTCATTTTTATTGCCTCATGCTTCTGCGGGCACGAGTAATCATATCCTGATTTATCAACTGTGTAGGACTTACAGGTCCACTCCTGCGATCTATAGCATAACAAGACCCATCCATACTTTTTACATACTTTTTAACTTCTGCAGCAACTGTAATAATCTCAGCATGCCTTCGAAATGCTCTTTGCATGTTTGTTACGGCAGCCACAGAAACACTCATGAGCGGGAAACGCTGCCCCTCACCTTTTCTGTTAACTGATTCAATATATCCATTGCGTTTATCTGTATTATTGTAAAACTGATATATATTCCTGTCAAAATTCATTATAAAAGTTTTGGTATACTCTTCCCAGAACTGGTAGCCAATTACTACAACAAAATCATCACCACCTTCATGCCCTATAAATATATCATTACCACCTTTATGCCTGCCCGCTTCCACAAGGCAATCCCGTGTGTAAAGTAGTGCTTCATCACCTTTTGTAAAGCCATATTTATCGTTATAGGCTTTGAAATTATCCAGATCACAATACAGAACACAAACAGGTTTTTGAGACTCAAGGCATTTATCAATGTATTTGGCAATTACCAGATTTCCCGGTAAACCAGTTAAGGGATTGGCACCCTTTGCTTCATCCCGCATTCTCTGTATCGCAACTCCCATTTCATTGAATGATGAAGCCAACTGGCCAATTTCATCATAACCTGTAATAGGTACCCGTACATTAAGGTTTCCCTGTGATATCATTTGCGTAGCCTCATTCAACTTGCGCAATGGTAACAGTATTATTTTCGATATAAAAACAGCAAACAAAACATGAATAATTGTTACCAATAAACCTATCAGAAAACACTGGCGGTATAGATACGACATATGTCGATCAATATCTTTCATCTGCAGAACAATTGAAGCCACTCCGATTTCACTTTTAGAATAACCAAAAGGAATGTATAATGTTATCGACCGTTCCTTCCTGTTTACAGAATGGTAGAAAAGCTTATCTTCAAAACTCTGTTTTGTAATTGCCATATTAATCATTTTCAAGTCGCTCAGATCTGCTACTTTTTTGCCGACTATTTTATTATTAATAATATTTACAAAAACCTTTCCATTTTCATTGTAAAGTGTGATATTGTTTATTCCCAGCAACCCGGCTTCTTTTATTATTTTGTTAATATGTACACTGGAAAGATCTTTTTCCATATTTAAAATGTTGTCTATTCTGTATTTAAGACTTGAACCTGTATGCTGACTGTTTAATATGGCGTTTTCAGCTATAAGATCAAGCTGATTCTCGAAAACCATAAGCACAAAAATTGAAACGTTTAATATGGTAAGAAAAACATATATTATTGCGGTTTTGAATATTATCGATTGTGTGTTAAATACCTTCATATTTATCCCTTTTCAAAGATAAATCCAACCTTGCGTTGCTGTCAGCATTAATTCATAACCTAACTGAGGAATGCTGTTATTGCGCCACAAATTGATTTTCATATTCGTGAAGTTTATTTCGTAAAGTTCTTATGGAAATCCCAAGCATTTCTGCAGCTCTGGTACGATTCTGGTTACAATATTCCAGAGTTTTGTATATCAGTTGTTTCTCCATATCAGAAACTGTCATTCCTGGTTGAAAACCATTGCTGTTGTCAGTATTATTAACATCTATTTCACTGAATTCAAACAACCCGGGTTTTATCAACCCGGTACGGGTCAGAACAACAGCCCTCTCAACAGCATTTTCCAATTCCCTTATATTTCCGGGCCAGTTATAATTTTGCAGCAATCTGAGACAATCACTTTCCACACCTTCAACACTGAAACCATTTTCATCATTGTATTTTTCAATAAAGAACATCAGAAGATTCTCAAGATCATCTTTACGCTCCCTTAATGGGGGCAAGTGGATGTGAAACACGTTAAGACGATAAAACAGATCCTCTCTGAAACGTCCATTGGAAACTTCCTGTTGAAGTTGACGGTTAGTGGTAGCAATTACCCTGACATCTATCTCGATTGTTTCTTCACTACCAATTTTTTCTATTTCACGTTCCTGCAATACACGTAATAGTTTTGCCTGAGCAATTGCAGCCATTTCACCTATCTCATCCAGTAACAGAGTACCTCCTGATGCTGCCTCAAATTTCCCTTTTTTCTGTTTAATAGCTCCTGTGAAAGCCCCTTTTTCATGTCCGAACAGTTCTGATTCAATCAACCCTTCCGGAAGTGCAGCACAATTAACTTTTATAAATGGTCCGTTACTGCGTCTGCTGCTATAGTGGATAGAACGTGCCACCAGTTCCTTGCCGGTTCCGGATTCTCCGGTAATAAGGACTGTCGACTTGCTTTCTGCAACAGATTCAATAACTTTTCTTACTTCAGACAGACTCTTGCTTTCGCCAATAAAGTCACATTGATTCCTGAGGGCTTTTTTAAGTCTTTTATTCTCATTAACAAGACGATGATACTGCAAAGCCCGCTCTACAGCCATTTCAAGCTCTCTTATCAGGTTGTCCGATTTCTGAATAAAATCAAAAGCACCTTTTTTCATAGCTTCTACAGCTGTTTCTATAGCTCCATACGCGGTAATAATTAAGAAAGGAATATCCGGATCAATATTTTTTATCTTCTCAAGCAATTCAATTCCAGACATTCGTGGCATTTTCATATCAGAAATAACAAGATCATATCTTGAATTTGGCAATTTCTCCAATGCATCCAATCCATTAACTGCCGCATCGGTATCATACCCTTGCCTGTTAAGAGTTTCAATTACAGAATCCCTGAACAATTCGTTGTCATCAACAACCAGTATTCTCTTTTTGACCATAAAACCCCATTACTCCTTGAGAACTGGTAAAAATACCCTTGCAGTAGTTCCCTTTTGCGCCGAACTCTTTACATCTATATATCCGGAATGAAACTCCACGAATTTCTTTACAATAGCCAACCCCAAACCAGTCCCGTTCTCTTTTGTGGTGAAAAAAGGATCAAACATTTTTGTAACAACATCACTCCCGATACCATTGCCAGTATCAGAAACAGAAAAACTGATAAAACCGGTCTTCTCATGGTTTTGATTTTCAACAGATACTGTCAGCACTCCGTCATTGTCCATAGCCTGAACAGCATTCAAACACAAATTCATAACAATTTGTCCGATTTTTTCCGGATCAGCAAGTACACATACCGATTCGTTTGTCCACTCTTTTTTAACCTGGACAGTACTTCCCAGCCGTTCGATTTCAATCTGAACGAAATCAACTATTTCCTCTAAAATTGCTTCCAGTTGTATCTTACGAAACTGTGCTTTAACAGGCCGTGTATAGACAAGCAGATTTGACACGATCTTGTTTAACCTGGAAAGCCCTTCTATTATCTTTCCAAGTGTCTTTCTTCGCGAGTCATCTTGCTCTAAATCACGCTCAAGTAACCCTGCCCACATTCCCATTGCCCCCAGGGGATTTCTTATTTCGTGTGCAACAGTGGCAGACATTTCTCCAAGAGCAGCCATTGTTCTTGTCTGTTGCATTTCCTCTTCAAGCGCCTTAATCCGCGAAATATCACTGAATATTTCAACGGCACCAAGTTTTCTTCCCTTCTTATCTTTTAACAAAGCTGTCTGATAAGAAACCGGAACCGGATGACCATCTTTATGCCATATAACTTTCTCGTTACGCTTAAGTTCTATTCCTCTGTTCAAAGCCTGGACAAGTGCTGGTTCACCATCCGTATTACTTGAAAAAAACCGTGTATATTTACGTCCCATAAGGTTATCATAATTGTATCCGCTTATTTCAGAAGCGGCACGGTTGAGATGAGTTATCTTGCCACATATATCAATCCCAATTACTCCATTGTCCATACTCTGTAGAATTGAATCCAGATATGTCTGCATTTCCTCCTGAA
>Ga0079223_10000381_pt1 | contig 21873 bp, 16 predicted proteins | sample Stecom2011_FD_75072 | JGI IMG/M metagenome (GOLD analysis project Ga0079223, IMG submission 75072) | Agricultural soil microbial communities from Utah to study Nitrogen management - Steer compost 2011 | ecosystem: Environmental > Terrestrial > Soil > Agricultural land | place: USA: Utah...
AGCCGGGACTGAAATTCCCGGATGTCGCCGCAGCGCTCGGGGTTCCATTCGAAGGCGGGCTTGTCGCTCAGGAACCCGTACGGCGCAGGCGCAGCAAGCTGCAGGGTGTCCACGCTCCACTCGTTGGCGCGAAACGTTTCCACGATGCCCAGGGCCTCGTCGACCGATGTGCCCGGTGCCTGTTCGAGCCACACGCCCATGGGCCATAGGCCGGGCTGACCGGCGCGGCCGGTGAGCGCAGTAAACTGGTTCAGGATTTCGGTGGGCTCGCCTGCGAACAGGAAAAAGTCGAGTACGGCGTCGTGAACGTCGTAGCGGCAGACATCGCTGGAGCCGGCGGCCAGATCGTATTCGATGCGACCGAGCGTATTGAAGTACACGCCCCAGCCGCGCGTGCTCCACAGCAACGAACCAACACGGTCGGCCGCGTTGTCGGAAACCAGCCGCGCACCCCGGCGATCGGGGTCGCCCGCCGTTTCGCCCAGCCCGTGCAGGCTTTCGTCGGCTCCAAGTGCCGTAACGAGCCGCCATTGCGTGTCGTTGCCCGAACCGGCGCACTGCAGGGCGTCGTGCCCGACCGTGCGCAGCACGCAGCGGTCACCCCGGTACAACGCAAGCCGCAAGGGGTTGGATGCCACCTCGAGCGCAATTTCGCCCTGCTCGAGCCGCCAGCCTTCACCCCCCACGACGGAACTGGTCGCCAGTTCGCCAACCGGTTCGTCGCGGGCCAGCAGCATCTCGGCCAATGCCTTCTGACGTGCGGTGGGCTTTTCTTCGCGGGCGAGCAGGGTTTCAGGAGGAGCACAGCGCACGCGGTAGACACCGGGCGCATGCGCCTCGATCTGTAACGCCAGCCCGGCTGCGGGTAGCGCGAAGTCGGCCCGGACAGAAGTGGCGTTGGTGAATTCCAGATGGGTCAGGGAAGAAAGCAAAACTTGATCGGAATCGTGCGGCACAGCGCAATCCTCGGGACATGGCCCAATAAGCATTCAAAAGCCCCTATTCTGACGGATTTGAGCTATAAAATAAAATCCGACCATATTTTACGGTCGTTTGCCCCTATCTGGCGCGTACCGATTTCAGCAATTCTCGCTCCACCACTTGGGGTTCGCCGTTCAGCCGGGCAGCAATAATCTCACCGGCCAACGTCATCCAGCTCAGTCCGCGCGACCCGTACCCGCAGGCCAGCCATACCGACTCACGGGCATCAACCGCTCCGATCATGGGCAAGTGGTCGCTGAACGCCACACGCCACCCTGCCCAGCCCGACGGTTGCGCGCGGGCCGCCCTCAGGCGTGCGGCGTCGATCTCGAGCAAACCGGCCACCTTGTGCGCCACCGAATCGAAACCGGACTCGGTCGGCTCGCTCACGGCTGTGTCGAACACGTAAGTGCTGCCGCCCGTATGGATTCCGCCGTCTTCGGGAAGCCAGTATCCCGCACCCGCCACAATGGCATGCGTGCAGGGTAAGTCACCCGCCCGAAAGAATGCCACCTGCCCGCCCATGCGCTGCATGGCAGACAACCTGGGGTAGTGCGCGTCGGGAAACAGTGCGGCCAGCAGCGCGGGCGTGTGCGTGGCGGTGGCCAGCACGATGCGAGGCGCCTCGCCCAACACCGCAGCATCGTCGCCCAGCACCTGCCAGCCCGTGCCGCCGGCGCGAATCGAGGCGACGGCACGCGGGTGCACGGTAATGCCCTCGTGCGCGAGCAGTATGGCGATCAGGGCGGCCGGCCGTACGCGGGATCCGGCACCCAGCCACACACCCGCGTGCCTGAGCGCATGCCCCACTTGCGCTTCGGTTTCGTGCGCCTCACACCAGCGTGCCCATTCGGCCGGCTGCGCCAGCTCGCGCAGCGCCGCTCGCCAGAGGCCGGATTCGGATTCCGGCACCCGCAACAGCGAGCCGCAACGCACGTATGCGTCGTGCAGCCCCTTCCAGCGCTGGTGGGCGAGCAGAATGCCTGCGCGGCTCAGGCGAGACATGGGGTTGTCGTCACGGCTCAGTGCGGGCGTCATGGCGGCACTGCGGTGCCCTTCGTGGCTGCCGCCCGGGCCACTGCGGAACATGGGGTCGAATACGGCAACGGCGTGCCCGCGCAGCGCAAGCGAATGCGCCACACCCGTGCCGGCCAGTCCGCCACCCACCACAATCACGGGCTCGCGTTGCGGGCGTGGCGCAGGCCGGCCCAGACCGGGGCGCAGCACCGCCCGCGACATCTGACGCTTGCCGCCGAAACCGGGCACTCGCGTGACCAGAAAGCCCGCTGCCGCGAGGTCGCGCCTGACCTGCCCCGCGCTGCACCAGGTCGCCGCCGTGGCCCCCTCGTTGGCCATGCGAACGAGCTGCCCAAACAGCTCGCGCGACCACATTTGCGGGTTCACGCGCGGAGAAAAGCCGTCAAGAAAGAAGGCGTCGACCCGTGCCTCGGTCTGCCGGGCCAGGTATTCGATACGCCCGAAGGCCAGCGTGAGTGTGACGCGCCCCCCTTCGAACACGAGCCGGTGCAGGCCGGCGATCAGCGGCGGCCACGCATCGACGAGTGCCTGGGCCAGGCCGGCCATTTCGCCTTCATGGCCCGCCAGCGCACGTGCAAGATCAGCCGCCGTGAACGGATGCGCCTCGAACGAAAGCACGTGCAGGCGCTGCGGTCGGGCGCCACACTCCCGCCAAGCCTGCCAGAGCGCCAGGAAATTGTTGCCCAGCCCGAAGCCCGTTTCACACACGGTAAAGGTGTCGCGCCCCTGCCAGCGCTGCGGCAGGTCGTTGCCGCGAAGAAAAACATGCCGCGCCTGATCGAAAGCGCCCGAGCGGGAGTGATAGACGTCGCCATACAGCGTGCTGCACGGTACCCCCTGAGCATCGAGCGTGAGGTGCGCCGGCTGCAGGGGCTCGCGCCGGGCTTTCATGTCCACCCCCGCAACAGAGGTACGAAGGGCGTCACGTACAATGAAGCCCACCCTTTTGATCGGGCCCGCTGAACCAGGAATCTGTCATGCAATCTTTACGTCTTCCCCTGAGTGATTGCCTCGATGCCGCCGTTACCGCGGCGCACGCGGCTGCAGCAATTTTACAGGCGTACGCGCACAACCGCGGCGACCTCGTCATCGACACCAAGACCCGCAACGACCTGGTGTCCCAGGCCGATCGCGAAGCGGAACAGGCCATCATCGACATACTGCTCGAGCGCACGCCGCAACTTGGCATCGTGGCCGAGGAAAGCGGCGGCAAGGCATCCGACATCGCCACCTGGTATATCGACCCGCTCGACGGCACCACCAACTTCCTGCACGGCATTCCCCAGTATGCCGTCTCGATCGCACTCATCGCCCACGCTGGCGCGCTGATCAATGGCGACCAACCCCTTGACCGCGACACGCCGGTAATTGGCGTGGTGTACGACCCCAACCGCGAGGAACTCTTCACGGGGCTGCACGGCGTGGGCGCCTGGCTGAACGGCCGGCGCATCCAGTGCTCGCGTGCGGCCAGCCTCGCCGAATCCGTGGTCGGCACGGGCTTTCCCTTTCGCGATTTCTCGTTCGCCGACGAATACATGCCCACACTGCACCACGCCATCCGTCACACCCGCGGGGTACGTCGCCACGGAGCGGCGGCGCTCGATCTTGCGTGGGTGGCCTGCGGTCGCTACGATGCCTACTGGGAAATGGGGCTGGCGCCTTGGGACGTCGCGGCCGGCACGGTACTGGTGCGCGAAGCGGGTGGCATCTGCGAAGACATCTTCCATGCCGACCCGTGGCCAATCGGCGGCTATGTGTATGCAGGCAACACCAACACGGCAACCGAACTCGACGCCATGATCCAGCCGCACATGAAGCCACGCCAATCACGATCATCACAGTAACGGTACCCGCCATGAATCTTGCCGAACCCATCGTACGCTGGCACGACGAATTCGCCCGCATCCGCCGCGACATCCATCAGAATCCGGAACTGGCCTACGAAGAGGTTCGCACGGCAGAGCTGGTTGCCAGCCAGCTCGAATCCTGGGGCATCGAGGTCACTCGCAAGATCGGCGTCACAGGGGTCGTAGGCGCCATCAGGGGCCGCAGCGACAACGGGCGTGCCATCGGCCTGCGCGCCGACATGGACGCCCTGCCCATGCAGGAACTGAATGCCTTCGGGCATGCCAGCCGCCACCCGGGCAAGATGCACGCATGCGGTCACGACGGCCACACGGCCATGCTGCTGGCCGCCGCCCGTTGCCTGGCCGAAAGCCGCGACTTCGAAGGCACGGTCTATGTCATCTTCCAGCCCGCCGAAGAAGGCCACGCGGGTGCCCAGGCCATGATCGACGACGGCCTGTTCGAACGCTTCCCCATGGACGCCGTGTTCGGCATGCACAACTGGCCGGGTCTGCCCGTGGGCAGTTTCGGTCTCACTCCCGGCCCCATCATGGCAAGCAGCAACACGTTCAGCGTACGCATCGTCGGCAAGGGTGCGCACGGCGCCATGCCCAATCTGGGCGCCGACCCGGTCATCGCGGCCGTCAACATGGTTCAGGTACTGCAAACCATCATCACCCGCAATCGCGACCCGCTCGACCCGGGGGTGCTCAGCGTCACGCAGATCCACGCCGGCTCCGCCGACAACGTCATTCCCACCGAGGCCGAAATTCGCGGTACCGTACGCACCTTCACCGACGCAACACTCGATCTCATCGAATCGCGCATGAAAACCATCTGCGAACAAACGGCCGCCACACTCGAGTGCACGGCCACGTTCGACTTCCAGCGCAAATATCCGCCTACGGTCAACTGGCCGGAAGAAGCCGAATTTTGCGCAACGGTCATGGAAGGCATCGTTGGCCCCGAGCACGTGGTACGTGACGTCACGCCGTCGATGGGCGCCGAAGACTTCGCGTTCATGCTGCAGCACAAGCCCGGCTGCTATGTCTGGATCGGCAACGGCCAGGGCGACCATCGTGAACAGGGCCACGGTATGGGCCCCTGCACATTGCACAACGGCACCTACGACTTCAACGACGCACTCATCCCGCTGGGCGGCACCTACTGGGTCGAGCTCGCGCGGCGCTGGCTGGCCACTCCCACCCGCGGCTGAACACCAACCCGGGGGCACGAAACGCGCAACTCGGTAAAATGCGGGGGCGCTTCGTGTCTGCCGGCGTTTCCAATTGCCGTGCGGCGCACAGGCGCACCCTGTCCGTGGCGTCACCCCGACGCCGTCTCACCTGGAGCCGCAAAGTGAGCACCGAGAGTTCCCGGCATTCCGCCACCGTTCGTCAGCCCGTGCTGCGCGTCATGCCGCTGCCGAAAGATGCCAACATTCATGGCGACGTCTTCGGTGGCTGGATCATGGCGCAGGTCGACATCGCCGGTGCAATTCCCGCGACCCGGCGGGCAGGCGGGCGCGTCGCCACCATCGCCGTCAACGCCTTCGTATTCAAGCAGCCCGTGTTTGTCGGCGACCTGCTCAGCTTCTACGCCGACATCGTCAAGGAAGGCCGCACCTCCATCACCGTGTCCGTCGAGGTCTATGCCGAGCGGCAGCGCCTCGATACCGAACCGGTGAAAGTCACCGAAGCCACGCTCACGTACGTGGCGACCGACGAAAACCGCCGCAGTCGCCCACTGCCACCTCTGTAAGCCGAGCGATCCCATGTCGGAACAACCCGTCGATCTCGCCACGCCCGTCACGATCCGGCGCAGGCTCGACCCGGAAGACGCTCAGCAGGCCCTGCAGCAGCTGCAGAGCATCCTCAAGCGGCAGGAAGTGGTCGAGGCACTCGCACGCCGCCAGTACGAGGACGACGACCGCTCGAACCTCCTGGAAGGCCTGCTGCAACGTCAGCACGAGAACGAGATCCGGGCGATCGTCAACGACCTGCATCCGTCTGACATCGCCTTCATTCTTGAATCGCTGCCGGTCCATGAGCGGCAGGCTGTGTGGCAACTCGTCAGCGCCGAACACGACGCCGATGTGCTGCTCGAGGTCGAAGACTGGGCCCGTGAATCCCTGATCCAGTCGATGGATCACGAAGACCTCGTGGCGGCGGCCGAGCACATGGACGCCGACGAGATCGCCGATCTCGCACCCGACCTGCCGCCCGACGTGGTGGCGGAAGTCCAGAAGGGGCTGACCGAACAGGAACGCGCACAGCTTCTGGAGGCCATGGGCTACCCGGAAGGCACTGTGGGCGCCATCATGGATTTCGAGATGGTGCGCGTGCGCGAAGACGTGACGCTCGAGGTCGTGCTGCGCTATTTGCGCCGGCTGCACGAGCTGCCCGACCACACCGATCAAATCTTCGTGGTCGATCGCCAGGATCGTCTGCAGGGTACGCTGCCCGTGAGCATTCTGCTGGTGAAGGAGCCCGAGACGCTGGTGTGCGACGCCATGCTGACCGACTACCTGAGCCTGAATCCGCTTGATTCCGATACCGATGCTGCGGGCGCGTTCGAACGCTACGACCTCGTTTCGGCACCGGTCACCGACGACCAGGGGCGGCTGATCGGGCGCGTGACCATCGCCGAGGTGGTCGACGTCATTCAGGAAGACTCACAAGAGCAGGAACTCTCGCGCGCCGGTCTGCAGGAAGAGGACATTTTTGCACCCGTGCGCACGGCCCTGCGCAACCGCGCCCCCTGGCTGATGGTGAACCTGATGACGGCCGCCACCGCATCGCTGGTGGCATCGCGTTTCGAGCACACGGTGAGCCAGATCGTGATTCTGGCCTTTCTCATGTCGATCGTGGCCGGCATCGGCGGCAATTCCGGCAATCAGACCATGACCATGGTGATCCGCGCGCTTGCGGTGGGCCGGGTCACGGGGGCCAACATCCGCCAGCTGGTCATGCGCGAAATGAAGGTCACGTTCCTGGTGGGCGCCGTTGGCAGCGTAGTGGCCGCGGGCTTTGCGTGGGCCTTTTCCGGCTCGATATCGGTGGCCCTGGTGATGATGGCCGCCATCATCGGCAACATGCTCATCGGTGCCACGCTGGGCGTGTTGATTCCCATGCTGCGCGTACGCTTCGGCAAGGATCCGGCCGTAGGGTCGTCGGTGCTGCTCACCTTCGCCACCGATTCGCTGGGCTTCTTCCTGTTCCTGGGTCTGGCCACCCTGTTCCTGCTTTAAGCCGCCAGAAGCACCGCGGGCGGCGGCACGCGGTTAGCGGCTCGCGCTTACCGCCACGTGCATGCCCGCAGCATGCTCGCAAACAAGAAAAAACCGGCATCCCTGCAGATGCCGGTTTGCTGCCGCACCGAACCCGCCTTGCGAGCTGCAGCCCACCTGCTACGCCAGCCGGCCGTGGCAATGCTTGTACTTCTTGCCACTGCCGCACGGGCACGGCTCGTTGCGGCCCACCTTGGGTACCGCCGAGCCACCGGCCGCCGCAGCTGCGCCAGGCTGACCTTCATCGAGCCCCGGGTCCTGGCCACTGAGGGCGGCGTCGTAATCGGAGTGGTGGTAGCGCACGTTCACGGGTTGTTCCTGTTCGGCCGGCTGTTCGACCTGTTCGGGCGTTTGTACCCGCACGGTCAGCAGCACGCGCACGACGTCGTTGCGCACGCGATCGAGCATGTCGGAGAACAGAACGAACGCTTCACGCTTGTATTCCTGCTTGGGATCGCGCTGCGCATAACCGCGCAGGTGTATGCCCTGACGCAGGTGATCGAGCGCCTGCAGATGCGCACGCCAGTTGGAGTCGATGGCCTGCAGCAACACCGAACGCTCGAAGGGCGCCCAGGCCTCACGGCTTACGAGTTCGACCTTTTCCTCGTATACGCGGCGTGCCTCGGCCAGTACCCGCTCGAGCAGATCGTCATCGGTGAGTTCCGGTTCTTTTTCAAGAATCTCGGCAAGCGGCAAAGTGAGGCCCCAGTCGGATTCGAGTGCGCTTTGCAACGCCGGGACGTCCCACTGCTCTTCGACCGAGCCCTCGGGAATGTGCACACGGAACTGCTCGTGCAGGGCGGCGTTGATGAGGCCCAGAACCGTTTCGCCCACGTCGGTGGATTCGAGGACTTCGTTGCGCTGCGCGTACAGCACCTTGCGCTGATCGTTGGCAACGTCGTCGTATTCGAGCAGTTGCTTGCGGATGTCGAAGTTGCGGGCCTCGACCTTGCGCTGGGCGGATTCGATGGAACGCGACACCATGCGGGCCTCGATGGGCTCGCCTTCCGGCAGCTTCAGGCGTTCCATGATGGCACGCACGCGATCGCCCGCGAAGATGCGCATGAGCGGGTCTTCGAGCGACAGATAGAAGCGTGAGGAGCCCGGGTCGCCCTGGCGCCCCGCGCGGCCACGCAGCTGGTTGTCGATACGGCGCGATTCGTGCCGCTCGGTGCCGATGATGCGCAGGCCGCCCGCCTTCTTCACGGCTTCGTTGGCGGGCTGCCATTCGGCGCGAATCTGTTCGATGCGCGCCTGCTTCTGTTCGTCGGACAGCGACTCGTCTTGCTGCACGAGCGCGATCATCTTTTCGACGCTGCCGCCCAGCACGATGTCGGTTCCACGGCCGGCCATGTTGGTGGCGATGGTGATGTGACCCGGCTTGCCGGCTTCGGCCACGATCTCGGCCTCGCGGGCGTGCTGCTTGGCATTCAGCACTTCGTGCGGCAGGTTGTGCTGCTTGAGCAGCGCCGACAGGCGCTCGGAGTTTTCGATGCTGGTGGTACCCACGAGCACCGGCTGGCCACGTTCGTAGCAGTCGCGAATATCGGCAACGATGGCCGCGTACTTCTCGGCATCGGTCTTGTAGACCTGGTCGTTCTGGTCGACCCGGATCATGGGCCGGTTGGTGGGCACGAGAACCGTTTCGAGGCCATAGATCTGCTGGAATTCGTAGGCCTCGGTGTCGGCCGTACCGGTCATGCCCGCCAGCTTCTCGTACATGCGGAAGTAGTTCTGGAAGGTGATCGAGGCGAGCGTCTGATTCTCGTTCTGGATCTGCACGCCTTCCTTGGCCTCGACGGCCTGATGCAGGCCGTCTGACCAGCGGCGGCCCACCATGAGGCGCCCGGTGAACTCGTCGACGATGATCACCTCGCCGTTCTGCACCACGTAGTGCTGATCGCGGAAAAACAGGTGATGCGCGCGTAGCGCCACCATCAGGTGGTGCACCAGCGAAATATTGCGCGGCTCGTACAGTGATTCGCCTTCGGGAAGCAGGCCGTGCTGGGTGAGAAGCTGTTCGGCCTTGATGTGGCCGGCTTCTGAAATGTGCACCTGCTGGCCTTTTTCGTCGACCCAGAAGTCGCCCTCGGGTTCGGGCTCTTGCGGCTTGGGCTCGCTGGCCATGCGGGTGAGAAGCGGCGCAATGGCATTCATGCGCTGGTACAGCGCGGTGTTGTCTTCGGCCTGCCCCGAAATGATGAGCGGAGTGCGCGCCTCGTCGATCAGGATCGAGTCGACTTCGTCGACGATGGCGTAAACCAGACCGCGCTGACGCCGGTCTTCTGCGCGATACTCCATGTTGTCGCGCAGATAGTCGAACCCGAACTCGTTATTCGTGCCGTAGGTGATGTCGGAGCGGTAGGCGGCGATCTTCTCGGCGTTTTCCTGCTGGGGCACCACGATGCCCACCGACATGCCCAGGAAGTTGTACAGGCGGCCCATCCATTCGGCGTCGCGGCGAGCCAGGTAGTCGTTCACGGTAACCACATGAACGCCGCGTCCGGGCAGCGCGTTCAGGTACACCGGCAACGTGGCCGTGAGCGTCTTGCCTTCACCGGTACGCATTTCTGCGATCTTGCCGTTATGCAACGCAATGCCGCCGATCATCTGCACGTCGAAGTGGCGCATGCCGAAGACGCGTTTGCTGGCTTCACGTACGACCGCAAACGCCTCGGGCAACAGCGCATCGAGCGTCGCCCCCTGTTCCAGGCGTTGACGAAACTCTGCGGTCTTGCCCTGCAGCTGCTCGTCGCTCAGCTCGGCCAGCTGGGGCTCAAGGGCGTTGATTTGCGCAACCTGGCGTCGATACTGCTTGAGCAAGCGATCGTTGCGGCTGCCGAAAAGCTTTTTTAACAGAGAGACCATTCTTTTGTCGTGGTTCGCCCGGTTAGTGACTACCGGGCTTGTAGTGATTTGATTGGCGGCAAAAACGCCACGGGAAACGATACAGTTTAACGCAGCTGGGAGCCGCTGGAAGCAGCCTCTTCGATTGCCGGCGCCAGCGCCAGCGCAACGCTGTCGGCAGGGCTGGCCGCTGCGGCGGCCAGAGTGCTTGCCTCGTTGCTGTCGGCCTGCGGCCAGGGTTCCAGAAACAGCGAGGGATCGAGGGGGTGGCCGGCCACCCGAACCTCGAAATGCAGGTGATTCCCGGTACTGCGGCCCGTGGAACCCACCCGCGCAATCTGCTGCCCGCGGCTCACGAGCTGGCCCGGCTTCACCGCAATGGATGAGGCATGCGCATAGCGTGTGACCACGCCATTGCCATGGCTGATCTCGACCATCTTGCCGTAGCCCGGCACGTAGCGCGCCAGCGTGACGATGCCGCCGGAGGCGGCATGGATGGGGGCTCCGCGCGGCGCGACGAAATCCAGGCCTTCGTGCAGGGCGTGGCGCCCCGTCACCGGGTGCCGGCGCCAGCCGTACGACGACGACACGGCGGGATACTCGACGGGAGCGAAGGTGGGAAGACTTTCGCGCGTACCGGTGCGCCGCGTCAGCACGGCGTCGAGCAGTTCGAGCTGTTCCCGTCCAGCGCTCAGCTGGCGCTCCAGACCGTCGAGCTCGCGACCGAGGGATTCCGCTGTCCATGCGTGGCTCGCCACGTCGTCGGCGCCGGATTCGGTGAGCAGCTGCTCGATGCCCAGATGCACTTCGGGGTCGGTATATGACACGCCCGCCGCATCGGCGACGCGCTCGGCGAGCCCCTCGATCGCAATCATGCGGGCACGGATATCGCCCACCTTGGCCGCCAGCACGCCGATATTCTCGCGAATGTAGCCGGCGTCGATATGCGCATCAGCCGGGCCGACGCCTTCTGTCACCGACGCGGGCGTGCGCCCACCATCGAGGTGCGACTGCATCCAGGCTCCTGCGACGGCCGACACGGCCATGGCGGCGCCCGCTGCCACGCAGATCAGCGCCCTGCGCAAAGCGTTCGCAGTAGAATGACTTGACTTGCTACCCATGATTGAATCCGGTTTGAATGCTTCCAGAACGCGCGACGCCAGAGCACGCGCAAAACGAACGGACCCGGGCCGCGGCTTTACCGCAGCACCTGCCATGCAGTGGCTGACACTCGATGCAACGGGCGCAAGCCTGGTGGCCAAGGCCAACGACCTTCTAGAGGCGCAACGTGTGGTGCGCAAGGCACTGCCGCCCGTGCTGGCGCACGGCTGCCGTGTCGCCAACATAGACAGACAGCGCGTTACGCTGGCAGTTCCCGGTGCCGCACATGCGACCCGGTTGCGTCAGCTCACGCCTACCCTGCTACGCGCACTTGAAGTCGCCGGCTGGAACCTTACCGAGGTCGAAATCCGTGTTCAAGCGGTGCTGACCCCAACGCAGGAAAGTCGCCCACCCCGGCAAGTACGGCCGCTCGATCGCGACGCACTGGCGTGCTTCCGTGACTTGCACGAAAAGGTGGAGCCCGGCCCGCTGGCAGATGCCATCGGGCGGTTACTCAGGCATCACGGCTGATGACTCAGGCGAATTTCCATTCGTAGGCAAACGCCTTGGGTGCAGCTTCGGGGGATTCGTAGCTGATGATTTCCCAGGCGTCTTGCTGTGCCAGCAGGGCACGGGCGAGCTGGTTGTTGAGACCATGACCCGACTTGCAGGCCACGTAATGCGCGACCAGCGGCCGACCAATGAGATACAGGTCGCCGATCGCATCGAGAATCTTGTGCTTGACGAATTCGTCGTCGAAACGCAGGCCGTCGGCGTTCAGCACGCGGTATTCGTCCATGACGATCGCGTTGTCGAGGCTGCCGCCACGGGCCAGACCGGCCGCACGCAGCGCTTCGACCTCGCTGGCGAACCCGAATGTTCGGGCGCGTGCGATGGTCTTGACGTAGGAATCGGTTTCGAAGTCGACCTTGGCAAAATTGGCGGTGGCATCGATAGCCGGATGCCGGAAATCGATGGAGAACGACAGCGCAAAACCGTTATAGGGTTCGAGGCGCGCCCACTTGGCGTCCTTGCCCTCGCCCTCGCGCACTTCCACGGGCTTAAGCACGCGCAGAAATTTTTTCGGGGCAGCCTGTTCCTGTAGCCCGGCGCTGCGCAACAGGTACACGAAGGTGGCCGCACTGCCATCCATGATGGGCACTTCTTCGGCAGTGAGATCAATATGCAGGTTGTCGATGCCCAGGCCGGCGAGCGCCGACATGAGGTGTTCTACGGTCGACACGCGAACGTCGCCCTGCTGCAGCACCGACGCCATGCGGGTGTTGCCGACCTGATCGGCACGCGCAGGCAGGTCGACCACTTGCGGCAGATCGACGCGATGAAACACGATACCGGTATTGGGCGCAGCGGGACGAAGGGTGAGTTCGACACGGCGGCCGGAATGCAGGCCCACGCCTTTGGTGGAAATCGGTTTCTGAATGGTGCGTTGACGTAGCATGAGGGATCGCTGAAGCGCTCGGTGTTGATTGTGCGTAGACGCGTGGTTGACGAGTATTCGCCTATTGTAACTGGTGTGCGGGTATACCACTAATTTTCTTCTGTTTCAAACGGCTGCAAGGCTGTACGGGCCCTCTTGCACGCAAGCATGCGGCGTGCCGCAACCTGTAACGTAGCGGTACAACACGGTTACATTCAGTCATGACGCGGCAGTCGCCAAGGCACGCCTCCCCGGGGAAAGAGGAAGCGTGCCGAGGGGATCTCCGGCAGCGGGCGCGTCACCGCCACCGGTCATGTGAAGGACAGCGAGGCGTCAGTCGGCTTGCTTGCGCAGGAAAGCCGGGATGTCGTAATGCTCGACACCGGCCGTTTCCAGGGCGCGAACCTGGGCCGAAGCCTGGCTGCGCGGGTTACGAAATACCGAAGGAACACCCAGGTCCTGATGCTGCACGGGATGGTCGTCGGTGCCGGTGCGCAGCGCTTCGGTGTTGTTCTGCACCAGTTGCGGCCGTGCGTTCTGGCGGCCCAGACCCGTGGCGACCACCGTGACACGCAGGTTTTCGCCCATGGAGTCGTCGTAGGCCGTACCGAAGATCACCGTGGCGTCTTCGGCCGCATAGCTGCGGATCGTATCCATGATTTCGCGGGTTTCGCGCATCTTCAGTGAACGGCTTGCGGTAATGTTCACCAGCATGCCGCGCGCGCCGTGCAGATCCACGCCTTCCAGCAGCGGGCAGGCAATCGCCTGCTCGGCCGCCACACGCGCACGATCGGCGCCCGCCGCCATGGCGGTACCCATCATGGCCTGACCCTGCTCGCCCATGATCGTCTTCACGTCTTCAAAGTCGACGTTGACGTTACCTTCAACATTGATGATTTCGGCGATGCCCGCGCACGCATTGTGCAGCACGTCGTCGGCCGACTTGAAGCAATCTTCCTGCGTGGCGTCCTCGTCCAGCAGGTCGTACAGGTTTTCGTTCAACACCACAATGAGCGAATGCACGTGGCGCGACAGTTCGGCAATGCCTTCCTCGGCCACGCGCATACGCTTGGAGCCTTCGAACGCAAAGGGCTTGGTCACCACACCTACGGTCAGAATGCCCAGCTCCTTGGCCACCTCGGCCACGACGGGGCTGGCGCCCGTACCGGTACCCCCGCCCATGCCCGCGGTAATGAACACCATGTGCGCGCCGTTGAGCGCTGCACGGATTTCTTCACGCGCCGTTTCTGCTGCGGCGCGCCCCTGTTCCGGCTTGGCGCCGGCCCCCAGACCGGTGCGGCCCAGGCGAATCTGCACCGGTGCGTCAGACGCGGCAAGCGCCTGCGCATCGGTATTGCAGCAAATGAATTCAACGCCCTGAACGCCAGACTGAATCATATGTCCGACGGCATTGCCGCCGGCACCGCCGACGCCCACGACCTTGATGACGGTGCCGTTCGCGTTGGTGTCGAGCATTTCAAAGTTCATCATTTTTGGACTCCTTCACATAATCCATGAATCGATATGAATCAAACGTCATTTCCCCAGTACTGCCAGATACATGGGCCGGTTGCGTCGACCTGCCCTATAGAGGCCATAAGGCCCTAATTCATGAACCACTCCTTCATGCGCGCGAGGATCGTGGCGAAACTGCCCTTTTGCTGCGCCACCTTGCGGCCGCGCGCGCGTTGCAGACGAGCCTCTTGCAGCAGGCCCATCACGGTGGAAAACCGCGGGTTGTGCATGACATCGGCAAGGCTGCCTTCGTAGGCGGGTACGCCCACGCGCACGGGCTTGAGGAAGACGTCTTCCGCAAGCTCGACGATGCCCGGCAGCAATGCACTGCCGCCGGTTAGCACGACACCCGATGCCAGCAGGTCTTCGTAGCCGGACTCACGGATCACCTGCTGCACGATGTGGAACAACTCTTCGACACGCGGCTCGATCACCGCGCCAAGCGCCTGGCGCTTCACCTGCCGGTTCGGCCGATCACCCAGACCCGGAACCTCGATCTGCTCTTCTGGGTTCACGAGCACCTGTTTGGCGATGCCGTAGCGCAGTTTGATTTCCTCGGCGTCGGGCGTGGGCGTGCGCAGCATGGCCGCGATATCGCTGGTGATCTGGTCGCCGGCAATCGGCACCACGGCGGTATGGCGGATCGCGCCATTGGTGAAGATGGCGACGTCGGTGGTGCCACCGCCAATGTCCACCAGGGCCACACCCAGTTCTTTCTCGTCGTTGGTGAGGCACGCCAGGCTCGAGGCGAGCGGCTGCAGGATCAGATCCTGCACTTCCAGGCCGCAGCGGCGCACGCATTTCACGATGTTCTGGGCGGCGCTGACGGCGCCGGTGACGATGTGCACACGCACCTCGAGGCGCAGGCCGCTCATGCCGATCGGTTCGCGAATGTCTTCCTGCGAATCAACGATGAATTCCTGCGTGAGAACGTGCAGCACCTGCTGGTCGGGCGGAATGTTCACCGCCTTGGCCGTTTCGATGACACGTGCCACGTCGGTTGCCGTCACTTCCTTGTCTTTCACCGCAACCATGTCGCTGGAGTTGAAGCTGTAGATGTGGCTTCCGGCAATGCCCGTGTAGACCTCGCGGATCTTGCAGTCGGCCATCAGCTCCGCTTCCTCGAGCGCGCGCTGGATCGAGTTGACCGTCGACTCGATGTTCACGACGACGCCCTTGCGCATACCGCGGGATTCGTGCTGCCCGAGGCCCAGCACCTCGAAGCGCCCTTCCGGCAGCATCTCGGCCACGACGGCGACGACCTTGCTGGTGCCGATGTCGAGTGCAACGATGAGATCCTTGATGTCACGGGTCATAGTGGTCTAATTGCTCGGTGTTGGGGTGACAGGCGCCAGGGTGATGGCAAACCCGTTCGGATAACGAAGATCGGCATGGGCGATTGCCCGCCCGTTCATGCTTTGCACGAGGCGCGGCCAGGCTTCCACGAAGCGTTCGATGCGGGCCGCAAAGGGCAGCGCGCCCGAGCGGCCGTGCGGGTCGGCAATGTCTGCAGCGGGGTCGCGCCCCAGCGTCAGCCGCATGCCGTCCGACAGCGTCATCTCCCACGCGTAGCGCGGGCTCAGCGTCAGTTCGTCGACCCGCAGATTCAGCGGTGCGAACCAGCGGGCCACCTCGGCGTAACGCTGGACGACCAGGCGCTCGGAATCGTCGGGGCCCTTGAGATGTGGCAGGTCCACCCCTTCGGGCAGTTCGGCGGCATAAGCCTGGAACGCTTCGCCCCACGTGTTGATCATTTCGTTCTCGTTCCACAGTGCAAGCGGCTGATGCTCTTCCACGTACACCGCCAGCGCATTCGGCCAGACGCGTTGCACCCGCGCATGACGCACCCAGGGCGTGGTCTCGATCAGACGGCGCGTTTCATCGAGATCGATGAAGAAGAAATTGCCGCGCAGCTTGTCCTTGATCGCCTCGCCGAGGCTTGACGCGGTGACGAAACGCAGATCGCTGCCTTCTTCGATCGGTGCCAGACGCAAGGTGGAAATCACGAAGTACGGACGCTGCGCGACCCAGACGACCGCGCCCACCAGCAACGCGCTCACGGCCAGCAGGGCCAGCGAGTTCGCGATGAAGTTGATGAGGCGGGCGTCGTGCAGCATGCAGTGTCTTCCTTAACGTTGTGTGCGACGGACCTTGCACGAGGTCGTCGACAGAATGGCCACGCACAGGTCGGCGTAGCTCATGCCGGCCGCGCGAGCACTCATGGGCACCAGGGAATGGCTGGTCATGCCAGGCGATGTGTTCATTTCAAGCAGCCACGGGCGGCCGGCGTCATCGAGCATGAAGTCGGCTCGGCCCCACCCCTCGCAGCCCAGTGCGCGGTAGGCCTGCTCGGCAATCTGCTGCACGTGCCGGGTGAGATCTGCATCGAGTTCGGCGGGACAGATGTACTTCGTCTCGTCGGAGATGTACTTGTGTTCGTAGTCGTAATTGCCGCCAGGGGCGATGATTTCGACGATCGGCAGCGCGCGCGTACCGGCACCCGAGCCCAGCAGGGCCACGGTAATCTCGCGCCCGGCAATGTACTGTTCGGCCAGCACCACCGAGTCGAACGACGCCGCCAGCTCGTAGGCCGGCGTGAGGTCTGCCGGGCCCTCGACCTTCGTGATGCCCAGCGTCGAGCCCTCGTGGGGCGGCTTGAGCATCATCGGCCAGCCCAATGACCCGGTGGCGGGCAGATCGTCGGGGCTTTCCAGCACGACAAAAGCCGGCGTGGGCAGATCGTGCTGCAGCCACACGCGCTTCGTCATGATCTTGTCCATGGCCAGGCTCGATGCCATGGGGCCGCTGCCGGTATAGGGCAGCTGCAGCATCTCGAGCGCGCCCTGAATCGTGCCGTCTTCTCCGTAGCGCCCGTGCAGGGCAATGAACACGCGATCAAACCCGGCATCGGCCAGTTCCGCGAGCGAGTGACGCCCCGTATCGAACAGGTGCGCATCCACGCCGACGCCACGCAGCGCGTCGTGCACGCCCTGCCCCGACATGAGCGACACCTCACGTTCGGCGGAATGCCCGCCGTACAGTACGCCCACGCGGCCAAAATCCGTGTTCATTCGAGTTCTCCCAACTGGCCCGGAACACGGCTCACGGATCCGGCTCCCATGATGACGACGACGTCGCCATCACGTACAAAATCATGTATGGCCTGAGGCAGGTCGGCCACGTCTTCCACGAACACCGGCTCCACGCGACCGGCCACGCGCAATGCCCGGGCAAGCGCCCGGCCATCGGCGGCCACGAGCGGCGCCTCACCGGCCGCATACACCTCGGTCAGCAGCACGGCGTCGACATTTCCGATCACGCGCACGAAGTCTTCGAAGCAGTCGCGCGTGCGGGTATAACGATGGGGCTGGAAAACCAGCACGATGCGCCGATCCGGCCACGCGCCACGCGCCGCCTCGAGTGTCGCGGCCATTTCGTTCGGGTGATGTCCGTAGTCGTCGACCACGGTGTACGACCCGCCACCGTGCTTGGCCGGTACGGTGAACGTTCCCACCATGCTGAAGCGCCGGCCCACGCCCTTGAACGTTTCGAGCGCCGAAGCGATGCGCGCGTCGGGTACCCCGAGTTCGGTGGCCACCGCAATGGCCGCCAGCGCATTCAGCACGTTGTGGCGGCCCGGAAGATTCAGGCGTACCGACAGGGTGGGCATGGGCCCGGCCACACCGTGACGCACCACGTCGAAGAGCATCGACGTGCCCTCGGCGCGCACGTTGCGCGCCATGACCTGGGCTTCGGTGTCAATGCCGTAGGTCGTGACCGGCCGCGACACGAAGGGAATGATCTCGCGCACGTTCGCGTCGTCGCTGCACAGAATGGCCGAACCATAGAACGGCAGTCGCTGCGTGAACTCGACGAAGGCACTCTTGAGACGCGCCACGTCGTGGCCATAGGTGTCCATGTGGTCCACATCGATGTTGGTGATGATGGCCATGACGGGCAGCAGGTTCAGAAACGACGCGTCCGATTCATCGGCCTCGACCACGATGAACTCGCCCTGGCCCAGCCGCGCATTGGCGCCGGCCGAATTCAGGCGCCCGCCGATCACGAAGGTGGGGTCGAGGTCACCGGCAGCCAGCACACTGGCCACCAGACTGGTGGTGGTCGTTTTGCCATGCGTACCCGCCACCGCAATGCCGCGCTTGAGGCGCATGAGCTCGGCCAGCATGAGCGCGCGGGGCACCACCGGAATGCGGGCGGCGCGGGCGGCCAGCACCTCGGGGTTGTCGGCGGTGACGGCCGAGGACACGACCAGCGCACCCACACCCTTGACGTTCTCGGCGCTGTGGCCAATGCAAACCTTTGCTCCGAGCTGTTCGAGCCGGCGTGTGACGGCCGAGCTCTGCAGATCGGAACCACTGATGGCATAGCCGAGGTTCAGCAACACTTCGGCAATGCCGCTCATGCCCGAACCGCCGATGCCCACGAAATGGATGCTCTGTATGCGGTGCTTCATGCCGTCCTCCGCGCGACCTGCTCGCAGGCGTCTGCAATCTGTTCGGTTGCCGACAGGCAGGCGTGCTCATGGGCGTGTTGACCGACCTCGGCCAGAACCGACCGGTCGAGCGAACGCAGCCAGTCGGCAAGCCACTCGGCGGTGAATTGCGCCTGCGGCTGCAGCCACGCACCCTGGCAGTCGGCCAGATATCGGGCATTGGCCGTCTGGTGGTCATCGATGGCGTGCGGCAAGGGAATGAACAGGGCCGCCACGCCCGCTGCCGCAACCTCGGCCACGGTCATGGCACCCGCGCGGCAGATGACCACGTCGGCCTGCGCGTAGGCTGCGGCCATATCCTCGATGAATGCCTCACACGATGCCTCGACGCCGAGCTCCCGATATTTTTGCTGCAATGCAGCAATGTGCTGCTGCCCCGCCTGATGCCTGACTACGGGCCGCTCGGCCGGCGCCAGCCGGGATAGCGCCTCGGGCACGACCTGATTCAAAATGGCCGCGCCCAGGCTGCCGCCGACCACCAGCAGCTGCAAGGGGCCCTGCCTTGCGGCGTAACGTTCGGCTGCCGCCGGCAGGGTGAGGAAAGCCTTGCGCACCGGGTTGCCGACCATGAGCGCACCGGGCAGTGCGCCAGGAAAACCCGCCAACACCTTGCGGGCCAGACGCGCCAGCCAGCGGTTGGCCGTACCCGCCACGGCGTTCTGCTCGTGCACGACCAGGGGAATGCCGGCGAGCCGGGCCATGACGCCACCCGGGAAGGCAACGTAACCACCCATGCCCAGCACCACGTCGGCCCCGGCCCGTTTCAGGGCGGCGCGGGCCTGCAGGCAGGCACTCGAAAGGGTGAAAGGCAGCCTGAGCAGCGCGCCCGGGCCCTTGCCGCGCAGGCCAGCGAAACGCAGCGGCAGCAGCTCGAAACCGTATTCCGGTACCAGACGCCCTTCCATGCGCTCGGGATGCCCCATCCACAGCACGCGCCAGCCGCGCGCCTTCATTTCGTGGGCGACGGCCAACCCGGGCATGATATGCCCGCCGGTGCCGCCCGCCATGATCACCAGGGTGCGCTCGCTCATGTCCGCTTCCCCCTCATCATGTTGCGCGTCTCGTAATCGACGCGCAGCAGCAGGGCCGCTGCGACGATGTTCATCACGATGCCCGTGCCGCCATAACTCACCAGCGGCAGGGTGAGCCCCTTGGTCGGCAGCAGCCCGATGCACACGCCGATGTTGATGAACGATTGAACGCCGAACCACAGCGCCACGCCCTGCGCGACCAGGCCGCTGAACGTGCGATCCATGGCCAGGGCCTGGCGGCCGATATCGAAGCCGCGCCATACGACGAAGGCGAACAGGGCGATGAGCCCGGCCACACCCACGAAGCCCAGTTCCTCGCCGATGACGGCAACGATGAAGTCAGTGTGCGCTTCGGGCAGGTAATGCAGCTTTTCAACGCTGTTGCCCAGGCCCACTCCGAACCATTCGCCGCGGCCCAGGGCAATGAGCGAGTGCGAGAGTTGATAGGCGCTGCCGTAGGCGTTCTCGGGATTCCAGGGGTCGAGATACACGAACAGCCGTTCGCGCCGCCACGGCGACAGCCAGATGAGCGCAAGGAAGCTGGCAATCATGCCGCCCACCAGCACGGTGAACAGTTTGCCGTTGATGCCTCCGATGAACAGCAGCCCCACGGCTATGGCCACGATGACCATGAAGGCACCCAGATCGGGCTCCAGCAGCAGCAGAATGCCCACCACCGCCAGCGCGCAACTCATGGGCAGGAAACCACGCAGAAAATTGTGCATGTGCTGCTGCTTGCGCACGGTGTAATCGGCGGCAAACAGCACCACAGCCACCTTCATGAGCTCGGAAGGCTGGAAGTTGACCACGCCCAACGGCAGCCAGCGGCGCGCACCGTTGACCTCGCGACCCACCCCCGGAATGAGCACGACCACCAGCAACAGCAGACACACCAGAAAGAGGGGCACGGCCAGCCGTTCCCAGATACGCATGGGAATGGTGAAGGCGATCAGCGCGGCGGTGACGCCCACGGCGATGAACAGCCCGTGACGCAGCACGAAATAGAACTGACCGTAATTGGCATAGCGCGGCCCGTCGGCCAGGGCGATCGACGCCGAATACACCATCAGCAATCCGAACAGCACCAGCGTGACGAACACCACGATAAGCGGTGCGTCGAACAGGGGCATGCGCGTGCGGCCGGGCCGCACGGCATTCACGCCGGTACCGAATTCGGAAAGCAGGCTCATGCGACCTCTCCCCTGTCGAGCGCCAGCTCGTCGACTGCGCCCACGAAACTGCGGCCGCGTTCGGCATAGTTGGCAAACATATCCATGCTGGCGCAGGCCGGCGACAGCAGCACGACGCCGCCGGCGGGCGCGTGTTCCATGGCCAGCCGGACGGCCCGCTCCATGGCGTCAGCGTCCACGATCACCATCTCGCCGTCACCCAGAGCGGCACGAATCAGCGGGGCGTCGCGGCCGATCAGCACCACCGCGTGTGCATGACGCCGGATCGCCGCCGCCAGGGGCGCGAAATCCTGACCCTTGCCCAGACCGCCGGCGATCAGCACCACCGGCCTGCCCATGCCTTCAAGGGCAGCCACCGTGGCACCGACGTTCGTGCCCTTGCTGTCGTTTATGAAATCGATGCCGCCCACGTTGCGCACGAACTCGCAACGGTGCGGCTCACCGGCGTATTCGCGCAGCGCATGCAGCATGGGCGCCATGCCGGCACCTGCCGTCTGCATCAGGGCGAGCGCTGCCAGGGCATTCATGGCGTTGTGACGCCCCTGCAGGCGCAGGGCTTCGGTGGGCATCAGGCGTTGTGCGGTGCCCGTGGAACGCGTGACCGACCCGCGCGGCCTGCGCCGACCGCTGCTTGCACCCTCCGGCTCGCGTGCGGGTACGGCGGCAAGCCATTCGATGCCATGGCTGTTTTCCAGGCCGAAATCGCCTTCATAGCGCGGCTGGTCGCGACCGAAGCTGCGCACCCGCAGATCGTCGAGCCCTTCCACCATGCCCATTACGAGCGGATCGTCGCGATTCACGACGGCGACGGCGGCGCGGTTCAGCAAGCGCGCCTTGGCGGCCGCATAGGCCTGCATCGATCCGTGCCAATCGAGGTGATCCTGGCTCAAATTCAGTACGACGGCCGCGTCGGGCTCGAGCGAGAACGTGCTTTCCATCTGAAAGCTCGAGAGTTCCAGCACCCACACGTCGGGCAGCGCGTCGGCGTCGAGCGCCGCAGCCAGCGCGGTCAGCGCGGGCGGGCTGATGTTGCCCGCGGCGACAGCACTCAGGCCACTTGCCTCGGCCAGGCGCCGGGTCATGGC
>Ga0079223_10000383_pt1 | contig 21853 bp, 16 predicted proteins | sample Stecom2011_FD_75072 | JGI IMG/M metagenome (GOLD analysis project Ga0079223, IMG submission 75072) | Agricultural soil microbial communities from Utah to study Nitrogen management - Steer compost 2011 | ecosystem: Environmental > Terrestrial > Soil > Agricultural land | place: USA: Utah...
AATAATACTGTTAATACCAATCAATATACGCAACAATAAAACATGGTCCATTTTTTGCCTTTAATATATGCAAAAGGAAGGGTTATATATGAAGAGGGTTTTACTGGCTGATGATGAAGAGAGCCTCCTGCTGGCATTCAGAAAATTACTTCAGGGTCCGGGGATGGTCATAGACACATCACAAACTCTTACAGATGCCCAAAAACTGATTCATAAATTTTCCTATGATATTATTATTGCAGATTTAAGATTAACCGGAACTGTCGAGATGGAAGGATTAAGTATTGTTTCTGATGCCAAAAAACTATACCCGAATGTGAACATAATCATTCTTACTGCTTATGGTGACTCAAAAATCAGAGAAAGAGTCAAGAATGCAGGTGTATCCTATTTTTTTGAAAAGCCGGTTTCTGTTCTTCAGATTAAAAAACTATTCACCGAATTAGGAATTTATTCTGGTAATTGCAATAACCCATCCAGTTTCCCCAACCCTAATCCTCTTAGAATCTCAGTTGGTTAAGTCTTCAGCAAATTTTTATTTATCCCAAAGGAGGGTTTATGTACATGCAGTGGATTCATTACATTTTTACCATAATTATTTTGTTGCCATCAATACTTTTGGCACAACAGGCTCCTCCACCTGAACAAGGAGGATACGGTGCAGGATGGTGGTGGTTCTGGGTAATTTTATTACTGGCTATTGTTGGTGTCGCAATCTGGTGGGCCGCACGTGCAGGTTCTCAGGAAAGCAGGAAAAGTGGAAGAAGTACAAGAAGGCCAGGTCCGCAAAGAACATGATAATTTACAATAATTTAAGTTTCCCAAAATTTCCTGAAATGATAGATTGTTTCAGGCACCCGGGGACGGTCCAACCCCGGTTGCCCACAGGCCACTAAGTGTCTGAATATTACTGTTTTCTTTCGAACTATCATCAAATGGTAATTTTATCTGAACAGTACAACCAGGTGCTGAATCGTTATTGTATAATTTTATTGTTCCGCCATGTGATTCAATGATATGCTTTACAATGGATAACCCCAGACCGGTTCCTCTTTTACGGGTAGTAAAAAAAGGATCAAATACCCGTTCAAGATAGTGCGGCTCAACCCCGCTACCGTTATCCTTAAAATTAATACAGCCTGAATCATCAACAGAAAATATTTCTATAATTATTCTGCTGTCACCTGGACTATGCTGGGATGCATTTTCCAGGACATTCACAAATACCTGCTGAATCTTATGTGGATCTGCCTTTATTTTTAAATTAACATCAGAAGCTGTTTCAAGAATTATTTCTGGTGTATTTGTTCCTGAACATTGCCAAAGTTTCACACTTTCCTTAATTACATCAATAAGATTCAAAGTAGTAACTTTAGATCTTTCAATAGGTTTCCCAAGTTCAAGTAAATCCTGCATCAGTCTTTTTAAACGCTCAACATGATTAAATATGTGCTCTTTGTAAGGCAAGAACTCTGTTTTATCTCCCAACTCCTGGAAAAGCGCTTCAATAACAACAGATATTGCATTTAGTGGATTACGCACTTCATGAGCAACTCCGGAAGTCAGATTACCAAGAATTCTTAACTCGTTTGCCTGTGATAATTCTATCCTCATTTTTTCCTGTGATTTCTTGAATTCTTCAGTAAAATTCCTTTTTGTAATGTCCCTCATCAATACTGAAATCCCATTATCAACCGGATATGTATTCAATTCAAAGATTTTCAGGGATGAATTATGCTCCATACTGAAAGTAAATGTCTTTTGTTCCAGACAACGCATTGATTCCAACAGTATTGTTTCGATATCTTTTCCCGGATTTTCAGGAAAAAGTTCGATAAACGGTTTGGCAAGTGCTGATTTCACAGAAATTTTTGTTAATTTTTGGGCTGCTTTATTCCAGAAAATACAATGTAAATTTTCATCTAATGTAAAAAATACATCCATTATACTTTCCAATATTTGCCTGCATTTTTGCTCTTTTTTTATCTGTGTAAATTCTGATGACCTGATATGATTTTTTTTTCGGATCTCTTCCAATTCACGGCATATAGCCGGAACAAGTCTGGCAGGATTTTTTTTATTTATGAAATCACATGCCCCGGCTTTAATAGCTCTTACCAACAGTTCTTCAGTACTTTCATCGGAAATAAGAATTAATGGTAACTTATAATCATTTTCCTTTAAAAGCGAAAGGACATCTAAAACACTGAAACCAGGCATATTATATTCAGATAAAATGATATCCCATATTTCATCTTTTAAAGCATCTTTAATTTGATCCATACATCTGATTGTAGAGATATGAGGATCAAATCCACCATTGCATAAGATTTTTTTTACAAAAACTGAGAATTCGGATGAGTTTTCAATTATTAAGGCACGCAGCACTTCTTTCATAGAACACATTCTATTGATACAGAAGTTTACTAATCAATCTATTTTCAGTACTAAAGAATATAAATCATTCCCTTCACCAAAACGGTATTGATTTCAATCCGGGTAAAAAAAGATTTGCAAAACTTTTTACAAATAAGAAATACTATACACGTTTTCTCAATCTTATTGCATTTGGGGTAATTTCCACCAGCTCATCATCATTAACATAAGAAATGCAGTCCTCTAGTGTCATTTCAAAGGCCGGAGTAAGCAAGATATTCTCATCTGAACCCGCAGCCCGCATATTGGAAAGTTTTTTTTCCTTTCCCGGATTTACAACCAGATCATTATTCCGGCAATGCTCCCCGACAATTTGTCCTCTGTAAATATTGACACCAGGTCCAACAAACATTTTGCCACGATTCTGAAGATTATACAATGCATACGCAACAGTTGTGCAGCTCTCTTTTGCAATCATTACACCGTTGTTTCGAGTTTTGATATCCCCAGCAAACGAACCATATTCAAGGAATACATAGTTCATGATTCCCATTCCACGTGTGTCGGTCATAAATTCGCATCGATATCCCAGAAGGCCACGTGTCGGTACTTTAAACACGACTTTTGTCATCCCGTTATCCTGGGACATCTGAAGTACCTTTCCCTTACGCATACCCATTTTCTCAAGGACAATACCAAGATAATTTTCATCCACATCTATAGTAAGTTCTTCGTAAGGTTCCAGTTTTTTGTCATTTTCATGTTTAAAAATGACCTGAGGGCGTGTAACCTGGAACTCATACCCCTCTCTGCGCATTCGCTCAATCAGTATCGATAGATGCAATTCCCCTCTTCCGGAAACTTTATATCCTATCGAATCACTCAGTTCTTCAACAACCAGTGCGATATCCGATAATGTTTCTCTTCTAAGTCTGTCTTCCAGGTGCCTTGAAGTTACAAATCGGCCATCTTTACCTGCAAAAGGTGAGTCATTTGGAATAAAATTCATAGATATAGTGGGAGGATCTATCTGGAGTGGCGGAAGCGGATTTGGAAAAAGCGGATCTGTAAATGTTACCCCCACAGTTACCTCATCCATTCCGGCAACAGCAACGATATCACCTGTAGCTGCAGTTTCGACCGCAACTTTTCCTACCCCCTCAAAACGATATACTTTTGAAATACGTGCAGGTATAAGCGATCCATCACGTAATGCAACTGCAATATCCTTGTTGACATTGAGAGTACCTTCAGTAATTTTCCCAATACCCAGTCTTCCCATATATGGCGAGTAATCGATCGAACTGACCAGCATCTGCAATGGCGCATCCGAATTTCCCTTTGGTGAGGGGATATGTTCAATAATCATCTTATATAAAGGTTCAAGCGTCCTAGAATCATCATTAAGGCTTCTTCGTGCATAACCATCTTTTGCCGAACAGTAAATAAATGGAAAATCCAGAATATTATCCGGTGCATTCAATTTTACGAACAGATCAAACACCTGATCAATAACCCATTCCGGACGAATAGCCGATTTATCAATTTTGTTTATTACAACAATAACAGGAAGAGCTAAAGCCAGTGCTTTTTTGAGAACAAAATGTGTTTGCGGCATAGGCCCTTCACGAGCATCCACAAGCAGCAGTGCGCCATCTGCCATTTTCAGTATTCTCTCAACCTGACCACCAAAATCTGCATGCCCCGGTGTATCAATAACATTAACAAGATGGCCTTTATATCTGAATGACCCGTTTTTTGAAGTGATGGTAATTCCACGTTCCTTTTCAAGATCAATAGAATCCATTAACCGTTCTTCAACCGCCTGGTTTTTCCTGAACATTCCGCTTTGTTTAAAAAGCTGATCAACAAGAGTCGTTTTGCCATGATCAACATGGGCAATAATTGCAATATTTCTGATACTATGCATTTTCACTTTCTTAAATTAAAACTGATTAATTTTATGGTACATAACTTCAGGCCCGGAAATTCAACCCTGGCCAGACAAAAAAAGAGGATAAATTACATTCTGCGGCGAAAACTGCAAAGAGTACGAAAGTTTGGCAGATCTTATTGAAGATAGTTTTCTTTAGAACTAGCCAACTTCGAGCTGCGCCTGTGCATCAACCACATCTCTGTTAATAAGTAATAACGCTTCATGAAAATTATCAGAAAGGAATGTATCCGGTATTTTATCCCTTAAGGTTCTTAAAAGCTGAACTGTTATTCTTAAAACCCTGACCAGATCCCCTTCAGGAACGCCAAAACCCGAAAGCTCTGCAAGTGAACACCCATTAGCCCAGGCAAATACAGGTGCGGCCAGAGAAAAATCCATTTCACGGATTGGCATCAATATATTAAACCGGATCTCTTTCATGCGCAATTTGTGTATCACCTTTTCAGCTGCAAATCTTAATCGTACTGAAGAAGCTACAGCTTTTTTTCTTCCCCTGCTCTCTTCAGTTATAATAGCGGCAAGAATTACCGGTAGTTGCTCAACAGAAACATCTTCAAAACTTCGTGAAAAATAGAGCTCCGCAGCCTGTATCTCATACCCGCTTACAGCTGCTGCAAGCCTGCCTTTTTCGGTCAGACTTGTTCCATCAAGAAAGCCCGCTGCTTTTAAAAAAGAGATCCTGTTCTGTATCTGTTTCTCCTCTTTTTTATATTCTTTGGTTAAACTAAATTCACCTTTTCGAAAATTACGAAGACTTTGGCGGAAAATATCAAAAGCTTCATCACCAAATTGGCTGTAAAGATTCAGGATGGTAGAGTATGATGCATAAAATCTACTGTTGATTTTTTCATTATCTCCATATAATAATCTTTCTATATGCCTTGGATCTGTCGCCTCAGGAATAATCTGAGAGTAAACATAACCGACCTCATCCATTCCTCTTCTACCAGCCCGCCCTGCCATCTGGTTATACTCCCTGGTCATCAGGTAATTAAAATCAACACCGTCAAACTTCTCCAGTTCATCGAAAATAACAGAACTTGCCGGCATATTAACTCCAAGAGCAAACGTTTCTGTGCAGAATAGTAATTTTATAAAACCAGCAGTAAACAACCTTTCTACTACCTCTTTTGCCGCAGGCAAAATACCCGCATGATGAAATGCTGTTCCAGACTCCCATAATTCGCGTAAAAAATCTATCCGATCATAATCGTGCAAATTGTACAAATTAACAAGCTCATCAATCATTTCCCTTGAACGTACAATTTCATCCTGTGAAAGCAGTTTAAGCCTTGAATGCTGTTCTGCATTATACTCACACGATCGTCGATTAAAACAGAAATAAAGTACAGGCAATTGTCCCCGTTCGGTCACATATTGAACGATTCTCCTTGAAGATGGCTTCCTGCGTAAAAATTTTTTCCGTTCAAGAGGATTTCTGCGATACTTTCGTTTTATATTATTCAAACCCATCAACCCAAATTTCGGGCTGAAAAAGAAATGTTTGAGAGGAACCGGACGATGCGTTTCTTCAATAATTCTGAATTCTGTATTTCGAACCGTTCCCATCCAATATGCCAATTGTTTTATATTAGGGACTGTAGCACTAAGACACATAAAACGAATTTCACGGGGAGCAAGAATAATACTCTCCTCCCATACAGTTCCACGTTCAGGGTCATCCAGATAATGAATTTCATCAAAAATTACATAATAAATATTTGCAAGACGACCAGAATCTTCTAAAATCAAATTTCTGAAAATTTCAGTTGTCATTATCAACAATGTTGCATCAGGATTAATCGTTACATCACCAGTCTGAATCCCCACAATCTCATCACCAAAACGTTTTCTGAAATCACGAAATTTCTGATTGGATAAAGCTTTGATCGGCGCAGTATAAACAACCCTTTTTCCTCGCTGTAAAGATACATCAACAGCATATTCAGCAATAAGTGTTTTCCCGCATCCGGTTGGGGCTGCTACAATTAACGACTCCCCATTTTCAATAGCCCCGACAGCTTCTACCTGAAACTCATCAAGTTCATAATTCTGATAATGCACAATCTCTCCTCAAAACATATAACAATTGAAACCTGAACCACATCACTATTTTTATTAAGCCTGATAGAAAACCTCAATTTTCCTAAACAATTTTTAAACAGACATTCCAACACTTTATTCTACATACGTTCACTGCAAACCACACACTTATTCAGTCAGGCTCCATTTTTAAAGCACTTAAAGCCACGTAGTTTGATGAAAATTTAAATACCTTCAATGCCCTGCTTTAAACACTTCAACCCAATAAACAGGATCTGGATAACCTTTTTACTGTTTTATTTGCGACAGGTGCGATATTTAAACCATTCTTTCATCCCAATCAATTCAGTATGTACACATAAATTATTTTTTGTGTGCACACTATCAGCTTTATAGTATACAGATTTGTAAAAATAGATTATAATGAAGTTAATATGGTTCAATAAATACATTAATTGAAGATTATTAATTTTATAAAGAGTTGTTTGATGTTGCAGCCATTTTGGTATAAACAGATCAACTACGAATATATTACCAAATAAATTTAATTTTTCCTTTTGATACTGGAATAATATTAAATTATCGCAGCAGCAAACAATTTTTCATCTTTATCATTTTTGTCAGGGAACATATGGTCAGGCAAACACTGGCAATTATCACGGATTCATACTGGCCCGCAAAAGGCGGTGTAGAACAAACAGTACAAATACTTGCTAAAAATCTTAAAAACCATTTTAGTGTTTATATTGTAACACACTGTATTCCAAAAGGATCAACATTATTCAGCAAGTACTCAACTACCAGGGGAGAATGCCCCTGCAATGATCCATACGGCACAAATATTTTCCATCTGAAAGCTTCTCCAGTTCAACGGTTGACTCTGCTGCCACTTCTGATATGGAATGTTCCACCTGGAAGACAATTTAAGTCTGCCCAACTTTTTGATTTCCTTTTTATCTTCTATAGAGCTGCTTATAAACGGAAACTGGAAAAATTAGTTGATGGTTGCTCTATCATACACTGTTTTTCCACAAATTATCTGGCCCGATGCATTTCTGAAATATGTCTGCAAAAAGGGATCTCTTTTATCCATTCACCATATATACATTTCGGGAAATGGGGTGATTCACCAGCCCAATTACAGACTTATTGTTATGCTGATGCTGTAATATGTCCAACAGAATCTTTTAAAAACCGATTCATCTCCTGTGATCATACAGAAAAAGGTAGCCTGGTTGTAATTCCGCCCATAATCCCGGAAAAATTGGAACCAACCATCTCGGAACCACCAGTTCCACAAAGATTCATTCTTTTTTTAGGAAGACGGGAAGCTCATAAAGGCCTGGCAATGCTTCTTGTAGCTTTTGCAGGAATTGAAACCTCTGTTAAACTGGTTATAGCAGGTCCTGGAGATCCTATTAAAATACGCAACGATTCCATAATTGACTTGGGAGAAGTTGATGAAAATATCAAATATTGGCTTTTGTCAAGTTGCGAATTTATATGTGTACCATCGCATGATGAAACATTCGGAATTGTTTTTGCCGAAGCCATGTGTTACGGTAAACCTGTTGTTGCTCTTGATGTTTCACCAATAAATGAAATAGTCCAAAATGGTAAATCGGGTCTCCTGATATCTCCGGATAATACTGATGATTTACGAAATGCGCTCGATAAGCTTCTTACTGACCATAAACTGAGAATGCATATGGGGGAAACAGCATTACAAACATATAAATCATGTTTTGAAACCCGAAAAATTCTCGATAAATACATTTCCCTTTACAAGTCACTTGTTCCCGACACCACTTGACTGTGATCGACCTTTTTCAGTTAACACCCTGAAATCTCCTCTACGCTCTGTTATGCCTTCACTATCAAATATTGCAAACAGATTAAGGCAGATTTTTCTGTTTCCACCAATGAGATCCCTGAATCCAGCAACCGTAATTCCATCACTCCTGTTACCAAGTTTATGCAGTAACATTTTTCGCGCATCATCAACTATAGCTGAATGAATGTAGTTACCTTCAACATAATATACCGTTCCGCGGGAAACCATAAATTTCAGTATCTGATTCAACATTTTGCGATCTATTGCATTGTGCAAGGCATAAGTTTCAAGATCCTTCATTACCGGCACACGCATATTGCTTTCGTATAAATATTTCTCTACCACCTGTATCCTGGCATCGAATTCACCCTTCTTGGCCGCATCATGACTTTCGAGCGCCCAGGTATGTTTTACCTTTTTAAGTTTTTTCTGCGCAACAAGCTCATCAAGAATACAATGCAGAATTTCTGGCGATTCTGAACCTGAACGGAATCCCAGCATTCCCCTTAGCTCATCAACACTCCTTCCGTGTTCATTAAGTGCATTCTTCTGATGAAAAGCCGAAATGTTTTCCAAAATTTTCCTGGTCAGATTTTGATAATGATTTTTACTTATAAAAAATTTCAGATTACCCGACACAAACACCATTATATCCATGGCTATATCAAACCTTACCCGTTCAATCTCTTTTATCGAAACATTTAAAGATTCACTCAGAGCCCTGTCAGAAATTCCAAGAAAATGTTTACGGATTTCGGCAGAGACCAGATCTGCAAAATTGCCCCGTGCCAACCGATACAGGTTTTTTATCAGTTTCTCGGGTCGTCTTCTATGATGAAGTGGTAATGGGTCGATTATCTCACCACCTCCGAGAGTTAAATCCCCTGAAGTAGATCGAATTATAAAATGATCACCGCTCTGAACTGCAATTGCTGATGGCAGATGAATTTGAACCAGCTCTTCACTACCGCTTCTCAATATATTATTACCTAAAAGATGTATACGTACCTGAGCCTCATGTGTGCCCGAAAGAAAAATTACATTCGACCATAAATTCAGTGCCTTACCATGATCGAAAAGCCTCAGCCGGGCATCAAGCAATTTGGTCTGCCTTAACTTATGATCCGAAAGAAGCATTCCTCTGGTAAACTCATCTCTTGATAATCCGGATATGTTCACAGATGCTCTATCTCCTGCAACAACACTGTCTACTTCCTGTCCATATCTTTCAATTCTCTTTACTCGAAGTTCTCTTTCACCAGGTAAAAGATAAAGCTTCGAACCTGTACTTATTTTACCACCAAGCACAGATCCTGTAACTATTGTTCCAAAACCTGCAACGCTAAAAATCCTGTCTATGTACATACGGAATACTTCGCCGACAGAACGCTGCCGAAGAGCTGATGACAATTTGAAGATTTCATTTTTCAAGGTGTCTATTCCCTCACCGGTTTTTGAAGACACCTTTACGATAGAGCAATTTTCCAGGAACGTACCTTTTACAAGTTCCTGTACCTCAGAAACAGCTGTTTCAACAATCTCAGGTTTTGCCAGATCAATTCTGGTTAATGCAACAATTCCACCGTTAATACCAAGCATCTGCATAATTGAGAGATGTTCCCGGGTTTGGGGCATGACACTGTTGTCAGCAGCTACAACAAGTAATGCTATGTCAATTCCGCTTGCACCCGAAACCATTGTGTGGACAAAATCATGATGACCAGGTACATCAACAATACCGATTCTATCACCTGATGGCATTTCAAGATTGGCAAATCCAAGATTTATTGTTATGCCACGTCTTTTTTCTTCTTTATGGGTGTCACAATCAATACCTGCTATTTTTTTTACCAGAGCGGTCTTACCATGATCGATATGACCGGCTGTACCCAAAATCAGGTGCCTGCTCATTTGCTTCTCCTATACAATCTGCAACTGCTGATGCTATCTCTTCGATTTCTTTCTCTTCTAGAGCAAACATATCAAACAAAACCCTGCCTTCACGAAGAACACCAAGTACCGGTTTCTTTCTCTGAAGCAAATTGTGGAATATTTTTTCAGAAAACGCCTGTCGTTCTTTAACTTTTTCAGATGGTGGAATAAGCATAACTGCATCACTTGAAAGTTTAAGTTCAGGTAAAGTTCCACCACCACAGAACCCGAAACTGTTTACTATTGTTGATTTGACTCCCCTGCCGGACAATTTTTTTACAAGAGTATCAGCCATATCTTTCCGTTTTTCAGGTTTTCTCTCTAAAAAGTGAAATAATGGATTCTTATTTTTAAGACTTTCTTCTGTTAAATAGTGCCTGCATGCACTTTCCAGAACTGCAATTGTCAGTTTTCCGACCCTCAATGCGCGCATAAGTGGCGCTTTTGAAAGTTTATCTGTAAAACTCCTGGCCCCAACAATAATACCAGCCTGAGATCCTCCCAGAAGCTTATCTCCTGAAAACATTACCAGATCAGCACCATCCTTAACAGCACTTCGAACATCCGGTTCTTTTTCAAACCCCGGTATGGAAGGTTTTCTTATAAGACCAGATCCAATATCATAAAAAAACGGAAGTCCTTGTGAATGGGCCAGTTTGGAAAGGTCTTTCACCGTAACTTCTTCAGTAAATCCCTGTATTGTATAATTAGATTTATGTGCTTTAAATATTGCAGCTGTTTGGGAAGTGATAGCCTTTTCATAATCCGAAAGCTTTGTGCGGTTAGTAGTCCCGACTTCAACCATTTTTGCACCAGATGCAGCCATTATCTCAGGTATTCTGAATGCCCCTCCGATCTCTATCAGTTCTCCTCTTGAAATTATAACTTCTTTGGTACGGGCAAGTGTGTTGAGCGCAAGTATGATACCTGCAGCGTTATTATTGACAACAACAGCTCCTGACGCGCCACTGAGGTAGCACAGTAATTCCGAAATATGCTTTATTCGATGGCCACGTTTAGCAGCTTTCAGATCAAATTCCAGATTTGAATAACCTTTTAAAACAGGCGCTATTTCCGATATTAAATTATCACCAAGAGGAGCTCGACCCAGATTCGTATGAAGAATGATACCTGTTGCATTAATTACAGGTTTCAGGGATGTTTCAGAAACTGCATAAACAATTTCTGATGCATGACCAGCTATGGAATCAGGTGAAATTTTTACACTGTCAAAGCTGTTTCTGTTTCTCATTCGATCAAGAACACTGCGAACAGCATAAGTTACAACCGGCTTGCCATATTGTTCAATCAGCCTTGAACATGTTTCTGTATTCAATACACGATCTACACCAGGCAACTGACGAAAACGATTGTGTGACAATTCATAATTCATTATTGACTTATAAATAAAAATTATTAAAGTGTGGAAATCAGCATTTATAATCAGAGAGAGCAGGAATCGAACCTGCCACAGACGGTGTTATCCGCCCATTACTGGTTTTGAAGACCAGTTGGACCACCAGATCCTTCCTCTCTAAGCTAAAAATAGTAAATGACCAATAACAATTTCCTTTCTCATCCGATAAAAGCGAAATGATGCTGTTTTAGCCATTATTGATCATTGAAGCTAATTCATCCAGTTTTTTCTCAAGCCGTTTCTTTGAAACCGGAAAAAGAGTTTTTATTTCCTGTTGCGCAAAGAGTGAAATAGCATATTCATCAATCATAATCCAGAACTGTTCTATTGCATTTTGGCCAGTTCTGTCCGTTTTTACCTTTTTCCAGTCAAACAGCACATTTCTGAATTCATCCAGTTGCTCTCTGCGCTCAATATATTTTGAAGGGTTCAGAAAAGCACGTTCTATTCTGTATCTAAACGCTTCGAGATAACGTGGAAACAATCTGAACCGCTCATACCCTACACCTTCAATAAGTTCCTGTTTATAATAATCAAGATCATTGTTCAGTTCCGTCCTGAGTGAGACAAGATTTGACCTTTTCTCTTTCATCAGCAGTGCATAATTATGGTTTAAAAGATTCATGGACTTTTCAAGTAAAGCTATCGCTTCATAGCCAATTCCCCTCGCTTCCTTTTTCACCCTGACACAAAGCTTATCGAACTGTTCCTTTTTTCTTGGGACATCATCAGATAGTCTTAGAAGGAAGTTACGTATGGAATTGAATAGTTTTAACTTGATATTTTTTGTTCCTCCAAAAGGGATGCAAAGCATTTTAAGTTGATCTGTAATTTTCATTTCGCGTTCAATCCAACTGAATTCATCACTGCATACTATTTCCAAAAGAGCTTTAATCCCTTCTCTATGAATCCGGGCTGCTTTTTCCTTTGATGAAAAAAGTAATAAATCGACAGAATCTCCTGCAGGTTTTAATGCCTGATATCCGTATAGCGGTATACTGTTTTGAGATGATACCAGACTGACACAATCCTGCAAATCACCAAAATCCCATTCTCTAATACCTGTTAATTCAAACTCATGGACCATTTTCGTCCAGTTTGAATCCATTTTGTTTTCTTTCGATTCTGAAGTCTCCAAAACAGCCCTGCCTCTTCCTTCTCTGATAATGTTTCCAAATTTATCTATCAATTCGATTCTCATTACCAGATGATCCGGCAGACGAATTCCGGAGATTAACTCCGGATCAATTTCTATTCCATACAATTTAAAGATTATTCTGGAAAAGCAGCTTTCGAAAGTTTCGGGAGAATAATCAAGACAAGAAACAATTTCAGCGATCTTTTCATTAACAGGCATCAGTTTTTTTCTCGTATTCTTTGGTAAATTTCTGATTATTTCTCGTACCTTTGATGGCCACAATGGTGGAATAAGCCATGAAAACAGATTTTCAGGAATAATCGAAATTTCAGTTACAGGGATTCTGACAGTTACTCCATCCCTTTCATTGCCAGGCACAAAATCATAAGACAAAGAAAATTTATTTTCTCCAATAGAAAGATGATCAAGGTATTCCAGGATTTTCGGGATATCGCTTGTTAAAAGATCTTCCGTTTTCATAAAAAGAGCTCTGTCATTTTTGTTCTTGAAAAGATAACTTTTCAGATCCTTTACAGATGCCACCCCCTTTAGTTTCCGGAAATAAAACTCATAAACAGCATTTTCACCCGCAAACAGGGATCGTGTCCGAAGCTTATCTTCCATTTTTTCGATTTCGCGGCGCAGTTTCTTGTTATTACAGTAAAATTTGAAATCTGCATTCAACTTTTCTTCAACCAAACCCTGTTGAATAAATACCGATGATGCTTTTTGAGGGTTGATACGCCCATAATGAACTCCATCATGCTCCGCTACAGGCAGCCCAAATAAAGTAACCCTTTCTTTGACTCTGACAAAACCGGTTTCGCTGTCAAACCATGGTTCACTGTATGTATGATTACAAAGGTGACCCCCAAGCTCTTCAATCCAACGTGGATCAACCGGGGCAACTGTTCTTCCAAACATCAGACTCGTCTCTACGATTTCGTGACACATTATCCATTCCGGTTTGGATTTACTGACCGATGAACCCGGAAAAACAAACAGTACTTTTCCTTTTGTACCCTGATAGGAAGATGTCTGTTCGTTTTTTCTTGCACAATTAGAAAACAGTCCTGTCAACAGGGATCTATGAACAGCATCATTTGATGCAGATTTACTGTTAACACAAAACATCCTCATTTTATCTGTTATTTCACAAAGCTGATTATGAACATCATGCCATTCTCTCATTCTGACATAGGAAAGGAAATGGTCTGTACAGAATTTTCTCATTTTATTCTGTGTTTTTAATTTACTCCATTCATGATGATACGTATCCCAAAGTCTCACAAAAGTAAGAAAATCAGAGCCCTGGACAATAAATTTGCGATGCATCAGGTCTGCCTGCTCCTGTTTTTCCAGTGGGCGCTCTCTTGGATCAACAATAGAGAGTGCAGATGCAATAATTCGGACCTCACGCAATGCATTTTCTTTGTTTGCTGCAATAACCATTCTTGCGATGTGAGGATCCAGTGGTAATCGGGCCATTTGTCTGCCCAGTTTTGTCAATTTTTTGTTTTCACCGATTGCTCCCAATTCACGTAAAACCGCATAACCTTCATTGATAGCCTGATGTGATGGAGGTTCCAGAAACGGAAACTTCTCTATATCACCCAGGTTATGTGCAATCATTGTCAATATTACACCTGCCAGATTGCATCGTTTGATTTCAGGTGCAGTAAACGGATTTCTGCTTAAAAATTCGTCTTCACTGTATAACCTTATGCAAATTCCATTTTCGACTCTTCCGCACCTTCCTTTTCTCTGTTGTGCTGACGCCTGAGAAACAGGTTCAATTGGAAGACGACTGGTTCTAAGCTTTGGAGCGTATCTGGGAATCCGGGCAAGCCCTGTATCAACTACAAAACGAATTCCGGGAACAGTTATTGATGTTTCGGCAATATTCGTTGCAACAACAATTTTTCTCTTGCCGGATGTCTTGAAAATCTGTTCCTGCTGTGAACGCCCCAATTTTGAATAAAGCGGCAGGATTTCTATTTCAATGCCTTTTATTTCAGATTGCAATCGGTTGCAACTTTCCCTGATATCATGTTCAGATGGCATAAAAACCAGAATGTCACCCGATTCCTGAAAATCAAGGATATCAATTACTGCATTTATCGCAGCATCCAGATACGACAGATCCTGATTATTCTCCTCCTGTGAATTCATGTATAATACTTCAACAGGATACATCCTGCCAGATACATTAATAACAGGTGCATTTCCAAAAGCTTTTGAGAAAAGTTCTGTATCGATAGTCGCAGAAGAGATAATTACTTTTAAATCTTTTCTTTCAGGTAACAACTTCCTGAAATATCCAATAATAAAATCGATATTCAAACTCCTCTCATGTGCCTCATCAATGATCAGAGTATCATATTTAAGCAGATACGGGTCATTTTCGATTTCTGCTAAAAGAATACCATCTGTCATAAATTTTACACATGTCTGGTCTGAATCATAATTACTAAAACGGATTTTATACCCGACCTCTTTACCTAATGTGCAGCTTAGTTCTTTAGCCACATATGCCGCAATGGATACTGCAGCTATTCTCCTTGGCTGTGTACAGCCGATTTTGCCCTTGTTACCTCTGCCGGCTTCAAGACAAATTACAGGAAGCTGAGTAGTTTTACCAGAACCGGTTTCTCCTGCCACTACAACAACCTGGTTTTTATTTAACGCCTGAAGTATTTCATCCTTGCGATCTAATACAGGAAGTTTTTTTGTATAATGAACTTTTGGGCGCAATATATTATCTTCATTTTCTTTTGAACAATTTTTGCTGGCGTTTTTTAAAAAAGTCATTTTGGTATTACGATTTCAGGAAGAATGGATTTATTTTTTCTTTTTTGATATTTAAACATTTTAACGTTAAAATATCACAATATTATTTAGACCAATTTCTAAATATATTAATAGATTAGATTGGTTGAAAATCATAATTCAATCTATACACTATCCAAAAGGCGCTATAATGGACAAAAAACTGGAAGTAGTTATAGTTGATGATGAGATACAGATAACTGAACTACTAAAAACATTTATCCAGTGCTCATCACAAAACAGTAATGTTCACACATTTAACGACTCAAGTGAAGCACTTAAATTTATAACCAGTAATAAAGTGGATGTTTTGATTACTGATTATAAAATGCCAAAATATAATGGACTTCAACTTATGGAGTCGTCACCTCCTGAAGTAAAAAAAATACTGATTTCTGGATATGTATCAGAAATTGCAGAAGAACGCCTTCAGAAACTGGATGCTGTATTCTTCGAAAAACCGGTTCCAATGAAAGCTCTGGGGAAAATAATTCACGATCAGGGGGAAAAAAAAGAGTCTATATCCAAAATTTAGTAATCCTTTGCATCTGTACCAGTATGCCTGTAATTGACAGAGATATTTATGAAATTGATAATCGTTTATATTACAACCAGCGACTTGGATGAAGCACGGCTAATTGGTAAAAATATTATTAAAGAGCGGCTCGCTGCTTGTGTTAATATATTTGATGGAATGCATTCTATGTATTGGTGGGAAGGAACTATAAATGAAACCTCTGAAGCTGTTATTATAGCAAAAACAGATCAGGATCTGTTACCATCTTTAATTGAACGTGTTAAGTCTTTACACAGTTACGACTGCCCCTGTATTGTCTCTATTCCTGTCAATGGTGGTAATGAAAGCTACCTTAAATGGCTGCAAAGCGAAGTAAACACTGAATCTGATCAAAATGAACAATAAAGTACAAAATATTACAAATTACTGCTCATCTTTTCATAACACTATATACCAACCATACAATCAGAATAAAGTATATCAAATTAAGTTTTTACTTTATGCAACCGCTCCCGCTTTCACTTCTCGAGTCAATTTTACAACTAAAAATGGGAAACACAAAAAGCAGTTCTGTTCTCCTGAAGTCCTATCTGACTTTTTTCCCTCTTTATGAAATATATTTTTCAATTTTTTTTTCACTCTGGGAAAAATTTTTTTTTAGAGCCTGAAAACAGAAATCAATTCACAAGAACATTGCCGGATATTTTTAATATATCGTTTTTATTGGCAATCGGTAAGCTTATCTTCATGAATTCCCTTATTGGCACAAGTCTTGCATATTTTGCGAACAATAGGATAACACATTGGAGGAATAAGTTCAGGAGGATTTAAACGTGAAAACACCTAAAGTATTATTAATTGAAGATGAAGGGGCTACACTTTTTGGATATTCCCGTTATCTGAGCAAGAAAGGATACTCTGTAAAGGCTGCTGCTACAATTAAGGAAGCAAAGCAATTAATATCAACCGAGAATTTTAATGCTGTTTTGCTGGACCTAAACCTGCCTGACGGCAATGCTTTGCATTTTATTAAGTATATATTAAATACTGAACAGGGAATCGCAATTATTGTTATTTCCGGAATAACTGATGTTTCCACTGCTGTTAAAGCCATGAAATACGGAGCTGCAAATTTCCTTACAAAACCCGTTGATATGGAAAATCTGGAACTTATTCTTAAAAACAGTCTGAAAGTTGAAGAACTCCGAAAAAGAGAATCGATTCACAAACGTCTGTCAAAAAAAGAAACACCTTATTTTGGGGTATCCCCTCAGATCGAAAGGATATTGAATTATGTCCAGGTAGGTGCCCATAACGATACTGTAATACTACTATTAGGCGAAACAGGAACCGGAAAAGGTGTCCTTGCCAGATGGATCCATGAACACAGTAATAGAAGCCATGGTGCATTTGTAGAGCTTAACTGCTCAAGTCTTAGAGGTGAATTATTAAGAAGCGAACTTTACGGCCATGCAAAAGGAGCGTTTACTTCTGCCATAAAGGACAGGGAAGGTTTAATTGAGCTGGCAGATAGCGGCACCCTGTTTCTGGATGAAATTGGCGATATGGATATGGAAGTACAAGCCGAGCTCCTTAAAACAATCGAAGAAAGGACCTTTCGAAGGATCGGTGAAAACAGACTCAGAAGCAGTGATTTCAGATTGATTTGCGCTACAAACCGCAATCTGGCAGAAGCAGCAAATGATAAATCATTCAGAAGTGATCTTTACTATCGTATATGTGTATTTCCCATTGAAATCCCACCACTCAGAAAAAGGACAGAGGACATACCAGGACTTATAAAGCAATTATTATTAAGTTTTGACTATGACCATTTTCCTCTTGACCTTGATCTGGTAAAAAACCTTTGCAGATACCCGTGGCCTGGAAATATCCGTGAACTTAAAAACATGATTGAACGGGCATTACTGCTTGCTCAAGGTAAACCTTTGACTCTTTCCCACTTCCCAGGTCTTGAAAACATCAATTCTTCTGATGAAAATGATTCTGAAAAAATCTGGAATCTCAGCGCAATTGAAAAACATCACATTGTCAGGGCTATCGAGCATTTCAAAGATGATAAAAATGAAACAAGTAAAGCTCTCGGCATCTCTTTATCATCTTTATACCGTAAATTAGAGAGCATTAATAACCCTGTAAACGCCTAAAAGTACTTTAATGATGATTCAATTCTACCGAAACAGTAACGATTCTTTTTAGGGTTTGCCTGGGAAGTCAAAAGAACTGCCCGATTACCTGCAATTATGAGGATACCGATAAAGGATAAGGGGTAATAACTTGCTGATTCGATAACTGGTCAGGTAAATATGAGATCCTTCACAGCCCCATATAATCTTTTTTGTGCCAGGAGCGTCTTCTCGCAGGCTCATAGTAAGCAAATTTATTACATTAAAGTGTGGTGACGTTAATAAAAATGATATTACGATAAGGGTAATACGATTTCGGGATTGCATTTTTTATTTGCTGTCTTTTTGACAGATTTGTTTTGAACACCATTGTCTTTGTTGTCAAGCTTTTTTTGTCTGCACTCCGGGCACATCGCGCCCCTGTACCGTGGTGGATGCGGAGGAGTCTGACTGGGCTTATACCAATAGTTATTTATGTAAATTTTTCCACAGCTTACACATTGATCTTGAACACCTTTTCTCATTCTGAACCTTCTCCTGATGCAAGTAACTATTTCTTCATGTTACTATTTCCAGGTTCAAATACAGTGCCAATGAGTATGTTCACAAACTCTTTAATAACAATAATACAGTAATATCCCATTCCACCTTTTCGACACAGGCACTTCGTACCTGTGGAGGAAAAAAAGGAAGATTACCATTTCTTTTTAATGCATACCCATTACACGACAATCCTGGATAGCGTGTAATGGTATACATCTTGCTTACAAACAAAATCAGTAGTGCCCAATTAAATGGATCATTGCAACCGGGAGCGTTTGGGATCGTACAGGAATGCCCTCTCATAGAAAAAAATACTTACAAATTATGCAAAAATGTTCCTGATCACAGCTTTTTATGCAGTGCAAAGGTTTCAGATACTACCGAAACAGAATGTCTCTTCACCGATTTACAGGAAATTGATATGAAATTGATTTTTTTGTCATTAATAACTTTATTCCTTCATTCCGGACTGTTTGGCCAGGAAAATAATGACGAACCGGTCACTGAAGTTCCGTTGTTTGAAGCAGGTGTATTATTGGGAGAACCTGTAGGTATCAGTATAAAATACTGGTATTCAAAAATCAGTGCAGCAGATCTGGGAGCAGCCTGGTCTTTTACTGAAAATGGTATTTTTGAAATCTTCGCTGATTATCTGATACATTTCCTTCACATTGAAACCGATTATGGGTTGTTTCCGATTTTTACAGGTCCAGGCCTTACATTGCGAATTGGAAACGACTGGTTTTTTGGAGCACAATTGCCAGTTGGTACAGAATGGATCATAAAAACAATCCCTTTTACAATTACTGCTGAAATCATCCCACAATGGCAATTGATACCAGAAAATAAATTTGTAATGGCTGGCGGATTAGCCCTGAGGTTGAGATTTGGAACTGTCAGGTAAATTTTTGATAATGATAATAAACCTGTTTTTTTTAAAATAACAACTATTTACGATTCCCTTTTTAAATTCTTTAGAAGTTTAACTTTTTTGTTTATTTCTTCTCTGTTCTTTTCATCTGTTAATTGTGGGTCTTTTAGTTTAAAATAAAGCTCACATGGCAACTCGTTACATTCTCCACAATTAGTTAAGCCTCTGGAATTAACTGCATAACTATAAATAGGACAAATCCCACTATCATCAACAAAAGCTGCCCAGAAAACTTTACCTTTTAAAATAGAACAACCTTTGCATTCACCATAATAATGGTTACATTCTGAACACTTACCTCCACAGACTTCCGGACATCTATCCATATATTTCTCCAGATTAAGGTAATTTTCAGGATACGAATATTCAAACAGTAAAAGATCTGGTCAATTTTGAAATTGCAAATATTTTATTATCAATATAATATAAAAACAGCTTTTATTAAGATAGATGTTTTTTATGAATATAAGCAATTTTTTTTATCAGTTTAAAAAACATACCCGAAAAGTATTCCTGTTTTCAGAAAAAAAAGTTTCTTTGAGTTGTTCAATTCACGAATTTCCAATATGTTTATTACTTATTTTCCTTGGTATTTTAATTGCTGGTTTAAATAGAAGCATATAAGGAGAGGATGTATGTACTCAGTATCCAGACATCTAAAAAATCAAAGATTGTTTTTTTTAACCGGTAAAACAATGGATTACAAATGGCGCATACAACAACTGGATCTTTTGGAAAATATGCTGATGAGTTCTTCTGAAGACATCTTAAATAGTCTTTATCTGGATATGCATAAACCTCCTGCTGAAGCTTACGCCAGCGAAATAGCTCCTGTATTGTCTGATATCCGTTATGCCAAAAAGAATTTACGTTTCTGGATGAATCCCCAACGTTTGGATATACCTTTTCTTAATCTATTTACTAAAGGCATTCAGTATCTTCAGCCATTTGGAATTATTTTGATTATTGGCCCATGGAACTATCCATTTGGCCTTTTACTCAAGCCTCTTGTTTTTGCAATAAGCGCTGGTAATTGTGTAATTCTTAAACCTTCAGAATTCGCTCCGGCAAGTTCAAGAATTTTGAGCGATTTAATTAATAAAACTTTTAATAATTTATCTATTGCCTGTTTTGAAGGTAATATAAATAGCACTTTGCAGGTTATTAAAAATGAGGAAGTGGACAGGGTATTTTTTTGCGGGGGAGAAATCACTGGCAGAAATACAATGCAATCCTGCACAAGAAATCTTATTGATCACAAACATGAAAATAATTGTCTCAATCCATGCATTATCGATATAGATGTACCTGTAAAAACAACTGCCCGACGAATTGCATCCGGTAAATTTTTTAATGCAGGACAGACCAACTTTGCACCAAACATCTGCTTCATACATAAAAAAATCAAAAATGAATTTACACACACTCTTACTGAAGTACTAAATCAATTTTATGGTCCAACTCCACGCCATTCGACAGCATTTGCACGCATAATAAACAACAACCATTTTCATCGGATCAAAACTTTGTTACGATCCAGTAACGGAAAAGTAATTGAAGGTGGAATCCTGGATGAAGAAAACCTTTATATTTCACCAACTCTAATTGAAATTGAAAACAACAACGATCCTCTTTTCTATGAAAACATTTTTGGTCCAGTTCTACCATTGGTTTATTATGACAGTATTGATGAAGTTATAAGGACTTTAAGGCAAAGATCACCACTTCATTCGATCTCTCTTTTTACAGTTGATAACGCATGTAAAGAACTGGTCAGGGGAGGCATGGTTTCAGAAAATTACTGTGTTAACGGAATCCCGCATTTCATGGCTAACAACTTCGGATCTTTTGAAACAATACCGAAAAAAGATATGATTACATATCGCAGTAATACAAGTATTGACACATTCAGTTTCAAAAGATCCGAAATCCAGAAACCTTTTTTTCCCGATTTAAAAATCTTTTATCCACCGTATAATGTTCCACTGTGGTTGATGAAAAAAACAGTAAATACAATTATCTTATGATTCTGTCTGTGAGAATACCTGCAACCATACTTTATTTAGATTGAGATGGTCGACTTTTTTTGACAGTTTCCCATCTTATTTTAAGTGGTCTTATCCGTATTGTCTATCATGCAGCCTTCTTTAAAATAATTTCTCCATTATATATTTGTGCAGGAAAATAGT
>Ga0079223_10000385_pt1 | contig 21828 bp, 22 predicted proteins | sample Stecom2011_FD_75072 | JGI IMG/M metagenome (GOLD analysis project Ga0079223, IMG submission 75072) | Agricultural soil microbial communities from Utah to study Nitrogen management - Steer compost 2011 | ecosystem: Environmental > Terrestrial > Soil > Agricultural land | place: USA: Utah...
AATTATAGCCATGATCTCTAGAAACAATGAGTTTATAACGCCAAAAGGAACCACGGTAATCGAACCAAACGACATGCTAATTGTGCTGTACGAACGAGACGAGATTCTAGATGAAGTATATGAGTTGCTGGAATTAGACCGAAAATTAGAGGAAGGCAAGGAACACATGTAAGCAATTCAGATATGTTGCTTTTAAATTTTAAAAAGTTTTGTGTGTTTTTACATGCAGGACTTTTTACTTTTGAAGCAAAGTTTTTCCTTTGGCATAGAAATCCTCTCTTTCAGGTTCAGGAACCAAATCTCCACCAGTAGCCCAAGCAATGTGGGTTATATTTGACAAATCTATATTGTTTTCTTCTGCATATTCTGTTGTAGCTATGCGTTGAGGTCCTACTAATCCTGCAGTTGCAGAAGGTTCTAGAAATAGATTTTCGGTGTCTTTTAACTGTGCTAATAATTTAAACAGGCTATCGTCTTCTAAAGTATAAATTCCACTGATTAAATGGTTGCTTGTTTCTGTGGCAAATTTAGAAGGTCTACCTACAGCCAAGCCATCAGCTTCCGTGAGGTTATCAATTCCTATGTCTTGCACGCTTATTTCGCTCATTAAACCCGTTAATAGTCCAGTTAGCACCGCTGGAGAGTGGGTAGGCTCCACAAAAAAACAATGTACATTATCCCCATAAATTTGTTTTAGTCCAAAACTAGTACCACCAGGAGACCCGCCTACACCACATGAAAGATATACAAAAAGCGGATGCTCGTCATCCACTTTAATATTTTGCTCTTGAGTTGCTCGGAAAGCTCTACAGCGCCAGTTGTGTAACCTAAATACAATGCTTCAGAATCCTCGTCGTCTACAAAGTAAGCAGTCGAATTTGCTAGGGTTTCTTTTCTTCCAGCTTGAATCGCAACGCTAAAATCGCCATCAAATTCAATAACCTCTGCGCCATTTTCGTGAAGCAACTCTTTTTTCCATTGTTTGGCATCGCCAGAGACATAGACTTTTACTTGAAAACCAAGCTTAGCTCCAACAATACCAATACTCAAACCAAGATTTCCTGTAGAACCTACACCGATTTTATAATCGTTAAAAAACGCTTGAAACTGTTTGGAGTTAAAAATAGAGTAATCTACACTTGGGTTCAATAATCCAGCATTTAATGCAAGTTGTTTGTTCGGCATGCTGTAGAACCTCGAAGAAACCGCCTCTTGCTTTTATGGAACCTGCGATAGGCAAGGCATTGTCGCATTTTAAAAACAGTTTGCCAGAGATGGGGTTGCCATCTCTGCTCAAACTGTTTTGCATTTTTGGAATCTGTAGTAACGGAGATCTTAAAATTCCGTTGGTTATCGCAGTTTCAGGAAATGCAACTTTAAAATATGGAGCAAATCGCTGCCATAACTCAGTTGCCTCTACCATATCTCTTTTCTGAATCGGAAACTTTGGCATCTCTTGCATTCGTTTTCGATTCGGATTAAACCACGTTACTGGTTTTAAATCTATAATAGATCGCAGTAAAGGATTGGCTTTCACCAAGGAATTTATAGCTTGTTCTGTATACATGATGGATAGGATTACTACAGATTCACTTTTTAAAACTAGTAGTGCTACTTATTCTAAGGAAGCGTCTAGAGTAATTTTAACACTTAGTGCCTTACTAATCGGGCAGTTTTCTTTTGCCGTATTGGCACACTCAAGAAACTTCTCCTTATCGATTTTAGGAATACGTGCTTTAAGCTTAATGTGCGACTCTGTAATCTCTAATTTATCGGTATCCATAGTCACTACAGCAGTAGCTTCCAAGGAATCTGGAGTAAAACCACTTTCACCCAAAATCATACTCAATGCCATAGCGAAACATCCTGCATGCGAGGCTGCTAAAAGTTCATCGGGATTGGTTCCTTTTCCATCCTCAAAACGAGTTTGAAAAGAATACGGACTGCTGTCCAATACTTTACTTTGGGTAGATATTTTACCTTTTCCTTCTTTTACGGTACCGCTCCATACGGCTGTTGCTCTTCTTTTCATTGTTTTTATCTTTTTTGATTATTTAATGAGTATCAAAATACAGAATAAATAGGTTTTTCTTGTATTCTTTATGATTGTTTAGCTACTAATTAAGTTAAGCTTATAGTAATGACGCATAAGAAGTAGAGTTTAATGAGTAATCCGCAGTAAAAAGAGTAGATACTATGGTTTAATGGTTTATTTCATGACATCTTTTACTCGTTTAATGGAATCTGCTTTATTTAGACTCAAGCGTACAATACTAACTTCGGTTGCTTTTAGGTCATGGGGCACACTAGCATCTAATGCGATTTGATCTCCTTCCTTTAGGTGTTGTACTTCACCTTTTACACCAAAGTCTATGGCTCCTTCAAACACCTCTACTACTATAGGGAATGGGGCGGTATGCTCTTTCATTACTTGGTCTTTCTTAAATGCAATACGAATTTCTTTGCCAAATTCCGTGTCCAATAATACTTTGATGGTAGGACGTTCTTCGTGATACATTAGGTCTTGCGTGAGGGATGCTATTTTCATAGAAAGTATGGTTTTCTTATTTAGAATGAATCAAAATTATGCAAAGTTTTTCAATATGTAAAGAATTAAAGAGATTATTGTCTTGAATTAAAGAGTTGTTCTTGGTAACACCTCTTAAGAATTGGAAAGCATATAATTAAAAGATTGATTACCTTATTTTAAACGTCAAAGTCTAAGGGTTTTTTTGTTGTTTTTTGGTCTCTATTACATCAGATTGTTTAGCTTGCCCGGCCTAAAGCCACTAAGCTTACCCAAGTGTTTCTAAGTTGTGGCATAAGGTTTGACTATATAGGTTGAAATATGTTGCTAGGTCTACAGAATATAAGGCCTTGTAGCGGTTTAGATTAAAATAAAATACATCATCAATTTAGTGTTAGAACGAAATACTGACACATTGACTTTCAATATACATATGAGTAAATCGAAATTATCATTATTAGACAGTTTGTCACTTCAAGACTTGCATGAGGATGCAGAGTTTATACCACTTCTATCGCCAGAAGATGAAGAAGCTATGAATCAGGAGGAAATTCCTGAGGAGTTGGCCATTTTGCCACTCAGAAACATGGTTCTTTTCCCTGGAGTAGTGGTTCCTGTAACGGCTGGAAGAGACAAATCTATAAAGCTTATAAACGATGCGAACTCCAATAATAGAGTAATAGGAATTGTTGCACAACACGATCAGCAAAACGAAGATCCTAGTTTTAAGGAATTGCATAAGGTGGGTACCGTTGCAAGAATCTTGAAGGTGTTAAAGATGCCTGATGGAAATACCACGGTAATCATCCAAGGTAAAAAGCGTTTTAAGATGGTAGAGGAAGTAAGTTCCGAACCATATCTACGCGCAAAGGTTAAGGAAGTAGTAGATATTGTTGCGCTTGCCGACGAAGAGGAGGAGTTTGATGCGATTATCGACTCCATAAAAGAAGTAGCGTTGGAGATAATAAAAAACAATCCAACCTTACCTTCAGAGTCTGCTTTTGCGATCAAAAACATTGAAAGTGCAAGCTTCCTAATCAATTTTGTGTCGTCCAATCTTGGAATTCCAGTAGAGGAAAAACAGCGATTATTGGAGATGGATGCGCAAAACGAACGCGCTTTAGAAACCCTGCGTTTGATGAATATCGAATTGCAAAAGCTTTCACTGCGCATGGATATCCAAAGCAAAGTGCAAACGGATATCAATAAGCAACAAAGAGAGTATTTCTTACATCAGCAAATGAAAACCATTCAAGAAGAGTTGGGTGGACAATCTTCTGAGGCCGAAGTGGAGGAGTTACGCAAGCGTGCTAAAAAGAAGAAGTGGAGTAAGGAAACTGCCGAGCATTTTGAAAAAGAACTTGCCAAGATGCAACGTATGAATCCGCAAGTAGCCGATTATAGCATTCAGCGAAACTACTTGGACCTGATGTTGGATTTACCTTGGAATTCTTTTAGCAAAGACAAATTCGATCTTAAAACCGTAAGAGAAAAACTAGATAAGGACCATTATGGATTAGACGATGTAAAGGATCGCGTGTTGGAATATCTAGCGGTATTAAAACTTCGAAAGGATATGAAGTCTCCTATACTTTGTCTGTATGGACCTCCAGGAGTTGGTAAAACCTCTCTAGGAAGATCTATAGCAGATGCAATAGGTAGGAAATATGTACGTGTCTCTCTGGGTGGAATGCGTGATGAGTCGGAGATAAGAGGACACAGAAAAACCTATATCGGTGCAATGCCAGGACGTATTCTGCAGAATATAAAAAAGGCTGGAACCGGAAATCCAGTATTTGTATTAGATGAGATCGATAAATTAGCAATAGGAAGCCAAGGGGACCCATCCTCTGCTTTATTGGAGGTTTTAGATCCAGAACAGAACAATGATTTCCACGATAACTTCTTGGAGGTAGGTTATGACTTATCCAATGTGATGTTTATCGCTACGGCAAACAGTTTGGCTACTATTCAGCCAGCTTTGCGCGATAGGATGGAAATTATAAATGTACATGGCTATACCATAGAGGAGAAAGTAGAAATAGCCAAACAACATTTGTTCCCGAAACAGCTAAAAGAGCATGGTTTAAAAGCTACAGATTTAAAAATAAATAAAACCGCACTAGAGTTCATGATAGAAGGATATACTCGCGAGAGTGGCGTGCGTAATCTAGAGCGACAAGTAGCTAAATTAATTCGTCATTTCGCCATTAAGGTAGCTTCAAACGAGGAGTATGAAAAATCGGTAAGCAAAGAAATAGTCGAAGAGGTGTTAGGAGTGCCTAAGCTATTGCGTGATAGATATGAGGGGAACGAAGTTGCTGGGGTTGCAACTGGACTGGCTTGGACCCAAGTAGGAGGGGATATTCTATATATAGAAACGGCGCTTTCTAAAGGAAAAGGTACGATGAGTATTACCGGAAACTTAGGGAAAGTAATGCGCGAGTCGGCAACGATTGCTTTGGAGTACATTAAAGCAAATGCAGAAGAATTGGATATAGATCCAGAAATGTTACAAGGATATAACGTACACATTCACGTTCCAGAAGGAGCTACGCCAAAAGACGGACCAAGTGCAGGGGTAACCATGCTAACCGCTTTAGTGTCGCTTATTACCCAGCGAAAAGTACGTAAAAATTTAGCAATGACTGGGGAGATAACCCTGCGAGGTAGAGTTCTGCCAGTAGGAGGAATAAAAGAAAAAATCTTGGCTGCAAAACGAGCTAAAATAAAAAACATTCTGCTTTGTGAGGATAACCGAAAGGATATCGAAGAGATTAAACCAGAATATTTAAAAGGTTTACATTTTGAATACGTGACGCACATGAGCGAGGTTATTGAGTATGCGGTAACCAAGCAAAAGGTGAAAGGCGCAAAGAAATTCTAAATTAAAATCCCTTCGTAATTACACGGAGGGATTTTTTTTATTGTTTCTTTATTGTAGGCAAGCTTAAATTCCATTAGATTTGCTTGTTACGATATTTTTAAGAAAACTACTCTAAGCAGTAATAGCACCGTGGTATATGCGAAATTTATTTTTATTCCTTCTCTTGGTTTTTATAAGTGTAGACGGTGTAGCACAGATAGGAGGCAAGCATGTATATAGCTTTTTGAATTTAGCACACGGACCACGTCAAAGCGCTTTAGGAGGCAAGGTAATTACGTTGTACGACTACGATCCATCGGCTGCCGTACTAAACCCTGCGAGTGTCAACCCCGAAATGCACAACCAGATTTCCTTGAATTACTCGAGCTATATAGCCGATGTAAATTATGGTACCGCTGCTTATGCTATGCGGATAGGAGATACCGACCACGTGATTCAAGCAGGTGTGAATTATATAAATTATGGAACTTTTGATGGCTACGATGCAAATGGAAGCTTTACCGAAACCTTCTCAAAAGGCGATGTGGCAGTTTCTTTTGGGTATGCTTATGCAATTCCAAATACAGCTATCCGCGTAGGAGCCAATGCAAAGTTTATTTCTTCAAAATTAGAGCAATACTCGTCTTTTGGATTAGCGATGGATTTGGGTGCAATGTATATAGCACCAGAATCTGGATTACGAGTTAGTGTGGTAGCAAGAAACATGGGTACACAGGTTACAGCCTATCACGAAACCTACGAATCTTTACCATTTGAACTTCTTTTAGGAGTTTCCAATCAATTAGAGAATTTACCTTTACGCTGGCATATCACCCTCGATAATATGCAAAAATGGAAAATTGGTTTTGCCAACCCGAACCGAACACAAGTAGGACTGGACGGATCGGAAAAGGAAGAAAGTGTAACTTTTGTAGACCATGCTGTGCGACATTTAATCGTTGGTGTGGAGCTTTTTCCAGAGAGTATTATAAATCTTAGGTTGGGCTATAACTTCCGTCGTGGCGAAGAGTTACGCATAGAGGAACAACGAGCTTTCGCTGGATTAAATGCCGGTTTTTCTATCCGATTAAACTCCTTTCGAATCAGCTATGCTTATGCCAAGTACAGTGCAGCAGCATCGTCGAATTACTTCGGGCTAAATATCGATTTATAAAATTATTATGATGCAACAAATTTGTATTGCCATAGATGGGTACTCCTCTACAGGTAAAAGTACGTTGGCCAAACAATTAGCTAAACATTTAAATTATATCTACGTAGATACTGGATCTATGTACCGTGCAGTAACCCTTTATGCAATACAAAATGATTGTTTTAAGGATGATAAGTTAGAGGTGAAAATGCTTTTAGAAGCTTTGCCATCGATAACTCTTAGCTTTAAATCTATCACACCCGATGCTTTACCTACCATCCATTTAAATGGAGTGTCGGTGGAAGAGAAAATTCGAAATATGAAGGTTTCAGAAAAAGTAAGCCTAATAGCGACGCTTCCAGAAGTGCGCCGCAAGCTTGTAGAGCAACAACGAAAAATTGGCGAACACAAAGGAGTGGTTATGGATGGACGAGATATAGGAACCGTAGTTTTTCCTAATGCCGAGTTGAAGCTTTTTATGACAGCTTCTGCACAAGTTCGCGCACAACGCCGATACGACGAATTAATAGCACAAGGCGAAACGGTGACCTTCGAGGAGGTTTTGATCAATGTGCAAGAACGTGACCTAATGGATACTACACGCCAAGATTCACCATTGGTAAAAGCAGAGGATGCTATAGAAATCGACAACTCTTATCTAAATCTGGAAGAACAGTTCATAGTGGTAAATGAACTTGTACAAGAAGCTTTGGTGCAAGGGAAGAAGTAGCTATCAGCGATTAGCAATCAGCTATCAATAATTAGTTGACAACGTTCCCTCGTAATGGTCAATGATTCATTATAAAAAGCATCTGTCTTGCTGGTATAAAGTAACCGCTTTATTAGAACTTAAGTCAAAGCAAGCTGTCAACTTCTGTTGCAGATAATTCATTCTACCAGCCTTATAAAACTCCCCCTCTATTTTCTTGTATATTAACTATTTAGTTTGTACTTTTGCAACTCTAAACTTACGACACGTCAAACTGGGTTTGGAGATACCATTAAACAACATAAATCACTTTCGTTGGTTGGTCGGTAACAGTTTGAGTAACTGCGGAATACAAAAAATTTAGCTTTCGATATTAATTAAATATAGATCGAAAGGTATTTCATTCATTTTAAGATGGCTGAAGAAACAAAAAATCCAGAGGAAGTTTCCTTAAAGGAGCAAGATCCTCAAAAATTTCTAGAAGAGTTTGATTGGCACAATTACGAAGAAGGAATTGACCAAATTGACGATGGGAAACTAGAAGAATTTGAAAAATTAGTAGCAGAAAACTTCGTAGACACTTTAGATAATGAGGTGGTTGAAGGAGAAGTAGTTTACATGACAGACCGTGAGGCGATCATCGACATCAACGCGAAGAGTGAAGGTGTTATTTCGTTAAACGAATTCCGTTACAATCCAGACTTAAAAGTTGGAGACAAAGTAGACGTGCTTATCGACATTCGTGAAGATAGTTCCGGACAGCTTGTTTTATCGCACCGTAAAGCTCGAGTAATCAGAGCATGGGAGCGTGTAAACTTAGCACACGACGAAGAGACTATCATAAACGGAAACGTTCTATGTAGAACAAAAGGAGGTATGATCGTGGATGTATTTGGTATAGAAGCATTCTTACCAGGTTCGCAAATCGACGTGAAGCCTATCCGTGATTACGACGCATACGTAGGTAAAACTATGGAGTTTAAAGTGGTGAAAATCAACCACGAGTACAAAAACGTAGTAGTTTCACACAAAGCGCTTATCGAAGCAGATATCGAAGAGCAAAAGCGTGAAATCATTGGTCAGTTAGAGAAAGGACAAGTACTAGAAGGAGTGGTTAAAAATATTACTTCTTATGGTGTGTTCGTGGATTTAGGTGGCGTTGACGGACTAGTACACATTACGGATCTTTCTTGGTCTAGAATCAATCACCCGAACGAAATCGTGGAGTTAGATCAAACCTTGAACGTAGTAATATTAGACTTTGACGAAGACAAAACACGTATCCAATTAGGATTAAAACAACTTACGCCACATCCATGGGATGCTTTAGACGAGAACATGAAAGTTGGAGATAAAGTAAAAGGTAAGGTTGTAGTAATTGCTGATTACGGAGCGTTTATCGAAGTAAACGTTGGAGTAGAAGGATTGATTCACGTAAGTGAAATGTCTTGGTCTACACACTTACGAAGCGCACAAGACTTTGTAAAGGTAGGAGACGAAATCGAAGCGGTTATTTTAACACTAGATAGAGAAGATAGAAAAATGTCTCTTGGTATCAAGCAATTAACGCCAGATCCATGGACAGATATTACGTCCAAATACCCAGTAGGCTCTAAGCATACAGGAATTGTACGTAACTTCACTAACTTCGGTGTGTTTGTAGAACTAGAAGAAGGAATTGATGGGTTAATCTACATCAGCGACCTATCTTGGACTAAGAAAATCAAACACCCAAGCGAATTTACCAATATCGGTGATACGTTAGAGGTAATAGTTTTAGAACTAGATGTTCAAGGACGTAAGTTAAGCCTAGGACATAAGCAAACAACGGAAAATCCTTGGGATAAATACGAAAAAGAGTTTGCTGTAGGTACTACACATACTGCAACTATTAGCGACATCGTGGATAAAGGTGCAACTATCGAATTCAATGAGGACATCGTAGCATTTATTCCGAACCGTCACTTAGAGAAAGAAGATGGTACTAAATTGCAAAAAGGAGACGAAGCAGAAATACAAATCATAGAGTTCAACAAGGACTTTAAGAAAGTAGTTGCTTCTCATACTGCAGTACATAAAGAAGAAGAAGCGAAAATCGTTCGTGAAGCTGTTAAAAAACAAGCAGCTAGCGAAGCAGAAGCAAAACCAACACTTGGTGATGCAAACACGAAGCTTCAAGAGCTAAAAGATAGAATGGAAGGAAAATAAGATGCAAATCTTAATTTCAAATAACATTTTACTTTAAGTATACTAAAACCCTTTTCGAAAGAAGAGGGTTTTTTATTGCTCGAAACCTATTATAGCAAAGAATTTAATCCGTTCTATAAATTAATTATTCTATCTTGAGTCGAAATAATAATTTGTATTTTTGTACCGTCTGCGCATCGCGAAAAAGATAAATCGTATGAATCAAAAGGTATTACTAAACGAACAGGAACTCGCTATAACATTACAACGTTTGGCTTGTCAACTGATAGAGCGACACGATGATTTTAAAAATACCGTGTTGATTGGAATTCAGCCACGTGGCATCTACTTGGCCGAACGCTTAAAAACTATTTTGGAAGAGGATTATGAGGTTAAGGATTTGCTGTTAGGCTACCTAGACATAACGTTCTTTCGCGATGACTTCCGAAGAACTTCAGAACCAATAGAAGCAAACAAAACCAAGATCGATTTTGTAGTAGAAGATAAAAATGTAGTATTTATAGACGACGTACTCTATACCGGTAGAAGTATTCGATCGGCACTTTCTGCCATCCAATCTTTTGGAAGACCAGACAATATAGAGTTGCTTACGCTGATCGACAGACGATTTAGCAGACACTTACCTATACAGCCTGATTATAGAGGACGACAGGTAGATGCTATAAACAACGAGAAAGTGAAAGTGAGTTGGAAACAACTGGATGGGAAAGATGCAGTCTATTTAGTAGAAAAATAATACCCTAAAAAGAATTAATACAGCGATTATGAACGAGCTTAGTGTCTCTCACTTATTAGGCATAAAAGATTTAACGGAAGCGGATATTCAGTTGATTTTCCAAACCGCCGATCACTTTAAAGAGGTAATAAACCGACCTATTAAAAAAGTACCCAGCCTTAGAGATATAATTATTGCCAATTTATTTTTTGAAGATAGCACACGTACTCGCTTATCTTTTGAGCTTGCCGAAAAAAGACTTTCAGCAGATACCATTAATTTCTCAGCAGCTTCCTCCTCGGTAAACAAAGGAGAGACACTAGTAGATACCGTAAATAATATCTTGGCCATGAAAGTGGACATGGTGGTAATGCGACATCCAAATCCAGGTGCTGGAGTATTCCTGTCTAAGCATGTAGATGCAAAAATCATCAATGCTGGCGATGGCACACACGAACACCCTACACAAGCATTATTAGATGCTTACTCCATACGCGAACGCTTAGGCGATGTTGCTGGAAAAAAGGTGGTTATTGTAGGCGATATTCTTCATTCTAGAGTAGCACTTTCCAATATTCTTGCTTTAAAAAAGCTAGGTGCCGAAGTAAAAGTTTGTGGCCCAAAAACCTTGATTCCAAAACATGTGGAGTCCCTAGGAGTAGAGGTAGAACTCAACCTAATGAAAGCCTTAGAGTGGTGTGATGTGGCAAATATGTTGCGTATCCAAAACGAGCGAATGGAAATCAGCTACTTTCCTTCTAAGCGAGAATATGTAAAGCAATATGGAGTTAATAAGAAAATATTAAATTCGTTAAACAAAGAAATTATCGTAATGCATCCAGGACCTATAAACAGAGGCGTGGAAATAACCAGTGATGTAGCAGATAGCAAGCAGGCTATTATTCTAGATCAAGTGGAAAATGGGGTGGCAGTGCGTATGGCAGTAATTTATTTGTTAGCGTCAAAAATTAAGAGAAATGAAAATTGAAGAAATTGATAAGCTGGTAATTCTAACGGTAGAAAATCTTTTGTTTTCTGAGGTTTTCTCGACACTTAAGCAGGAGCTTACCGATGGAAAAGGAAAGGGTAAGAATGTGATTTTGGATCTATCTAACCTAACCGAATTGCAGTTATCTGATTTATTGACTTTTCAGGAGTTATCCGATTTGCATACCAATGCTAAATACTCGTTTGTGATCGTTAACGATGCTATTAACCATAATGACTTACCAGAAACTTTACACGTTACCCCTACACTACAGGAAGCAAAAGATATCGTAGCGATGGAAGAAATAGAGCGTGACTTAGGTTTCTAAATCCCTCTTACAGAATGAAACTAACCATACTAGGTTGCCATGCAGCATCGCTTCGATGGGGAGCGCATCCTACTTCGCAAGTTCTAGAATTATCTGGACGCACCTTCTTAATAGATTGTGGCGAAGCAACCCAAATGCAATTGAGAAGAAGTAAGGTTAAGTTTTCTCGAATCAAACAAATATTTATCTCCCATCTACACGGCGACCATTACTATGGACTTATCGGACTGATCTCTACTTTAGAATTATTAGGTAGAAAGGGCGAATTAACGATTTATGGCCCAAAGGGAATAAAGAAAATTATTCAAGTGCAACTAGAACTGAGTGAAGCACGTGTATCCTATCCCTTAAATTTCATAGTGTTAGAAAGCGGTGCTCGCGAAAGAATATATGAAGACAATAAAGTAATAGTCGAGACCATTCCATTGCGTCATAGAATATATTGTAATGGTTTTTTATTCCGAGCCAAACCTGGTTTAAGGCGAATTGCGATAGAAGAGGCAAGAAAAGCAGAAATAGATGTGGCTTATTTTAATAGGTTAAAGCAAGGCTATGACGCACCAAATAAACATGGAAATCTTATTCCCAATGCATCTGTCACTTTAGATCCACACCCACCCAAAAGCTATGCTTTTTGTAGTGATACCGCGTATTTTCCTGAGATTGTAAACCAGCTTAAAGACACGCAGGTGCTCTACCATGAAAGCACTTTTTTGGAGATGCATAAAGACCTATGTGAAAAAACCAAACACAGTACTGCAACACAAGCAGCTCAGATAGCCAAATCCGCAAATGTAGAAACCCTAGTGTTAGGACATTATTCTGGCAGATATAGAGATTTAGAGGATTTTAAAAAAGAAGCACAAGAAGTGTTTCAGAATACCTTATTGGCCGAAGACGGAAAGGAATTTAATTTCTAAGCACACTCCCACTTATTTTATTTGTTCGCTAAGCTTTTATAGCATTGCTAAATGCTGTAAATTGCAGTAAATGTTATAAGTCATGTCCATAAATATGCAATCCTACCGCAAGTCCTACGAAAAGTCTAGTCTAGATGAAAAAGACTTGGCGTTGGATCCTATCACACAGTTTCAGAAATGGATTTTGGAGGCAGAAAAATCTGGTACCGTACTAGAAGTAAATGCGATGACCTTAAATACTATAGATGCTACTGGATATCCAAGACCACGTGTGGTATTGCTTAAGAAAGTAGATGCCAATGGCTTTAGTTTTTATACAAATTACCAAAGCTTAAAAGGGCAAGCAATAGAGAATAATAACAAGGTTTCCTTATCTTTCTTTTGGCCAGAACTAGAACGTCAAATTATTATTCTAGGAACCGCAGAGAGGTTATCCGAAAAGGAATCGGAAGCATATTTTCATTCCAGACCCAAAGGAAGTCAGTTAGGAGCAATAAGTTCGCCACAAAGTGCACCCATTCCAAATAGGGAATATTTAGAAAAGCGTTTGGCAGAAGAAACAGAAGCTTATAAGGACGTGGACCTTATTCCAAAGCCTAAACATTGGGGAGGTTATGTTGTAAAACCATTTAGTGTAGAATTTTGGCAAGGACGACCTAATCGACTTCACGATAGAGTAGAGTATACTCAGCAAGGAGAAGCATGGACAAAACAGCGTTTAGCACCATAGTAAAAAGAGAATTTAGGAATAATATAATCAATCATGAAAGAATTATATTTTTTACGACATGCGCATGCAACAGCTACGCTTAGGGTAGAAGATGTGGAGCGGCCTTTGGATGTGAGAGGGAAAGTAGATGCTTCTCGAGTAGCTTTCTATGCAAAGGAGCATTTACAAGTTCCAGACGCGTGCTATGTAAGCCATGCAGTACGAGCGCAACAAACCGCGGCGTACTTTAAAGAGGTATGGAATATAAAAGAGAATTGCTACCTGTTGACCTCCGAGTTATATGATTTTCAAGGAGATAAAGTAAAACGATTTATATATAATTTGCCTGCAGAATGGAACCGAGTACTATTGATAGGACATAATTTTGGGATCACGGAAGCGGTGAATTATTTTGGAGATAAGCCTGTAGATGCTTTGCCTACCGCAGGGTTAGTATATATTTCCTTCGATGGTGATGATTGGCAAACTTTGAGAAAAGGAAGTACAAAAAATGTTATTTTACCAAAAGCGTTATAATTTAGTGGATAAATGAAACAAGAAGTTACACAAATAAATGATGTTTTTTATAACCGGGAATTAAGCTGGTTGCAGTTTAACGCACGAGTGTTACAAGAAGCAGAAGATTCCACAGTTCCACTAGTAGAGCGACTTCGATTTCTAGGAATATTCTCCAACAATCTAGATGAGTTTTTTAAAGTTCGATATGCTTCCATAAAAAGAATTGTAGAAACTGGAGCAGAGGGACGAAGCATCTTGGGAAATATCGATCCCGAATTCTTATTGGAGGAAATAACCAATGTGGTTATCAAACAACAGGCACATAGTTTAGATATACTTAGCGACATTCATAAAGAGCTAGAAAAACACAACGTGTTTATTATAGATGAGACCCAGGTAGATACGACCCAAAGTAAGTTTATTAAAAATTATTTTACCGATCACGTCCAGCCTGCTCTAGTTACTTATATGCTCGACGATTTAGAGGTTTTCCCAACCTTAAAAGATAGCGCGGCATATCTGGCGGTAAGTATGCTTATGGAAAGCAATGCTAAGAAAAAAGCGAAAACTACTTATGCATTGATCGAAGTACCTCGGAGTATTGAGCGATTTGTAGAGATTCCCTCTACTGGCGATAAGCGGTACATTATTATTCTAGATGATCTTATTCGATTTTGTATCGATGAAATCTTTAGCATCTTTAAGTATAAAAAAATCCGTGTACACATGATAAAGATTACACGAGATGCGGAGCTAAATATCGATAGTGATTTGAATAAAAGTTTTATAGATAAGATCTATAAAGGAGTTAAAGAAAGAAGTCTTGGGCATCCTGTTCGCTTTGTATACGATAAATCTATCGATAAGAAGACGATGGACTATTTGTTGAAACGAATGAATCTGGTGCATACCGATAGCCTTATTCCTGGAGGACGTTACCATAACCGACGAGACTATATGAAGTTCCCGAGTTTGGGGATAGATGAATTTCTATATAAAAAATATCCGCCGCTTAAAGTTCCTGGGCTAAGCATGCAGGGAAGTATTTTAAAGCAAATAAATCAAAAGGATTATCTTCTTTACACGCCTTACCAATCCTTTTCCTATGTGGTGCGTTTCTTGCGTGAAGCGGCATTAGACCCAAAAGTACGGGCTATTCGTATAAGCATTTATCGATTAGCAGAAATATCCCATGTAGCGAGTTCTTTGATCAATGCGGTGAAAAACGGAAAAAGTGTCACGGTAGAGATCGAGCTGAAAGCGCGTTTTGATGAAGAAGCAAACATTCGCTATGCCGAGCAAATGCAACATGAAGGGGTACGTCTTATCTTTGGAGTAAAAGGCTTGAAAGTACATTGTAAAGCCTGTGTAATCGATAGAATGGAAGGAAAGAAAATCCGCCATTATGGTTTTATAAGTACCGGAAACTTCAATGAATCTACGGCTAGGGTTTATACGGATTATACGCTGTTTACTGCCGATCAAGATATTTGTAAAGAAGTGATCAAAGTATTTCAATTCTTTGAAGTAAACTATCGCGTAAAGAAATACAAACACCTTTTGGTGTCACCACATTATACTAGGAACGCCATTTCCAAACTGATAGACAAAGAAATAAAGAATCATGAAAATGGCTTGCCGAGCGGTATTCGATTAAAGATGAATAGCCTGTCAGACCATAAACTGATAAGCAAACTCTATAAAGCTAGTAGTGTTGGAATTCCTATTCAATTAATCATAAGGGGTATTTGTTGTTTGGTACCTGGTGTCCCAAATATGAGCGATACCATAGAAGTGATAAGCATTGTAGATAAATTCTTGGAACATACAAGACTCTTTATTTTTGAAAATGCCGGAGATCCTAAAGTCTATATCTCTTCTGCCGACTTTATGACACGAAATTTGGATGATAGAGTAGAAATATCTTGTCCTATTTATGATGTGGATATAAAACAGGAACTTATCGATTCCTTTGAAATTTGTTGGAGCGACAATGTAAAGGCACGGATTATCGATGAAGAGCAAACCAATAAATACCGACGCAATGATGAGTTGAAAGTGCGTTCGCAGTTTGCTACCTATATGTATTATGCTAAAAAGTTAGAAGATTAATATGGATTTAAAAATATCGAAATATGCAGGAATAGATATCGGGTCCAATGCCATTCGCTTGTTAATCATGTTTGTCTACGAAATTGAAAACCAACCCACTCAGTATAAAAAATCCTCTTTGGTAAGAGTGCCGATACGTTTGGGTTCGGACGTGTTTTTTAATGGAGAGATCTCTAAACACAATATTACCAGAATGAAAGATACCATGGAAGCTTTTAGCTTATTGTTAAAAGCACATGAAGTGGAAATCTATCGAGCCTGTGCAACTTCGGCCATGCGAGAAGCAAAAAATGGGATGGACGTAGTGGCATTAATGAAAAAAGAAACAGGAGTGCAGATTGAAGTAATCGATGGAGAAGCGGAAGCTAATATTATTGCACAAACCAACTTATCGGATTTGTTAAATACAAAAAAGAACTTCTTATATGTGGACGTAGGTGGCGGAAGTACAGAATTGAACTTTTATAGTGCTGGGAAATTTATCGGCACAAAATCTTTCCGTCTAGGAACGGTGCGTTTGTCCAACGATGATAATATTCACGAAGAAACCCAACGCATGAAAAAGTGGGTTTTAAAAGTCACCCAAGGCTATTCGGCAATTTCCCTTATAGGTTCAGGAGGAAATATAAACCATATCCATAAATACAGCGGAAGAAAAGTAAACAAACCCTTGACCTACGCGTATTTGAAATCTTACTATAATACTGTTCAAAACTATACCTACAACGAACGTATCATGAAAATGCAAATGAAACCCGACCGTGCCGACGTAATCGTTCCAGCTACACGTATCTATTTGCAAGCGATGAAATGGGCAAATGCCAAACGTGTCTTTGTCCCCAAAATCGGTCTAGCCGATGGTATTATTAAAGGCTTGCATAACGAATCTTTGTAGGGACGCAAAATCTTGCCCCCTACAACGAATCATCCGCATCCAAAACCCACCTTACGCATCACGCATCACGCAATATGCATTACGTTTTACGTCTTACGATCCACTAATTTATTCCAGCAAAGCGCAGAATAGAAGGAGATAACTATAGCTTAATTTAAAATATAGCGACACATTGTTGTTTGTTCATAAATTAATTTTTAGGTTTGTCTAAAATTAAAATAGACGACATGAAAATAAAAATTACTTTAGGCTTACTATCTATCTTTTTAGTGGGGTGTGAAGTGTTTGCACCTACCGAATTAGAGGAGTATGAGCTTTTAGATGGCCCATTAGATGGGTTGACACATGCTGAGTCCAGACGATTTGTTTCTGGGGATGTAGCATTCAACGATGAGATATTTACTTCTTCCACAGGATTAGGACCAATTTTTACTGGTACTAGTTGCGTTAGCTGTCATGCAGGTGATGGTAAAGGACATCCATTTAATCAATTTATCCGTTTTGGTCAGAGCGATGAAACAGGAAATCATTATTTAGATCAAGGTGGACCACAGTTACAAAACAAAGCCTTACCTGGTTATGAACCAGAAACCTTGCCAGAAGGTGCGCCACATGCTATTTTTCTAGCACCAGCGGTAACTGGCTTAGGATATTTGGATGCCGTGACCGATGCATACTTATTGGATATTGAAGCACAGCAAGCCGAGCGTGAGGATGGCATTCACGGAAAGGTACATTGGAATCACATTCCAGATTATGTAACGCTTAGACCCGATGCTATTACAAAGGATGGTAAAAACATTACACGGTTTGGTAAGAAAGCAAGAGTATATGACCTATTGGAACAAACGGCCGATGCATATAACCAAGATATCGGCATCACATCCTACTTCGAACCTTATGATACCTATAGTGGCGATATGTTATCTCCAGAAATCAGTAGGGAAACTATAAGTGACGTGGTGTTTTATTTAAAAACATTAAAAGAACCAGAACCTCGAAACCAGGACAATGTAGACGTAGTTGCAGGAAGAAATCTTTTCGATCAGATGCAATGTGCTGTTTGCCACAGGCCAAATATGGAAACAGGATATTCTCCTATCGGAGTACTTTCTAATGTAACTTTTCATCCTTATACCGATTTACTTCTTCACGATTTAGGTCCAGAATTAGACGATGGCTATACCGAAGGTTTTGCTACTTCTGCACAATGGCGTACAGCACCTCTTTGGGGCTTGGGGTTATCTAAAGATTCACAAGGCGGTAAGTATTACTTAATGCATGATGGCCGTGCACATAGCATAGAAGAAGCTATTGCACTACACGGTGGTGAGGCTGCAAATTCAAGAGAAAAATTTAACCAATTGTCTCAAGAAGAGAAAGGCCAAGTCTTAAAATTTTTAGAATCCTTATAAATCATGGATAGAGCTAAATTTATAAAGTCCTTAGGGTGTGCAATTGTTGGTGTGCCGCTTGCTATGAGCTTATTGAACTCTTGCGAAAGCATATACTACGCGCAAACCAAACAAGTAGAGGGTAAATTTATAGTAAAGAAGTCCGAGTTTGTACAAACTAAATCCAAAGGGACTTCCTATAGAAACTTTGTGTTGATAAACAAAGCGATAGGAGGTTATCCGATTTGCTTATTTCGTACCGACCAGGACAACTATATAGCCTCTTTACTTAAATGCACACACCAAGGTTGCGAACTAGATGTGGGGGGAGGTATTTATACCTGTCCATGTCATGGAAGCGAGTTTAGTACCAGTGGTGAAGTATTGCAAGGACCAGCAGAAAAACATTTAAAAACATTCCCTATAACAACAGATCATGAAAATATTTACATCAACCTTGTATAAAGTAATCGCAGTAGGCTTAGGCTTATGGAGTACCACAGGGTTTGCACAACAAAGTAAAGACTCCATAATGAATATGGATGCTGCTTTTAACCGACCATATCTTACTTCCGATACATCGCCCGTTTCTTTAGGTGGTTATTTGGAAGCGAATACCATTCATAGTACAAACGACGAAGGCGATACCGATGGTTTGTCCTTTCAAGCCAGAAGACTTACTCTTTTTGTGTCTTCAAGTATTTCCAAACGAATTAAGTTCATGACCGAAATCGAGTTCGAAGATGGTGGCGATGAGGTGGAGATTGAATTTGCTTCTATAGATGTAGCACTACATCCGTTACTAAATCTACGTGGAGGAATTGTAATGAATCCTATTGGGGCATTCAACGAAAACCACGACGGCCCAAAATGGGAGTTTGTAGAGCGTCCAAACGTAGCTACAGAAATGCTAGGAGCTACTTTATCTAACGCTGGATTCGGTTTACACGGAAAAACCTACCATAAAGATTGGATCTTTGGTTACGAAGCCTATTTGACCAATGGTTTTAACAGCACTATAATCTCTAACGAAGAAGATAAAACCTATCTGCCAGCAGGAAAAGACGATCCAGATAGATTTATGAATAATGCAAGTGGAAAAGCGATGTTTACAGGGAAACTTGCTGTTAAAAATAGACACTTTGGGGAGATTGGCCTATCGTATATGGGAGGTACGTATAACCAACATATAGATGATGGAGAAGACATAGAAGACCCAGCAGATATAAACGTATTTGCTATTGACTTCCATACTGGTATCCCACGATGGGGAACGCAAATTGTAGGAGAAATAGCTTGGGTAAAAGTGCAAATTCCAGATACCTATACCCAACAATATGGTACAAATCAAAGAGGTATGTTCGTGGATGTAGTACAACCAATTTACCGAAATAAAATTTTAGATTGGGAAGATGCTACGGTTAATCTAGCGGCTAGGTTGGATTATGTAGATTGGAACAAAGGACGTTTTAACGAAACAGGCACCAAAATTGGCGATGAGGTAGTGGCAATTACACCTGCCATAAGCTTTAGACCAACCCCAAGAACCGTTTTCCGTATAAACTACAGATACGAATGGAAAACTGATGTTATCAACAACCCTGCAGAACATACAGCTACATGGTACATGGGCTTTAGTACATATTTTTAAAAATAATGTTTACTTAAATTATTTATTTTTTCTCTCATAATTATTAGTTTTTGATTTTAGTAAACAATCCCCTTTTTATTTCTCTAATGAGAAATAAAAAGGGGATATCTTTTTTTTTAATGAATGTGTTATTTGTTTAAACTATTGAGTGTCAGTATGGTGTCTATAAGCGAATGTATAATATACCATGTTATGGCATTTCTAAAAACGTAAAGGGACAATTGCTCACAACTTTAACTGTGAAACAGTAACGTAGGATAGGTCTTGGTTTTTGCTGTTTTTCTAGTATTCTAAAAAAATAATAATAAACAATGCGGTTAAACCTGCAGGCATAGCATTTCTAAAAACTAATGTGTCTATCGCCCAAACAAAGCTTTAGCTGTGGGATAGTAGAGTCTTATTAGTGTTGGGCTTTAACTCCATTTGGAATACTTTAAATGGAAAATAATTAATGCGGTTAAAACCTTTTATAGTATCTATCTATCTATCCGGCAATAGATACTAAACTCCACATCAGGCTAAGTTGCACTGTAATAACAACCTGTTTTCTGCAATAAATCAGATTGAGACTTATAACTAATCCTTGCAACTCCATGGTAAAAACACACATAATCAGAAAACTATTCAAAAGCTTCCTTTAGACTAGATATGCCAAAAGCACGCCTAAAAGAATAAAAAGAACCTTAGAAATATTAAAGTTATGGTTCTTGTTGCTTTCAAACAGTAAGGTGGTAGATAGGTGTAAGAATACCCCAACAACAACTGCGTATATCTCTGTTTGATACCCTATGATCCACTGATTATTCGCTGCCATATAGACTCCAATAGGCGTCATTAGTGCAAAGATAGATAAGCAGATCATCGTGTTTTTCAGAGTCTGTTGTCCGTGGGTGAAAAACAGCGTAAGCATGGTTGCCTCAGGGATTTTATGAATTAAGATTCCCCATAGCAGATGGTTGTCTTCGGCAATTGGCAAACCTTCTAATAACGCATGGATAGACAAGCCGATAAACAGTAGCCAAGGGAATTTTTTCTGAGGCGTATCCTGATGGTAATGCCCATGCTCGGCACCTTTTGAGAATAACTCCAGCATCAATTGCAACAATACGCCAGAAAGAATATAAATACCTACAGGAATGTCCGTCTCTCCTTCGTAAACCTCGGGGAGAATCTCTAAGATGGTTAACGAAAGCAAGAATGCCCCACTAAACGCCATGATGCGCGTAAGGTACTTATGATCAGTGGATATGGACTTGCCTATAACAAACCCAACCACCACCGCTAAGACAAGTAGGAGGTATTGCATTATTATTTAAAAATTAAGATGAGCCTATTGGAGGTTTCTTGATTAAAAGGCGCTAGATTAAAATCTCCAAATACATCGACTAACTCCACTCCAGCTTGAGCGAAATACGCTTTAAAGTCGTCCAACTCCAAGGCGCTTACACGTTCTGTAAAGTGATAGGCTTCTCCAGCAAAACTAAAGCGGATATCCTTAAATATTACGCCATCTTTTAGATAGCGATGTAAATGAAAATCAATGCCATCCACCGTTTTCGTCTCTTCCTCAACCAGCGAGTTTTTTTCTTTATGGGCGTTCATAAAATCTATCACTCCAAAACCATTTGGCTTTAAGCTAGATTTAATGTTTTCTATAACGCGAATATTGTCAGTAGGATCTTCAAAGTACCCAAAACTGGTAAATAAGTTGAACACCGCATCAAACTTCTTTGGATAAGGGATTAGCTTATCGTGCACCTCAAAATGAAGCAAGTCGTTCTCGTATTGTTTGGCATAAGCAATACTTTGCTGGGATAAATCCAATCCGATTACATCGTAGCCTAAATCGTTCAGGTATCTAGAATGTCTCCCTTTTCCACAAGCCAGATCCAAAATCTGTGCGGGTGGTGTCAATTCTAAATGGTTTAATAATTTTTTTATTAAAAAGGCAGCTTCTTTTTCGTCTCTATCTTGATAAAGAATGTGATAGAAAGGGGTGTCAAACCAAGAGGCATACCATGGTTTTATATCTTTTTGCATGTAGCAAGTTTTAAGACTGCAAAAATATGGTATTTTTGCGGTATATTAAGGAAATGATCATGGGAAAAAATTATAGAATGCTAGCCAAAACCCT
>Ga0079223_10000386_pt1 | contig 21817 bp, 18 predicted proteins | sample Stecom2011_FD_75072 | JGI IMG/M metagenome (GOLD analysis project Ga0079223, IMG submission 75072) | Agricultural soil microbial communities from Utah to study Nitrogen management - Steer compost 2011 | ecosystem: Environmental > Terrestrial > Soil > Agricultural land | place: USA: Utah...
ACATTCAAGGTAATGCTTTTGTTACAGCTTAGGTACTTTACGTTTATATCATTGAAGCCATCCATAGCATCAATGAATATCGAGATGGCCATAAATGAACAATTTTGCATAGAGCGATAGAGCAACGGAAAGAACATTTATAGATAAACAAATTTTAATCCCACTAAGAGCAATTAACTGATACCAGTAAAAGGGCTATAATTTTAAAAACACAAAAAAATGAAACGGAAAAGTTACGATACAGTCACTGAAGCAATTACCGACCTTAAAAATCTTGGTTATACGATAGATTTTTCAATTTTGACTGAAGAAGAATGTCTTATATGTCATCAAACGGCAACTACATTATCGCCTGATGACTTTGAAATTGACGGTTTTTACAGATTCGAAGGAGAAAGTGATCCAGGAGATCAAATGATAGTTTATGCCATTTCCGCAAAAAACAAAAGTTTGAAAGGAATTGTAGTTAACGCATATGGAATTTATGCAGATAATGTATCTTCTGCAATAGTAAAAAAATTAAATGCTCACCCAAAACATGGAACTATTGAAGAATAGAAAATATTCCCAATTATTTTGAAAATACCATATAAAAAGACAGAAGCGTTTCCCCCTAAAGTACCCACCAAGTATTTTGGGGAATTGACAATTTATAACAACAAAATTCTTTGTTGATAATATAAAGAGGTTTATAATCGCATTCACAAATCATTTTTCACATTTACTTATCATTTGTGAGCTTGCAGCTTTACTAATCCATGTTTTTAGCCATCATGCTATTGTTCTTAGCCAAGGCTATTGTTATATTTGCATATAAACATTCCACTATGGAAAAAAATGACACCAAACTTCGGGAGCATTTGGCCAATGAACGTACCTTTTTAGCATGGGTAAGAACTTCTGTAGCATTAATAGGCCTTGGTTTTGTTATAGTAAAATTTGCACTTTTCCTACAAGAATTATCCTTTGTACTTGGTAAAAATGTAACGCAGCTTTCTGAAGGTTTTTCAACCTTTACAGGTGTGGTAATTGTTGCATTTGGCATTGGTCTTACACCATTTGCATTTTTTCAATATAAAAAAGTTGAAAAACAAATTAACAGACAGTCGTACAAATCATCATCCGTATTATCACTTGTACTAACATTTTCCATTATTGCAGGTGGAATATTAATCATACTCCATCTTCTCAACAGTATTACCCTCTAATCGTTATCACATAAATATCGAAAAATCAACTGCTTTTATTACATTAGAGCCATAAAAAACTGCAGTTAAAATGAACCCGGAACCGGATCAGAAATTATTTGATCGTATCAGGCAAGGCGATGTAAAGGCATTTGAGACGCTTTTCCGGGCTTATTATTCTATTCTATGTCATTATGCCACTCGATACCTAAAAGACACTACAGAGGCGGAAGAAATCGTTCAGAGGCTATTTGTCAGGCTGTGGGAGAACAGAAAAAATTTGAAAATAGATTCCTCGGTAAGAAATTATTTGTTTCGTGCCGTAAAAAATCAATGCCTGAATCACCTGAGGCATCTTCAAATAAAAGATGAGTATTTAAAAGCTGCTACATCAGAAAACGATACTGATATAGATGAGCAAGTGGAAGAGCAGGCTGAAATGCTTCGATTAGTAGAAAAAGCGATTGCCTCAATGCCCGAAAAACGACAGGAAATATTCAGGTTAAGCAGACAGGAAGGCTTAAAATACAGAGAAATAGCTCAATGTTTATCAATATCTGTTAAGACAGTTGAAACACAAATTAGCCTGGCTTTAAAAACACTTCGTCATTCTTTAAAAAACCATCTTTCATTTTTTTTGTAAAAAATTCCATTTGTTTTCAGGGTAATTAAATAAACAAGTGTCATTCATACAAATGAAAACAAAAAATCAGATAGAAGAGCCCTCATGGGAAAAATTAGTCAGATACATTACAGGTGAAGCTGACATAAAAGAGGCTGCTGAAATAGAAGCCTGGGCTGTAGCATCAACACAAAACAAAGAAAAATTGAATCGTGCCAGGCAGCTTGTTCTTCATGCAGATGAATATTACAGATTGAAAAATTTCAATCAGGATGTAGCATGGAACAAGATAAGAAGCAAGATCTATGATACTTCATCTGTAAATAATAAAACTAATAAATTCAGAAGGTTGTCGGTGTGGATTTACAAATACGCCGCAGCAATAGCCATTTTAGTACTAATTGGAGCTGCCGGATATTTTTACTATTCATCAAACTTGTTTCAACAAGGTATTACCCAATTCAGTACAGATAATTTTGAAGTAGTTGATAATTATGCATTACCTGACGGTTCAACAGTTTCTTTGAACGGAAACTCCACCTTAAAACATCCAGCTAAGTTTAAAGAAAATATTAGAGAAATAACATTGACAGGAGAAGCATATTTAGAAGTAAAACCCGATGAAAACAGACTATTTATTATCAACACAAACGGTGCCCGAATAAGAGTTTTAGGAACTTCTTTCAGTGTTAATGCCTACCCTGACAAGGATACTTTAGAAGTGGTTGTAGCAACCGGGGCAGTGCAGGTAGCATGTTTTATGGACAGAAATCCAGAAGCAGAAAAGGAAATTATTCTAAAAACGGGTGAAAAAGGTTTATTGATTCATTCTACAAAGTATGTAGAAAAATCGAATAATACTGATCCCAATTATCTTTCGTGGAAGACTCATGACTTCACTTTTGATCAAATGCCCCTGCCTGAGGTTATAAAATTACTAAAGGAAGTATATCATACTGACATAAAAATGGATGATGATGAGCTTGAAAATCTTTTGCTTACTGCCCGGTTTGATAATAAATCTGAAAAATTTATACTGGAGGTTATTAGTTTAACTTTTGATCTTGAACTAGTTTTTAGAAATAACTCCTATGTATTGTCAAAAAAATCTGTTTCTAACAATTAATAAACAAAGTCATGAATACAATTTTAAGAAAAACAGGACTTGCAATCTTTTTGGTAATGACATTCATATTGTACATTGCTCAACCAAGTATTGCACAACAACCTGAAGGACAGGCGTTGGATCAGAACATCAGCATATATGCAGAAGACGAACCCTTATCTGATATAATAGAAAAAATCTGCAAATATTTAAATCTGGATTATTCATACAATGCACAAATTGTAGCAGGAAGAAAAGTAAGTTTAAATATTTCAAATAAGCCCATCAAGTTTGTATTGGATAAGTTAATGAAAGATTTTTATCTCCTGTTCGAGATTGAAGATAATATCCTTGTTGTAAGAGACTATGTCCCACTCGATGAAAGCATGGAAAACACGAGTCAATTTTACAGCACCAACAGGGGATTTTTATTTGATGATCCGCGCGATAAATCTATTACAATAAAATACAAAACAGCTAGTAATCTGATTATTATTCCTGTTACCATAAATGAATCAGATACATTAAACTTTATTCTGGACACAGGAGTACGTTTTCCAATTATAACAGAACTTCCGTTTGTTAACAAGCTTAATCTCAATTATCTGATGCCGGTACAAATTCAGGGACTTGGTGAAGGGGAGGGATTAACCGCGTACAGGTCGGCAAATAATAATATTAAAATGGAAGGATTAACTGCCTGGAATCAGGAAGTGCAGATGATCATTGATGAGAACTTCCAAATATCACACATGCTTGGAATCCCGGTTCACGGACTTATTGGCTTCAACCTGTTTAAAGATTATATTGTTCGCATTGATTACGGCAGTGAAAAAATAGTTTTATACAGGCCTGAGCATTACAAATACCGTGATAGAAAAAAAGACATCATATTGCCCTTACATCTTGAAGGAAATAAACCATTTGTGCGCACCAGCATTGTTTCAGACGATTTACAGGAAATTCCGGTAAAGCTGATGGTTGATACAGGTGCCAGTGATGCTTTATGGCTATCCAAAAGTTCTGATGACAGAATTCATCTTCCGCAAAATCATATTGAAACCTTTTTAGGCAGAGGGCTTAGCGGTGATTTATATGGTATAAAAGGACGGATTGATGGCATTTGGGTAGGCCCCCTTGTATTACCGAAACCGATTGTTGCATATCCGAGTTCAGAAATTATTGATCAGTTGATATCGAGTAATGATCGTAACGGTACACTGGGAGCGGAAATACTCAGAAGGTTTACAGTAACCATAGATTATCGGAACAGCAGGCTCACCTTACGCCCCACATCACGTATCAAAGAAGATTTTAATTATAACATGAGTGGTATGGAGATAATTAATCCTATGCCAGGTATGCCAATATTTACAATTACAGATATCCGGGAAAATTCACCGGCTTATAATGCAGGTTTAAAAGTAAATGATCAAATATTGTCGCTAAACAACAACAATCACCAGTCACTTGAATTAAACGATATTAACTTGTTATTACAAAGTAAAGAAAACAAAAAAATAAAAATTAAGGTTTTACGGGCAGGAGAAGAATATAAAACGTCATTCGATCTGAAAAAATATTTCTAATGCTCGTTAAATCTGTGATGATAATATCCACCATCCTGTTGTTCTGCTTTCAATTATCAGGGCAGCTACAGGATGGTTCTGTATTAGGTCGACGTATTACTATCCAGGCTGAGAACCAAACTATTGCAAACATACTGGATCAAATAAGCTGGCAGGCGAAAGTATATTTTTCATATGATGCCTCCCTTATTGAAGCTACAGAGAAACATTCTATAGAGGCTGTAAATAAATCACTTTATACCATACTGCATCAACTTTTTGACTCCGAAGATTATCAGCTTAATGAGATTGATAATCAAATTATTATAGCTAATAAAAAACCCGCAAATGAAACAACATTTAACCCTGATAGCATTCCTGAAAGGTATTACTTTATATCGGGGAAAGTTGTTGATAGTAAAAAATCGTTTCCATTGCCTTACGCAACGATTTCATTATTAAATAAACCTATAGGTACCATAACGAATGATGATGGGGAATTTCTCCTTAAACTTCATCCTAAACACATTATAGACACATTGGTGATATCAAATCTGGGATATGCCCGATATTTTACTACTGGTAATTTACTTCTCGATCAGGATATTATATCATTAGAACCGGTTTCTATCCGGCTTCGGGAAGTAAGTGTTTCAGTTATTACTCCTTTACGTTTACTGGAAAGGATAAGAGAAAACCTGCATTCCAACTACTCAGAACATTCCTGGTTGATGGAAGCCTTCTACCGGGAGACTGTTAAACAAGATGGAGCATATATAAACATATCGGAAGCAGTGACAGAAATATTAAAAACGCCATATAATTCAACCCGACCCGATTTAACAAAATTAATAAAAGGGCGTCAAAGTCCTGAAGTAAAAACTTTTAAATGGCTGAACCTAAAATTACAGGGAGGACCTTTTACGATAACCAAACTTGATGTGGTAAAAACTATGGAATCCTTTTTAGAAGAAGGAAACGAAGCGAGATACAGTTATAAGATTCCAAAAATGATTCTGTACCATGAACAACCCGTTTATATACTTGAATTTGAACCGATATTCTCAGATGATCCTGAGGGTTTCATTGGCGAACTATTTGTTCATCGTGAAACATTTGCCATAGTACATGCCAGGTTTGGTTTTAACCGTAATGGGTTAAAACAAATTACACCACAGTTAATTCGACATACTCCTCCCGGGGTTAAAGCCAGACCTACCTTTGTTGAATATCAGGTTACCTATCAGCAATTGAATGGAAAATGGCATCTTGCTACTGCCAGGGCAAGCTTAGAATTTAAGATCAGAAGCAGACGAAATAAAATTAATTCGGAATTTAAAAGCGTTTCCGAAATATTAATTACCAATATTCAGTCTACTGAATTAAAGCGTTTTAACAGAGGAGAAACGTTTTCATCGAGAGATATTTTCGTAGAATTGATTGGTAGCTATGATCCGGGATTCTGGCAAAATTATAATATTATAAAACCGGATGAAGATTTAAGAAATGCAGTATCTGAGATTTCTGCCGGAACTCCTTAATTTTTACTAATTAACATTAAAACCAAAGTAATATAATCACCTGGAACCATGCAGGTTCTTATTTTCAAACAATTTTATCTAATTTTGAACGAAATAAATTAGATGCCATAGACAATGGAACAATTCAGTACAAGACAAAATAAACTATCACGCTTAATTCAGCGGGAAATGTCGGATATCCTTCTGCAGTTGACTAAAACCAATTATCATGGAAAGCTTATCAGTGTAACAATTGTTCGTGTTACCAAGGATATGGGGCTTGCGCGTATTTACCTCAGCATTTATCCATCTACATCGGCTAATGAAATACTTAGTGAGATTCAACTGCATAGTAAAGCTATAAGAGGAGATTTGGGAAGAAGAATAGGTAAAGTGGTACGAATAATTCCGGAACTGGAATTCTACATTGACGACAGTCTGGATTATATAGAGCATATAGAAGACCTGTTGAAAAAATAATTAGATACTTAAAAAAAAGGATATTGAACCTGCCACTTTTTATAGCATTCCGGTATTTGTTTTCAAAGAAAAAACAAAACATTATCAACATAATCTCTGCGATATCTGTAACAGGTATTATTGTAGGAACCATGGCTCTGGTAATCATTTTATCTGTTTTCAATGGCTTTAACAGCTTAATTGAAACACTATTCAGCAACTTTGATCCTGATTTAAAGATCACAGCAGCCAAAGGGAAGTTATTCACACCTACAGATCACCGGTTCGAAGAGATAAAAAATCTTCCGGGGGTAATTCACTATGCAGAAGTAATAGAAGAAGTTGCCCTTTTGAAGTACAACAGTCAACAATATGTAGCAACTTTAAAAGGGGTACCATCAAATTACGCCAGTTACACCAACATAGATACACTCATCATTGACGGAGCATTTATGTTGGAGGATGGTAATACTGATTATGCACTGGTAGGACAGGGGGTAGCCTATAATCTGGGTCTGGGTTTATCGTTTGTTGATCCGATACGTATATTTGTACCTAAAAGGGGTGCTCAAACATCAATAAATCCCGCACGCGCACTAAATTATGACCATATTTATCCTTCAGGAGTATTTGCAGTGTTGGAAGAAGTGGATTCGAGATATATGATTGTTCCCATAAAATTCGCTTCAAAACTGTTTGAAACAGGTGATCAAATTTCAGCAGTGGAACTAGGAATAACACCTGAGGCCAATAGAAATAAGATACAGCGGGAAATACAGGACATTCTGGGTGATTCTTTTGAAATTAAAAATAAATATCAGCAACATGATCTTATTTACAAGACAATGCGTTCAGAGAAATGGGCAGCCTATCTGATTCTGGTATTTATTCTTATTGTAGCATCATTTAATATGCTAGGAAGCCTGTCAATGCTGATAATAGATAAGAAAGATGATTTATTCATATTAAGAGGTATGGGAGCTGATTCAAAGTTTATCAGAAGTATATTCCTTTATGAAGGGTGGCTGATTACCTTTTTTGGTGCTATCATAGGTACATTTCTTGGTATTTTCGTAGCATGGCTTCAAATACATTTTGAATTTGTAACCTTACCCGGAGAAGGATCGTTCATCATATCTGCATATCCTGTAAAAATAATTATTAGTGACATTTTGATTATTCTAAGTGTGGTGCTGGGAATTGGGTTCCTTGCTTCATGGTATCCCGTTCGATTTATCTCGCAGCGGTTCATTTTACAAGACAACCTTTAAGTAATTCTTTTAATATTAGTTCAATACTGATTTAAGTTGTTTTTTTAACCCATAAATTGAATTATATTTCAGAAATCATAATCAATTAAAGTTAATCATCGTGAAAGCATTGGTAAAAAAGAAAGCTGAAAAGGGGTTATGGCTTGAAGAAGTACCTGTTCCGGAAATTGGACCCAATGATGTTCTCATCAAAGTACGGAAGTCAGCAATATGTGGTACCGATTTGCATATTTACAAATGGGATGAGTGGGCACAACAAACAATAAAAACACCCGTAATAATTGGGCATGAATATATGGGCATCGTAGTAGAAACCGGTTCAGAGGTTGATCGTGTTAAACTAGGGGAGCGAGTAACAGTAGAGGGTCATATCTCATGTGGTTTCTGCAGAAATTGCAGAAGGGGAAGACAGCATATTTGTGATCATACAATTGGAATTGGTGTTCATAGAGATGGAGGCTTTGCTGAATATATCTCAGTGCCGGCTAAAAATGTATTAAGGGTTGATGACAGAATACCTGATGAAATAATGGCTATAATGGATCCATTGGGAAATTCAACACACACAGCCTTGTCGTTCCCATTATTGGGAGAAGATGTACTGATAACAGGAATAGGAGGGCCTATTGGAGCCATGGCAGCTGCTATTTGTAGATTTGCAGGAGCTAGAAATGTTATTGGTACTGATTTAAGTTCATACAGACGGGCACTTGCAAGAAAAATGGGGGCTACACGGGTAATAGATCCTCTTCAGGAGAGTTTAAGAGAGGCTATGTCGCATCATAACATGGTAGCCGGGTTTGATATAGGTCTTGAATGTTCTGGTTCTCCTGTCGCTTTTAATGACATGGTAAACCACATGTATAATGGTGGAAAAATAAGTTTATTGGGTATTTTACCTAAAAACACTAATATTAATTGGAATAATGTGATTTTCAATGGATTAACTTTAAAAGGCATCTATGGTAGAGAAATGTATGAAACCTGGTATCAAATGGAAATGATGCTGACTTCCGGGTTAGACATTTCACCGGTAATAACTCACCGATTTGATGCTTCAAACTTTCAGAAAGCATTCGATATTATGGAAGAAGGTAATTGTGGAAAAATCATATTGGAGTGGGAATAATTTCATGTTCCACGTGAAAATTAAGAATCCATATAATTCAATAGGTTTATTTACAGGTTGTTCATAAGCTAAACTTTTAAAATTATATAGAGTTTTATAAAATAAATCATCGCTCAAAAAGTAAATAATGTGAAAGAAGGATTAGTTATTAAAACTACAGGGAGTTGGTATATTGTTGAAGACCAGGATGGCAATTCATATGAATGTAAGGTAAAAGGTAATTTCAGGATTAAAGGTATAAAAAGTACCAATCCGGTGGCGGTAGGAGACAAGGTAACATTCATTCTATCGCAGAATTATGAAGATCAAGCAGGGAAAACTGGTTGGATTACCTCAATAAAAGACCGTAAAAATTATATAATTCGACGTTCACCCAATCTTTCTAAACAATCGCATATTATTGCAGCTAATATTGATCAGGCAGTACTAATAGCAACTATAATTTATCCGGTAACCACTACGACCTTTATTGATCGTTATCTAGCCTCTGCTGAGGCCTATAGGGTTCCTGTATTGATTATATTTAACAAGATTGATCTTTATGGCGATAAAGAAAAAGATCAACTGGAGGAGCTTATTTCCATATATACAAAAATCGGTTATAAATGTCTTTCTGTTTCTGCCAGGGAAAACATAGGTTTAGAACAGTTTAGAGAAGAAATAAAAAATAAAACCAATGTAATTAATGGACATAGTGGAGTAGGGAAGTCGACTCTGATAAATATGATCCAACCAGGTTTGAATTTAAAAACGAAAGATATTTCCGATATGCATCAAACAGGTAAACACACAACAGCTTATTCTGCTATATATAAGCTAAATATTGGTGGATATTTAATTGATACTCCAGGAATAAAAGGGTTTGGCATGTTGGACATGGAACCTTGGGAGATTTCCCATTATTTTCCTGAGATATTCAGAATTTCTAAAAATTGTCAGTATAATAACTGCTCTCACACACATGAACCGGGTTGTGCTGTAAAAGAAGCTGTAGATGCCGGCGATATAGCAATATCGCGGTACATAAGCTATTTAGGTTTATTGGAAGGAGATGATAAATACAGAAAACCCTATTAATCATTCAGCATTTATCACTTAATCTCACACTAAAAATACGTCCGTCAATAAAAAGACCATAATGTGCTTTTTTTTTAATAATAAGATCTAACAATTTTTCAGGGAGAAATCATCATAATGAAATTCCATGTAAATCTTCTAAAGTGAAAAATTAGGCAAATAAAATTATAATATCTATTCATCGAAGTAGGTAAATTAGGAATTTTGGGGAATTAACCGCATAGTATATCAATATATATTTCTGACTATCAAGAACTTTAGACCAATTTTATATAAAAAAAAACATCAAAACATAAACTATTCATATAATCCAATAAAACAGCCATACATACGGAAGGATTTCTTACAGCGCAAGGAAAATGCCTTTAATCGTTAATATAAACCTCCTAATGTTTTGATCATCAATATTATTAGGGTACTTTTACCTATATTACAAAAAGTGAAAGATTAGGGTATTTTGTGAAATTTCCTTTACAAAAAGAGCATAATTATCATTGAGATGTCAATTTTTGAAAACTTGAATATGAATTCTCATAATTCAATGACCCTTTCTGAATTTAAGAAATAGCAATAACGGAGGTTATAAAAAAGCTAATTATCCTTATGAAAATAATTATATATAATTTCTGCTTTAGCCTTTCCTATTTCTTTAGCTATTAATTCCCTGTTAGCCATTTTAAGATTTTTTACTGATTTAAATCTAAAGAGAAGTTTTTTAATTGTATTATCACCAATACCTTTAATCTGAATTAATTCTGAAGTTGTAGCTCCTTTTGATCTTTTAGAGCGGTGAAAAGTAATACCAAACCTGTGCGCTTCATCCCGAAGTTGTTGAATTACTTTAAGACTTTCAGAATTTTTATTAATATAAAGAGGTACAGAATCATCAGGGAAATATATCTCTTCCAATCGTTTAGCAATTCCAATAATAGCTATTTTACCTCTAAGGTTTAATTTTTCAAGAGCAGAAACTGCGGACGACAATTGACCTTTACCACCATCAATAACGATTAATTGCGGAAGTGGATTATTCTCTTCGGTTTGTCTTTTATACCTTCTAAAGACCACTTCTTCCATTGAAGCAAAATCATTAGGGCCAGATACTGTCTTAATATTATAATGCCTGTATTCTCTTTTCAATGGCTTGGCATTATGAAAAACAACACATGCAGCCACTGGATTAGTACCTTGCAAATTACTATTATCGAAACATTCAATTCTGACTGGTAGTTCAGCAAGTTGTAAATCTTTTTGGATAGTTTTTAATATTCTTTCTTCCCTTACTTTTGGATTCTTTAAAACAAGTTGTTTTTCTTTTTCCAATCTATAATATTTAGCGTTTCTTTGAGATAATTCAAGCAATTTCTTCTTATCCCCTCGTTTTGGAACTTTAAAGCTAACATCATTAAGTTTTAGCCCGGGAATAAATGGCACCAGTATTTCCTTAGCATTACTAAAAATTTTTTGACGGATATCGACAATACCAGACAACAAAAGGTCTTCTTCAGATTCATTAATTACTTTTTGAATTTCTAATGTATAGGTCTGAACAATTGCCCCTTGAATTATTTTCAGATAATTTATATATGCAAATTTAGAATCCTGCTCAATAGTAAAAACATCTACATCAGTAACAGTAGGAGATACAACAGTAGATTTACTCTGATATCTCTTAAGAGAGTCATATTTTTCCTTTAATTCATGTGCTTCTTCAAAGTTTAGATTATCAGCCATCAATTTCATACGATGCTCAAGATGCTTTATAACTCCTGAAATATTTCCTTTCAAAATATTTGTAATATCTTCAATACCCTCATTATACTTTTCTTCTGAAATTAAACCTTCGCAAGGTCCCTTACAATTTCCGATGTGATATTCGAGACATACTTTATACTTGCCGGCACTAATATTCTCAGGAGTTAAAACATAATTACATGTTCTTAACTTATATTCCGTTTTAAACAACTCCAACAAGGTTCTAACAGTGTAAATTGATGTATAGGGGCCAAAGTATTTCGACCCATCTCTAATCAGATTTCGTGTCTTAAAAACACGTGGGAAAGGTTCATTTTTTATACATATCCAAGGAAAGCTTTTATCGTCTTTAAGACGAATATTATACCTGGGCTGATACTTTTTTATAAGGTTATTTTCAAGTAATAGGGCATCCTGTTCGGTTTCAACAACCATATATTTTATGTCTGCAATATTCTTAACAAGCAGTGCTGTTTTTCTATTATCATGCTGTTTCGCAAAATAAGAATTAACACGTTTCTTAAGATTTAATGCTTTACCAATATAAATGATTGTACCTTCGTCATCAAAATATTGATAGATTCCAGGTTTATCAGGCAACACTGAGATAATGCTTTTCAGGTAATCAAGATTTTTATTTATAAATTGATACTTCATTTCAACGCCTTCTTCAAAAAATAAAGGCTCAATAAATTAGTTCATTAAGCCTTTTAATTATCATTCTACTCATATGAAACTAAAATATGAGGATTATATTGATGAATTTTGTCTTTATTATTAGTTTCTATAAATGCCAGGTTACATATAAAACTAAGGTATATTTTTTTTATACCTATTCGCTGCAAAAGACTTATAACAGCATTAGTTGTTCCACCAGTTGCAAGAAGATCATCGTGTACCAACACAACATCGTCAGGAGAAAGCGCATCCCTGTGCACCTCGATAGAATCAATTCCATATTCAAGCTGATATGATTCTGAAATTTTTTCTGCAGGTAATTTACCTTTTTTCCTTACAGGAACAAAACCGGCATTAAGTTCGCACGCCAGTAAACCCCCAAGTATAAATCCCCGTGACTCTATTCCTAATACTTTTGTAATTTGATGATCCTTGAATTCATCTACAATCTGTTTCGAAACATACCGCAACGCTTCATTATCTTTCAACAAAGTTGTGATATCTTTAAAACCAATTCCCTTTTTTGGGAAATCGGGTACTTCCCGAATCTTACTTTTTAAATCCATTTCTTTTGATTGATGATTTGTTCCACGTGAAACAATTATCGGCCTAATAAAATTAAAAGTACATTGATATCTGAAGGAGATACTCCAGAAATTCGTTTGGCCTGACCGATTGTTTTTGGATTAATTTTATCCAATTTTTGTCTTGCTTCAATGGAAAGTGATTTAAGTTGTATATAATTGAATTTATTCTCTATTTGAATATTTTCAAACTTATCAAGTTTCTCAGCTAATAACTTTTCTCTGTTTATGTATCCCTCATACTTTATTGCAATTTCAGCGCCCTGAATGATTTCCATCTTCCTTTCTGCAGGAATATTATTTAAGAACGATTTAAACGGAGTAATAACTTGGAGTAATTCAAAAATAGAAATTTGTGGTCTCAATATAATATCGATTAACTTTACTCCCTGTTTTAATTCATTAGTTCCTTTATCTATCAGTAGTTGGTTTACATAATGTGGTTTAATACTAAACTTCTTAGTAAAATCAACAACTCCATTTATAAGATATAATTTTTCTTGCAATAAGTCGTAGCGTTCCTGGGAGGCTAAACCCAATTTATAAGATTTTTCAGTTAACCGAATATCTGCATTATCTTGCCTAAGCAATATCCGAAACTCAGCTCGACTGGTAAACATCCTATAAGGTTCATCTACACCTTTAGTAACTAAATCATCAATTAATACTCCTATATAAGCTTCATTGCGCTTTAAAACGAACTCATTACCAGGGGAATGGCATTTTAAATGCGCATTAATTCCAGCCATAAGTCCTTGAGCTGCAGCCTCTTCGTATCCTGTTGTGCCATTTATTTGTCCTGCAAAATAAAGATTATCAAGAAGTTTTGTCTCTAAAGTACTATGAAGCTGTGTAGGATCGAAGTAATCATATTCAATTGCATAACCAGGCCTGAAAATTTTAGCATTCTCTAAACCAGAGATCTTACGTAAAGCACTATATTGCACATCCCAAGGTAAGGAAGAAGAAAATCCATTTAAATAATATTCAATGGTTGCTTCTCCTTCCGGTTCAAGAAATAACTGATGTTGCTCCTTTTCAGAAAAAGTAACTAGTTTAGATTCAATGCTTGGACAATATCGCGGACCCGTACTTTGAATGGTTCCGTTAAACATAGGAGAAAAATCAAAACCTTTTTCAAGTTCTCTGTGAACATCAGGATTAGTATATGTTATCCAACATGATCGTTGATTTAATTCCGATTTTGTATTAGTAAGATATGAAAATGAAAAATGAGTATCATCACCTTTTTGTTCTGTAAGTTTCGAAAAATCTATTGTACGACCATCAATTCTGACCGGAGTACCTGTTTTAAGCCTTCCTGTGACAAAACCAGCCTCAAAGAGTTGTTCAGTTATATTATAAGACGCAGATTCACCAATGCGGCCTCCCTGCATCTTAGAGGCACCAACATGTATCAAACCATTTAAGAATGTACCGTTGGTTAATATAACGGTATTGGAACTAAAATCAATTCCCATTTTAGTGCGAACACCTTTAACCCTTCTCCCCTCGATTAACAACGAAATAACAGCATCCTGCCATAAATCAAGATTAGGAATTGATTCAAGATGGTTTCTCCATAGTTCAGTAAATCGCATACGATCATTTTGCGAACGGGGACTCCACATTGCAGGTCCTTTTGATAGATTTAACATGCGAAATTGAATGGTTGTTTTATCAGAAACAATTCCCGAAAACCCACCCATTGCATCAATTTCTCTAACAATTTGACCTTTAGCAATACCACCCATTGCCGGATTACACGACATCTGTGCATATTTCGTCATATCCATTGTTATTAGTAATGTCCGGGAACCCAGATTAGCCGCAGCAGCTGCAGCTTCACAACCCGCATGGCCACCACCAACAACAATTACATCATACTTAAAATTCATACAATTTCTTTATCAAAATCCATACCTTTAAGATAAAAATCCTCCTTGGAACGCATCAAAATCTTTTCATCTTCAGTTTTATCGTTATATCCAATCAAATGCAAAATACCATGAAAAATTACCCGATAAAGTTCATGTTTAAAAGTTGTATTAAATTTAGAAGCGTTTTCTTTTACTCTTTCAATGCTAATAAATAAGTCACCCGAAATAATAGAATTTTCACAATAATTAAAAGTAATTATATCAGTATAATAATTGTGATTCAGGAACTCTATGTTAACATTCAACAGATAATTATCACTACAAAATATTATTGCTAATTCTCCATTTCTTTTTCCTTCATTTTTTATGAGGAATTTAATTCTTTTTACAAGTTCTATTTCAAGAATATCCTGTTTTTCAACATCCTCATAAAAGAAATTGATCTTACTCACACCAAATTAATTTTAATCTCTACACATTTTCCACTGTTCAAAAAATTGATATGATTAGAAATAGTTTTCATCAAAAAAATACCTCTGCCATACTCTCTTTTTCTATTTTCTATGGCAATTGGATCTTCAATTCTATTATAATTAAAACCATCGCCTTCATCTGAAACCGTTATAAACAAACTATCATGGTAACAAGATAATCTTATAGTAACTTTTTTTGTTACATCATTTTTGTTACCATGTTCTATAGAATTAATTACAGCTTCAGAAACTACAAGTAGAACCTTATTAAATAATACTTCAGGTAATTTCCTTTTAATAAAATACTGTTGCAAAAATAGTTCAACTTTTACTAATTCCTTTTTATTTGATTCAATAGATAATATATTGGTATAATTACTCATCCGATAACAATTGCATATTGTTCAGAAATTGTTTGTATTTATTGATATAGAAATTACTCAGTTTATGTGAATTTTTATTGAGGTTTTCAATTATAACATTCTCTTCTTCCTCATATTCAAAAAATTGAACAGGATTACTGTAAAAATCATCAGCAGTTTTACCTTCCCTTCTTTCTTCATATTCTCTTTCCATTTCAGCTTTTTCAGCTTCCAGCAAACGAGTATTAATTAAATTTTGCCGTGCGATTATCTGTGTATCTATATTCTTATTCATTAGGTTTTGTCTGTTTTGTTCCAGAATTTCATCAACCTCCTGCAGTGCTTTTTTTGTATCATCATCAAGACCACCACTATTCATAATTTCACGAAGCATCTTTTGCATAATTTCATGTTGCATAAGCGATTGTCCGTATTGTTGACTCCTATTAGAACCACCACCTTGTTTTAATTCGTCTATCATCTTTTGCAACTGTTCTTTAATATTTTCAGATTGTTTCTTTAAAAGATTCAAACTTGCTTTTCCATTCTGAGTATTCTTATCACCCTCATTACCTGGTTGTGCATTAGCCATTTGTTGTTCTAAATTTTCAAGTGCTTCATTCAACAATAAAGCAAGATTATTAGCAGCTGTCATTACAAATTGCTGACTGGAACGTGCATTAGGAAATAAACCCTCCTCCATTTCACTAATAGCTTTTTCCAGATTAAGTTCCATATTCATAAGTTCATTATTAACAATACTATTTATCTGTGGTGTTCTCTTAGCTAAAGCATATAATGAATCTTTTACAATCTGACTTTGATCTTTAATTCTTTTTTGAATCCTGTTTAGATCGTATAAAGAAGGATCAATCGAATGCATTTCTGATAATTGGTTTAAAATATTTTCCTGTTCGAAAGATAAATAAATTAAGTTGCTAAGAATTTGTTTCAGATTGTTAATATTCTCCATATTTTGTTCCTCGTCATTAGCATCCAGCATCTGTTGCATAGCCATTGCAGTATCCTTCATCTGATCCGAGGATTCTTTTATTTGTTCTCTTGCATTTTTACTATTATTTTTATCAATAGCGTCCTTACTTTTTTCTAAACTATTTTGAATATCTTTAAACTCTTCATCAAAATCATCATAATTCAATTGTCTTTCTAATTCTTTATTCAAGTCTAATGCATCATTAAGTTGTTTTTGCAAATTTTCCAGTTCTTGCTTATGGTTATCAATATTTTGAATAACAGAATCAGTATTAGTACCACGGTCCATGTATTCAGCCATTTCTTCTTCCTCAGCTGCCAATCGTTTCATTTCTTCAATTACATGCTGTAAATTCTGTTCTACCTTCATTTTTCGCAACATTTCCAGATTTCGTTCAAGCTGCTTCTGTAGATCATTATATGTATAATCCAGTTTTTCTGTCAATTCATTGATTTTGCTACGATCAAATTCTTCGGATAATTGCTGAAACTTTTTTAAAAGGTTTTTTAATTCATCGGTAAATACTTCATCAAGTAGTTCTTCAATCTGCCGTTGTTTTTCAATTATTGTTTCATTCTGTTCAGAGAAAGAATTCATATAATTATTAAGTTGCTCATTATCCCTTTTAATTTGTTCATAAACTTGTTCAAGCTTATTTTGTTTAGAAAGAATTTCATTCACCATTTGAGTTTTCTCCCATTCCGAAATATTGGGATCCATGTTCTTAAATCGAAGATCTTGTAAATCACTTTGTATTTCTTTAGCAAGATTTTCACTTTCCTTTATCAAATTATCAAGATTTTCAAACCGTTCCTTTTCATTTTCCACAACCTCAATGGCATTAGGCATTGTGAATATATAATGATCAGAAGTAGTAGTTTTATATCCGTTAATAGCATCATTATCTGAAACAGAAAAATAATAGGAAATAGAACCGGATTTAAGTTTAAGATCATCAAAATCGAAACTAAAATAAAAATCCTGATCATTCAGATTTTTAGTAATTGGCAAATTAAAAGCAGAATCTACATTATTATAATTATAATGAAACTTTAAATTAGAAAAACCATAATCATCTCCAATAGTTCCTTTAAAATAAAATCTTGTTAATGTTACTGAATCTTGTACTCGTGAAATATTAATGTCGGGAAATAAATCAGGTATTACATCTATATTATAGGAAAGTGCTAAAACAGGTTCTGTAGAACTATTTTTTATATAAACATGGTACTCTTTTGATTTTAAAAAGGTATGTTTCACATGAAAATTATTATTCACCTCATTAGAACCAACCACAGTAGAATCAGATAAAATAAAATACAAGGAATCAATATCAATACCATTAAAATTCCAAAAAATTTCTGATCCTGCTGGTATTTGAATATCACCCATATTTTCAATCTTTTGTACCGGCATGTTAGTATATTGGGGTGGGGAAATAATAACCTCAAAATTATTGATACCTGGTTTGGGAATAACACTTAATTTATAAAAGTCGGATTTATATTTTAAATCTGTAAAATAGAAATTTACAGGATTAATTACTGATGCCATCTCAAATTCAAATTTTCCTCCATCAATACGCTTCATCAAATAATTGTTACCATCAATATTAATATATGCAACCAAAGGAATTTCAGTTCCTTCTGCTTCCATTTTAATAGTATATTCTTCTCCTTTTAATACTCCAAGATCTTTATTTAATATTTTAAAGCTATAAGGGGCAGGTTTGATATAATTTGTATTGTAATCAATAATTCGTTTAGGTGCAGTAGTAAATACTGATTGGTTAAAACCATAAACTATACCTGTAATAACTAAACTACCTATGAATGAAAAAAATACAGGTTTAAGATCTTTAAATTTCACTGCATCTCTAAAATCAAATATCTGAATCTCATTCATTTTTTGATCAATACTAGCCAATACCAACTCTTTTGAAGCAGATGAACTTCCAATTTCTGATAATTCAATCACATTAAGAAGTTTGTCTTTTATATTAGAAAAATGCTTTTGTATTATCTTTGAACTTGTTCTGGTATCTATAGGTTTAATTATATCTACCATACGAAGTAATGGCAATAACAACAGCTGGATAATTAACAAACAAGCAAATATTATAAATCCAAAAAAAAGAAATTTCCTCACATCAGCTGGAAGATAAATAAAGTACTCAACTACTGAGAATAAGGTAAATAATAACAACAGAAATAAAAAAGTAAGAAGTATCCCTTTTACAAATTTAAATGTATAATACTTGTTTTTAAAGCGATTAAGCTTTATAAAAAGGCTGTTTATATCGCGGGACATTTTTTACTTTAATATATTTAAATACAACTTATTATAAAAACTATAAAATGTTGATAAAAGTTTAATATCTATATGAAAAAGCAAAAATAACCTTTTACATTAATTTTTTGAATTGTCAAAAATCATATTCTATATATAAAAATATTGAAAGCGTCAAATTATAAAGTAACAAAGTTCATATGATATTTCCACAAGTTACTAACCAGTGCAAAAGCATTCCGGATTATTATAGATGTTATAAACACATGTTAATAAATAAAATTAAAAGGTTGTATTTAAAAACTTTAATAAAATTGTACCTGTTGGTATTTTGGTAATTTTGCTGTGGATGAAATTTTCAAAAAAAATGATAAAACGTAATTAACAGTAATCAACAGGCAATTATTAATTACATTATATTTTATATTTACAATCTATAATAATAATAAAAGCAAATAGGGTGTTTAAAATTTTATTGGTAGAAGACAATGTTCTTAATCAAAAAGTCGTAAGCTTTCATTTAAAAAAAATGAATTATGAAATTCAATGTGTTGGTAATTGGAAAGAAGCTATGGAGGCGATAAAGAATAATCCACCTGATCTAATTTTAATGGATATAATGCTTCCTGAAAAGAATGGCTTTGAAATAACTGCCGAGATTAGAGAATATGAAAAATCTGTTGACAAGAAATATGTTTTGCCTATAATAGCACTCACAGCGAATACATTAGACAATGATAAGGAAAAATGTATTGAGGCAGGTATGAACGATTATCTTCCAAAACCATTTACTCCTAATGAACTGAACGACATCATTGAGCAATATTTAGTACGGAATTAATGAATGAGGAAATAGATATAAGAGGACAAAACTATTCTGATACAGAAAAAGAATTAGATCAAAAACTCAGGCCCCTGCAATTTAATGATTTTAGTGGGCAGAAGCAAATTGTTGAAAACCTTGGAATTTTTGTAAAAGCTGCGTCGATGCGGGGGGAGGCATTGGACCATGTACTACTTCACGGGCCTCCTGGTTTAGGTAAGACCACTCTGTCGCATATTATTGCTAATGAAATGGGGGTGGGCATTAAAATTACCTCAGGGCCGGTTTTGGATAAACCAGGTGACCTTGCAGGGCTTTTAACCAACCTGGAAGAACGTGATGTTTTATTCATAGATGAAATCCACCGGTTGTCGCCTGTTGTAGAAGAATATTTATACTCGGCAATGGAAGATTACCGAATAGATATCATGATCGATAAAGGGCCCTCTGCACGTTCAATTCAGTTAGAGTTAAACCCATTTACCCTTATAGGGGCAACAACACGCTCAGGATTGCTTACATCACCTCTCAGGGCACGTTTTGGTATTAATGCTCACCTGGAATATTACGATAATGAAATATTAAAAGGAATTGTAATTAGATCAGCTGGAATCCTTGGAGTAGTGATTTCTGAAGATGCAGCAGCTGAAATTGCAGGTAGAAGCAGAGGAACGCCTCGTATTGTAAATTCTTTGTTACGCAGAGTTCGTGATTTTGCACAAGTTAAGGGTACAGGTAAAATTGATGTGGAAATAACGAAAATAGCGCTTCAGGCCATGAACATCGATCAGTATGGGCTGGATGAAATGGATAACCGTATTCTGCTCTGTATTATTGATAAATTTAAAGGAGGGCCGGTAGGAATTTCAACCATTGCAACTGCAGTGGGGGAGGATAGTGGTACTATTGAGGAAGTATATGAACCTTTCCTGATTAAAGAAGGCTTTATAAAACGTACACCCAGAGGTAGAGAAGCTACTGAACTTGCGTATCAACATCTTGGGAGAATAAATTATGGAGGAAAATTTGATAATCCTACATTATTCTGATTCAATAAGGTTTATTTCAAATAGTCTTGGCCACCATTTTCCGGTTACAAATAACCTGTCGTTTACATTGTCGTAAGCAATTCCGTTTAAGTAATCAACTGTATCAGTAGAATTAATATACATATTCAGAATGCCTTCCATATTTACTTCAGATAGTACTTTCCCTGTTTCCGGATCTATCTGAACAATCATATTGGTTGTGTATACATTGGCATAAATTGTTTCATTAATATATTCCAGTTCATTAAGGTAGTTAACAAGACCTGCCCGGTTAGCTACCTCAATTTTTTTATATTCTGAAAAATCTACAGGATCGATCCATATAAGCTCATGAGTTCCATTACTCATAATTAAATACTTACCATCGTTTGTTAAACCCCATCCTTCTTTTGATTCATATCTAAAACTGTCAATAACAGCAAAATCATCAGGATTATATACAAATCCTTTTTGTGCTCGATAGGTAAGCTGATATATTTTATCATTTAGAAGCGTTATTCCTTCACCAAAATATTTTGGATTAAGAAAATGTTCCATAACTGTATTGCCTGAATTCAGGTTCACCTTAAATATCCCTGATTTTCCGTGTTCTCCTGTTCCTTCATAAATGAAACCATCATGATATTCCAGACCCTGAGTGTAGAAATTTGTATTATGAGGATAATCCTTTACTTTCGCATAAGTATATTTTTTGGGAGACAAGTCAGATAATACTGTTATATTTGAAGAACGTGAATTATTAACATTATCTGTTTTTGTTGCAACTACATGAAGGGTATTATTTCCTATTTTTTCAAGTTTAAGACCTTCTAATGTAAAAGAAAGGTCATTTGATTCTTTAACTAATGTACCGTTGTAAAAAAGCTTAATATTGTCGATTTCACCATTTCTTAATTTGGTATCAACCTTAACTGAAACGGTAGATCCGTGTGTATAATTTTTTGCAGCTGGAAGAATAGATATGCTACTTACCGGTTTCCGTGAACGTTTAG
>Ga0079223_10000387_pt1 | contig 21810 bp, 15 predicted proteins | sample Stecom2011_FD_75072 | JGI IMG/M metagenome (GOLD analysis project Ga0079223, IMG submission 75072) | Agricultural soil microbial communities from Utah to study Nitrogen management - Steer compost 2011 | ecosystem: Environmental > Terrestrial > Soil > Agricultural land | place: USA: Utah...
AAATGAGGAGTTTTTGAAAGAGTGGCTAGATAGATTCTATTCGCTAACAACCCACTCTTTCAAAAACTCCTCATTTTCTTCACGTTCAGCACGTTTTGCATAATCTATAGCGGTCTTGCCTGCCTCATCTTTCATCTGAGGATCAGCGCCTTTCTCCAGTAAATACTGGAGGATCTCTACATTAGCATATTGCGCCGCATGCATCAAAGGGGTTCTCTTTCCTATTAGAGAATACTGATATTCCCAAGGCAACTCATCTTTGCCTTTATAACAATGATTAACATCAGCTCCGTTTTTAACCAGTAATTTCACAATCGCCAAATCACCGAATTGTATCCCGTAGTAGAGTGGAGTTTTTCCAAAATAATTTTCGTGATTCACATCAAACCCCAGATCGATCAGGAGTTGTGCTATGTCAGGTGATTGAACGGCGCAAGAAAGCGGACTTTCCTCGAATAGAAAGTAGGGGCTATCACTATCGATCCTGGTGGGATTGGGAATACTCTTCGCAATCAGTTTTATGACAGATTTTGGCCTATTTAACAAGATTGCTGCCCGTAAGGCCTCGGCTTTGAAATAATCATTATCTTGCGTAGACAATAATCGCGAAATTTGTTTTTCATCAGCATACTCAAAAACGCCTTCCAGTAAAGGAGAGAGGGTGTCAAATTCGAAATAGCGGGTGCTGGCACCGGTATAAGAACCAGCGGCGCGAGCAATGATCCTCACCAACACACACTGAGTGGCGTTTTGCGCCTGTTGTATACCCAAGTCGTGAACATCCCGGTAGTATTCAAAAATTCTCTCCTTACCTTTCTTGAGTTCGTCCAAGAATTCAGTATACAGGCTAAAATTGTAAATACTCAGTACCGCCCAACGTTTTAAGTAATTTAGCGTACGGGCAGACCAGACTCTGGAATAGCCGGACAAGTATTGGGGAGCGGTGGTTGCCTCGCAAAAGAAAAAATCATACCCCCTTTGCTGAACATGAACGATCGATCCGCTGATCAAAATATCTCTGCTTTGATTCCTGATCACCTCTCCCATCCTGATCAAGTCCTGTACCGGTAGATCGTTATAACCTTCAAAACTATGTGGCGAATATGTCCCGGCTCCCAAATCTATGTACAGATCTCCTCCGAAGATCAAATCGGTAAAGACCTCCATTTCTTTCCGACTTAAATAATTATCTGCCAATGGGTTGATGTCCTCTCCGATTATTCGTTCTTCCCTTTTGACTTCGAAAACATATTCTTTGCCGCCCTTTTGGATGCTTCCGAATAATCTTGCCGGATAGAGCGGATTTTCTGGAGAATCTTGGCTTTCCCAGGTGATATAGATTTCTTCTTTCTCTTTTCTATCTTTATTCACTACAAACAGGCGCATCTCGGACTCTATAGATCCTCCGCTAAACTTAACCTCTTCTAGATCTGTAAAATGATAGATTGTATAACTCCCTTTCACCCTCCCTTTCTGATCAATGATCAGCTTGAGTTCGATCGGCATGGGAACCCAGTCTGGGTCAGGATAGTCCAGAATGCGACCGTAGTATGTCCGGCCATCCGTCAAAGGTTTCTGCTCGGCGGCAAGCCTCTCCTTTTCCAGAAAGGTCCTGATATACTCAATACTTTCTGTACATACTTCTTCTTCTCCATTCCTCAACCAGCGTTCATTAACAAGCGCTCCATTTTCCAATAACAACTTGATAATTTCTGATTTTTCTGTAAAATTTCCTTCGGACCTTTTGAACATAGCATCAAACAATGCAGAACCGCCGGTGTTTGTGTATAGATTAACGCATGCACCCCTGTCAACCAGGGCTTTAACATCATCCAATCTACCTTCGTACACGCTCCAAGACAAAACCGTGGCGCCGCCAAAAGTCTCATTTACATCGGCGCCGTACTCAATTAACAGATCCACAGTCTCAAAGTCGCCATTCTCAGCAGCGTACCAAAGAGCCGTATATCCTTTATACCTCAGATTAAAATCCGCTCCCTGCGAAAGCAAGTATTCCACGATTTTGCTGTGTCCAAGACGCGAAGCAATAATTAACGGAGATTCCCCATTTGACTCAGCGCCCGTAAAATTCAGATCAGCACCATTTGTCACACTTTTTTGCACAGCAACCAAATCCCCGTTTCGAACAGCCGTCAATAATTTTTCATTCAATTCTGCTAATTCCTCCGGGTCTTTTTTACTGTCCCAGGCCTGAACCGTGTGACGTAAAAATTCGCCCCATTTATAATCCAAATTCTGAATCGGACACAGGTTCAATAAAACAAGTCCCGCGCCCACAATTACCGGAATAATCAATTTTTTCATTATCTTTAACTCCTTGCCTAAATCTTATATATTACTATTATTTTATAACAATTTTTAAGGCAATCGCAAGAAGAACATTTCAAATCTTTTTGTCAGTATAAAGAAGGATTTACTTTATGGGTGTGTGTAGCAGAAGCAATTTTTAGAGATACTATACGAAAGCAATGATGCATGCCGCAGGTAAAAGGACGTTTAAGTAAGATCATTTTCCCACAATCACTTTCCCCAAACACGCTGACCAGGAAGATTGATTAGATCAAATAGAAACGGTTTAACGCCCATAAATTAAAAAGAAATGCGATCAACAACGAGCTTATGATAGGAGTTTGAAAATGCCACAAAATACAGTAGCGGATTACGTTCTCAGGCAACTGGCGATCTGGGGAGTCAAGTCGGTTTATGGGGTAAGCGGCGATGCCATTCTCCCATTGCTCGACGCCATCAGCAAACACCCGGACCTAACCTTCATTGGTGTCAAACATGAAGCCGCCGCCGCTATGATGGCCTCAGCAGAAGCTAAACTTCTGGGAAGATTAAAAATCTGTACCGCCACTAGCGGTCCGGGGATTGCCAATCTCTTGAATGGACTGGCGGACGCAAAGACCGATCAAGTCCCGGTATTGGCTATTACCGGACAGGTAGACAGTTATAATCTAAGCACTAATTATAAACAATATATTAATGAAGCACAGCTATTATCCACTGTGGTCTCCTTCTCCGGTTTGGTTACATCCGATGAGTCCTGCAATGATGTGCTGACCAAGGCCATGAGAACCGCTATCTCCTGCGGCACGGCGGTCCATGTCGGTTTTACCAGAGATGTCTGGTCAAAAACCACTGATGAAGAGGCGCGTCTCCCCGAACCATATCTCTTTACTAAAGCTCAGTCTAGTCCAGAAGTCATCGAAAACGCCATTTCAATGCTGAACGCGGCAAAAAAACCCGCTATTTTGGTTGGTAGAGGCATAAAAATGGCCAGAACAGTTCTGCTAGAGTTGGCTGAAAAATGGCAGGCCGGAATCTGCCAGAGTCTAGGGGCCAAAGGAATGCTCCCCAATGCTCATCGTTTGGTCCTAGGCGGTTTGGGTGAAGGCGGAAGCGCCGCCTCCACCACCCTGCTCCACGAGGCGGACACAATTTTAATTTCCGGTTCAACCTGGTGGCCAAGAGTCTATGTCCCTCCGACCGCCAAAATAGTCCAAATAGACGCAGTTCCGGGAAATATAGGTCGAAATATGCCGGTAGCTTATGGAGCAGTCGGGGATTTAGCAGTTCTACTCCCGTACATCAAAGACCGGCTAGTGAAGAAAGAACGTCAGCAATGGCTGGAACGTTTAGACTTCTTAAAAGACGAATGGCTAAATACTATCTCCCAAGAGACAGCGGCGGAAGGTTCTCCGGTTCCACCCGGATTTCTTTTTAAAACCCTCCAAGAACAAGTGGCGGCAGATGCCGTTATTACTCTGGACACAGGAGACCATACGGTCTGGTTCAATCGGATTTTCTCCGGTTCTTCAGAGCAAGATGTGATCTTCTCCGGCAATTGGCGTACTATGGGCTTTGGTTTGCCGGCGGCGCTCAGCGCGCAGATCGCCCAGCCCCAACGCCAAGTGGTGGCGGTCGTCGGCGATGGCGGGTTTGGACAGACTCTGGCTGAGTTCTTAACCGCAGTACGCTACAACCTCCCCATTACAATAGTAGTTGTGAATAACCATTATCTAGCCATGGAAAAAGACCGGATGCAATTGGCAAGCATGAACTATGAAACTTCCGGACTGACTAATCCGGATTTCGCGGAATACGCCCGGGTTTGTGGCGGAAGAGGCTGGCGCGTGGAATCATCAGATCAACTACCAGACGCATTAGAAACAGCCCTGCGGACTCCGACACCCTGTATAGTTCAGGTAATTACCACCGCACCCGTTTTTCCCGGAATTCAAGACCACTTCCAAAGGATGCAGGAGCAAAAAAAACAATAAAGAGGTGGCTATGCATCACACCTCTCTTCTAATAATTAAAAGGTATCAAGCTTTTCACGGCCTATTTATATACCCGCCGCCCGATTCCATTAAGCCCTTGTGTCAAAAGGTCCTGATTGGGAAGGCCTTTAGGACAATAGATCTTCATTCCTCTTTTTAAAGTCTGTCTCCTCCGTCGATGATAAAAACTAATCTTCTCTCCCTCAAGGAGTTCGTATTCCACGCCTTTCTTACCGACTCTTACCCCTAAAACCCGTCCCCTGTAAGTCACTTTAAATCTATATTCCGTCCATTTCTTGGGCAGATAGGGAGAAAAGCTGATGATGTCATCGTGCACTACCATTCCGGCGAAGCCATTCACCACACACATCCAAGCCCCGGCCATGGAAGCCGCGTGGATTCCGTCTTTTGTATTACCGTGGTAATCATCTAAATCCATCCGCACTGTGGACATAAAGTATTCATAGGCCTTTTCATAATAATCCACATTACTGGCGACGATACTAAAAATGCAGGGAGAAAGAGAAGAATCATGACAGGTGATCTTCTCATAGTAGTCATAATTTCGCTTAATCATACTTTTATTAAATTTGTGACTCAACAATAAAAGCGCCAAGACCAAGTCCGGTTGTTTACAGACTTGGTGCTTATAGAGGAGTAGTGGATGATAGTTCATTAATAAAGGAAATTTCTCCGCCGGGGTCTTCTCCAGATCCCAGATGGGCTTATCCAAAAAACTGTCGTCCTGGGGAAAAATTCGCAGTCTCTGATCGTAGGGGATATACATCCGCTCGGCCGCTTTCTTCCACTCCAAGATCTCTCTTCCATCTAGTTCAATTTTGTGTGCGAGTTTGTTATATACATCCAGTATTTTATGGTTTTTACTCTTCTTTTGTTCAGAGGATAGTTTACGGTTGAGATCGTATTCTCCATTGTTTTGCATCCATACCGCAACCCTATAGGCAAACTCTAAATTTTCTTTGGCCATCATATTGGTGTAGCAGTTATTATTGACGATCGCCGTATACTCATCAGGACCGGTGACTCCGTAAATACAGAACCGATTATTCCGTCGCGCGCTGTACTTCCCCAGGTCCATCCATAATCTGGCGGTTTCAAAAAGAATCTCGGCGCCATAATTAATCAAGAAATCCTGATCCTCGGTGGCGTCATAATAACGCTTGATAGCGAAAGCTATATCGGCATTGATATGATACTGAGCGGTTCCCGCCGGAAAATAGGTGGAACACTCTTCTCCATCAATTGTCCTCCAGGGGAAAAGCGCCCCGGTGGCGTGGCCGATTTCCTTCGCTCTTTTTCTGGCTTTATCTAAAGTGTTATACCTAAACTCCAAAAGTTTCCTGGCGATCTCAGGGTTGTTAAAGAGAAAAAATGATAGAATATAGGTCTCTGTATCCCAAAAATAATGCCCCTCATACCCCTCGCCGGTTAAGCCTTTAGCTCCGATATTAGTTTTTCCGTCCCTACCCACGGACTGCAAGAGATGATAGCTGTTAATCCTTAACCCTTGTTGAATGGATTTATCTCCCTCAATTGCCACATCCGTCTTATACCAAAAATTTTCCAGATACTCTTCTTGTTTCCTCAGAATCTCTCTAACTCCCTCTTTTTCCGCCTGATTCAGTACTGCAGTAGCCTTGCTGATTAACTCTTTTTCTTGATAATCTCTGGAGGTAAAATAGGATATATATTTATTTAAGGTAACTTTTACTCCCTTTACGGCACTGATCACAAATACTTCACCCAACAAAGACCGGAAAGAAAGCGCCTCTGTCTTCGCCTCTATCAGACTGTCAAAGACTAATTGATTCTTCATGGCGCAGGCCAATAAGAAGTTGGTATTCTTTGACCTCTGGATAATGGCTTTATAGTCTTTATGCTCTACCTTCTCTTCCACGCTTAAAACCGTTCCTTGCAGACTACTGCCCACCCTTGGATCATTCTGCATGGTAAGATTTTGAACTTTACCATCCAACGCGGAAAGAATCTTAATCTCTCCACTAAAATTTAAAGGTGTAACCTCGTAACTAATGACCGCCAGGTGCTTTTCATGGAAAGGAATCACCCTGGTAACTTCGATCTTCACCTTTTTCCCTGAAGGAGAAGTCCAGACCAGACTACGAGTTAAAATTCCTTTCTTCAAGTTCAGGAGGCGTTTATAGTCGGAGACTTCTCCAGAAAACATATTAAACTCTTCATCATCCAAAAACAGTTTAATAATTTTGCTGTTGGTTACATTCAGCATGGTCTGGCTTTTTTCCGCATAACCGTAGGCTATCTCAGCATACTTTATATGCTCGCTATCGAAGAAACCATTTAGATAAGTCCCCTCTACCCCTGTTCCTTCCGGACCCTTATACCCCTCTTCAAAATTACCTCTCATCCCTATATAGCCGTTTCCAAGGGAAAAGACGGTTTCATTTCGATAATTATTTTCTACGGAAAACTTGTCTTCCAAAATCTCCCATTCATTGACCGGGTAAATTGGTTTGACCTTAATTTTCTTAATTCTCATCAGTTCACACTACTTCCTTGGCTTGAATTGAAAGTAAATTAAAAAAATAGAAAAAGACCATCAAAATATTATTATGCCCTGATAATCAAGACAAGCATCCTGACTTACCAATGAATAGATGATCTTTTACGAAGAGGATCCGATAGACGTTTATTATACCAGCAGATTTATACTGTCTATACTCATGATAACTGAAATTCATCCAAATTTACACCCCTATATTAAAAATATGTGACATCCGGGGCATCCTTTTTCTGTTATCGTACCCTTTCTACGTGAACACACATTTCGAAATAATCGTAACAAAATCATAGATAAAACTGAAGTCATTAATTTTCGATTTTAGTCACTAAATTTTATGATAAAATTAGATTTAGATAAATAGCGCAATATAAACATGTGATCAGTACTAAACGGAGGAAGAATTAGATGAAGCTCATTACTGTAATGATTATTGATGACGAACCCATTATCCGAGATAAATTACGTCATATCATCGACTGGCGCAAACTGGGTTGTGAGATTGTCGCCGAAGCCGATAACGGCGCTTATGCCCTGAAGGTTTGCAGAGAACTCAAGCCGCAGATTATCGTCTCCGATATTTATATGCCCCTCATGGACGGTGTGGCCTTCTCCACGCAGATAAAAAAAGTCCTCCCGGAGTGCGTCATCATTCTCATTAGTGGATTCAATGATTTCAACTATGCCCAAAGGGCCCTTAACACCGGGGTGTTTAGGTATCTCCTGAAGCCGCTTAAGGCCAAAGAGTTATGGGAAATTATCAATGAAGCCAAAGAACTCATCTTAGTCAGAAAACAAGAAGCAGAAGAAAAGGCCCAATTAAAGAAAGTAATTAACCGGAGTCTGCCTGCGCTTCGCGAAAAATTTTTCAGTGATCTAATCAAGGGTGAACTTGATCCAAAAAAAATAATAGAACAATTGAATTTTCTCCAATTAACCCCCAGTGGCGAATTCTTTGGTGTAATCACCGCCAACCTGGATAACTATAAGAACCTTACAGAAACAATTACCATAGAGGAGTTGCAGCTCTTCAAGTTTCACCTGATGAAGATGGTAAAAAACATCTTGAAATCAAAGGTTGAATTCTGCTTTTGTTTTATTAACAAGCCTCATGAAATCGTTGTTATTTACAGCTTGAACCAACTGGAGCGGACGGAAGAAATTTATCAGAACTTGCTTTTCACCCAAGAAAAGTTTTTAGCCATCTACAACCTAACCTTTTCCGCAGGAATCGGCGGAATTTATCAGGAGTTTTCCTCTATAAAAACCTCCTACCAAGAAGCAAATTTAGCCTTAGATTTTAAGATGTGGACGGGAACCAATGCCCTCATCCCCTATACTGATCTAGAAACCTCGCAAACCGGCCGCTTACTCTACAGTGAAGAACATGAATTTTTCACTTCAGCCCTACGCCAGGGAAACCTAGAAAAAGCCGAGGTTTTAATTGAAAAGGTATTTACCACTTTAAAGTCCCATGAATATCTCTATCTGACCAAGAGTCTTCTCCACTTAACCGTCTTGGATTTGGTAAATCATATCATCCGTACCTTACTGGAGTTTGGTGGGAAAGTTGAGGTGATCGAGGAGATATTCGGCGTGGGCTTTAATCCTCTAGAAGAAGTCGATCGCTATGAAACCCTTGATGCCCTGGAAAAATGGGTTAAAAACCTCACTAGCCAGGCCAGTGCCTTTATTAACCACCACAAACAAGAAATCGGAAAACACTTTGTGGAAAAGGCCCGGCAATACTTAGAAGATAACTTTACCCGTCCGGAACTAAACTTAAACGCTGTTGCTGAGCATGTCTATGTCAGTTCCTGCTATTTAAGTCACCTTTTCAAGGAAGTAACCGGAAACAATGTCACCGAATACTTAAACCGAGTACGTATAAAAAAAGCTAAACAGCTCTTAAAAGACACAAACCTAAAGATCTATGAAATCGCCGATCAGGTAGGTTTTAGGGACAGCCATTATTTTGGAATTGTCTTCAAAAAAATGATTGGCCTCTCTCCTGGCGAATACAGAGATAAAGTTCAGATCACCCAGTCGCTATGACAGTTCGTTAATCATTCACGCATCAAGTGTTTTCACTATAGCCGGGAGTACGATCTCAACCCTGGTTCCGACTCCAATCTTACTGGTATAAGTCAGTCCGTAATCTAGTCCAAAATATAATTTAATACGGGAATTTATATTCAGCAGACTATAGCCCTTCCCTGCGGTCTCCACATCCAACTTCGCCTCAGTGAGACTCGACTGTAATTCCGTGATTTTATCCATACTCATTCCAACTCCGTTGTCAACCACCGACAATTTTATGGTTTTTTCATCCTGCCAGCCGCCAGAGACTACAATTACTCCTAGTCCTTCCGGTTTTGGCTTAATTCCGTGATAGATTGCGTTCTCAATTAAGGGTTGGAGGGTGATCTTGACAATTTGCTGCTTCCACAGATCGTCTTCAATATTAATGACATAATCAAGCTTATTCTGATAACGAATTTTTTGCACCTTGAGATAGCTTTCGGCATGCTCCACCTCTTCTTTAATCGTCACCAAATCCCGTCCACCAGAGAGTCCGATCCGAAAAATGGTCGATAAAGACTCCAGTAAATCGGCGGCGACCTCCCGTTTACCCGTCTCTACCATCCAAGAAATGGAATCCAGCGTATTATAGATAAAATGGGGATTAATCTGCGCATGTAAAGCCTTGAGCGCCACTTTTCTCTTGAAGTGCTGTTCCTGGTAGACCTCAGCCAAAAGTCCTGAAATTCGTTCGATCATTCGATTAATATGACTACACAAATTCGCTATTTCTATACTTCCTGTTTCATGGGTTCTGATCTTCAAATCTCCCGTCTTCACAAGTTTTTGTAAAAAACCACAGATATTTTGGAGCGGTCGGGTGATATTTTCTGCAAGAATCAGGGCAACTGCCCCAAAAACAAAAAGAATTCCCATCCCGCCCAGAAGTATCCTGTTCCGAACTACTCCCGCGGAATTCAAGAACTCAGCGCTGGAAATCACTCCCACTAGTTTCCACCCGTTAATGCCGATCTCCTGAAAGTGAATAAAAGACTCTTCACCGTTAAACCGCCCTTCAGTATTACCCTCTCCGCGTGCGGATAGATAACCAAAAACCTCTTCCTCCAGGGGAAAGGGAGTTAAGATCAGTTCCTTTTCTCTGCCCGCCAAAACTCGTAGATTTTGATCAACCAGATAAACCCGGCCTGTCTTCCCTAGGGTAATCTCTTCCACCAGATCGGATAGACGTGCTAAGTTAATACTGGCGATAATGAACCCTATTTCCTGTTTGAACTGTTCATCCGCGACGTATTTAATAACCGCTAATTGGTTAAGTTCTTCCCGTCTAATCTCCTCCGGCTGACTGGTCATTAACCGATGGCCGAGTTCATTATAGAAGATGTCAGACCAAATTATTTCTCCTTCTCCGGCTTTTGCTTTTTTCAAGAGATCATCACGAAAATACCGTTCAATTCCATAAACGGTAAAATGGTCGCGTCTGCTAATAATCACAGGAGCGCCCTTTACGGTTCGACTATAAAAAATCAGCTCATCAATGAGATTTTTGACGGAACCTCCTCCGTCGCGGGCGCGTTCCTGCTCCTTACTACTTGCCTGGTAGTTATTGAGGATGATACAGTCTGCAAAAAATTTGCTTAAATTACGCGCAGAAATCCCATTACCTGGATTATTAGTACTCTGTATACGCCAGTCTGAAGAGATAAAATTAATTGTGTTTTCAATGGTATGCAACTTGGTAAGCAAATCATCTTTGGTGCGGCCTAGAGTGGAAAAGGTATTCACGGTGAAATCATTCTTCAAAACCTGTATGGCTTGGGTATAGGCGATAAAGGAAACAAAAAAAATCGCCAAAAAAGCCGTGACTAAAAAGAAAAAAGCCAATTGACTACGGAAGGTCATTCTCCTAAACTTGGTCCGAAATTTTAAGCGCATATCTAAAACTGCCTCCTAGAAAAACACGACTTCATTTTCGCTTGTCACTAGGATAAGAGGTTAGAAGGGGTTTAATTTTATTCCAAGTTTAGCTTCTGCATACTCCGACTGATTCTGGAGATTGCTTCCTGAGAACTGATCTCTTCGGTCAGAGCCTTATAGAAAAATTCCTGCATGATTTCGGAGATTGCCGAATAGTAAGGGGAAACCGGCCGCGGTCGCGCCGCCATAAAATTACTGAATAACTCCTGATAATATGGGTTTACCGTAATGACGACCGGATCTTGATACAACGCTTTCCTGGTAGGAAGCCGTCCCCCCATCATGGAGTTAATCCTCTGTCCTTCAATTCCACTGATAAACTTGATGAATTCCCAAGCCGCTGCTTTATGCCTGGAGTATCTGTTAATCATCAGATTCCAACCGCCCAGACAGCTACTGCTCACCTTAGCTTTTGGACCGACCGGAAGGGGAGAGATGCCAACCCGGCCCCGCACCAAAGAGCCTTCACGATTCATTAAAGACCAGGCATATGGCCAATTTCTGGCGAAAAGCACCTTCCCGTCTTGAAAAGCCAAACGGGTGTCTTCCTCCTGATAAGAAAGGACATTAGGCGGACAAATACCTGATTTCATTATATCAACCAGAATTTGCAGACCTTCCACAGCCTCCGTACTATCGAGCTCTACTCTGCTTTTTCCATCAAGCACCTCGCCTCCGTTATTCCAGATCATCTCCAGCACATTACAGGTCAAACCCTCGTACTGATTACCTTGAAAAACATATCCGTACTGGACAGCCCCTTTTCCCATCAAATCTTTGGCGGTGGCAATCAACTCAGCCCAAGTTTTGGGCGGTTCCTTAAGCAAATCAGTTCGGTATAGTAAGACTCCGGCATCAGTAAACCAGGGCACAGCCCAAATATGATTTTTATATGTACAACCCGCAATCGGTCCGGGTAAAAAGGCCTCTCTTTCCATAAGTGAAAAATAGTTATCCAGAGGTTCAATCCATCCAGAAGAGGCAAATTCCGCGGACCAGATTATATCGGCGGAAAAAACATCAAAACTGTTGCTCTTCGAGAGAAACGCCGTCACATAGTAACTATGACAATCATCGGATCCGGAAGACAGCGCTTTGTGTTCAACCGTAATCCAATCATGCGTGGAGTTGAATAAGTCCACCAGTCGCCTGATGGCCCCGGAGGCGTCTTCCGCCGGCGTAGTGAAAACGATGGTCCTTTTTCCGATTTCGGCCTGAGCCAGTGTAAAAGAGATTAGAAGCAGAAAACACAAGGACCACGTAAAAAATGGTTTTAGCTTCATGAATCCACACCTCTTTTTCAGGCAAATTCATGTTTTGTCTACTTTTAATAATACTTTCAAAACCTCTCATTGTCAATTCGTACGTTTATTCGAAGGGTTTTACTTTTAAAATTCAGAATTTTCCACTAATGTGTTACTGGCCTTATAGGGACGGAGCTACTCTCCCCTTCCCACCTCACCGGCTTTGGTAATCGCCAGCTTTGAGAAGAAAGGTCCGACCATTTCATAGACAACTACAGAACCTAAAACTACGGTAGTGACAAAACTACTAATCTCCGGGAAGTCTTGCTGAACCAGTAATGTAAGACCAATAGCCACCCCTGCTTGGGGAAGCAAACCCAAGCCCAAGTATTTTACAACGGCTGGCGGTGCTTGTGCCATTTTGGCGCCAAACATTGCCCCTAACATCTTCCCAAGCACGCGGCTGAAGATATATCCTACTCCAACGAGACCAACTTGGGCTAAGATCCCAAGGCGCAAATTTGCGCCAGCAGCGACAAAAAATAAAACATATATAGGAGTATCAATGGAATTAACGAGTTTAAAGACCCGCCCTGTTTCTCTAGGGACAAGGTTCACCGCTACACACCCCATGGTCATACAAGACAGTAAAGTAGAAAGGTGCATAAAATCGGCGACTCCGGCTAAAACAAAAACCATCCCGAGGACTACGATTAGTTTATCTTGTTCCTCTCTGAACCGGCGGGAGACTGTCAGCAAGGCAAGGGCAAAAGCCCCGCCTAAAAGGAACGAACCCAATAGTTCCCAGATGGGCGCGGTAATCATCGCAGCCACACCCCCTACCACTTTTCCAGAGATTGCTTTCGCGACTGCTGTAACCAGGCCGAAAATTATTAGACACAGCGCGTCGTCAATGGCGATTACAGCCAGTAGGAGGTTAGTAAAAACTCCCTTGGCCTTATACTCTCGAAGCACCATAATGGTAGCGGCCAAAGCCGTAGCAGTGGAAATCGCCCCAAAAATCAGGGCCGCATATAACTCTACTCCGGCGAGAAAATACAAGGTTAATGTAACAAAAGTAAACGCTCCCAGCACCTGAAGGATAGCAATTAGGACAACACTTTTCCCACACTTTTTCAACTGTTTAATAGAGAATTCTCCCCCAATCAAAAAAGCGATTATGCTCAAGGCGATGGTATTGACCGGAATCAATTCTGTAATGATTTCCGGGGAGACTAAACTCGTCACTGAGGGCCCTAATAGTAAACCGATAATCAAATATCCGGTGACAGCCGGTAATTTTAGGATGTTTATCAATTTACCGGCGCCAAAACCGGCAAGTAAGATTAAACCCAAGAAAAATACGATACCCATTTCGAAGACTCCTATTTCATATTATATTTTCACTAAATACATTGCACTAGAAAGGCGATATCTCCATTTCACCACGATAAGTTGGTTTAGGTGATCCCTTGTCCATAGTAGGCTTTTATTCCATCATATCCTGTGCGACCTTTTGTCCTAAACCCACGGCCTTTAAGACCGGAAGCACAAACATCATTCCCGTGCAGGCTTCTTCAAAACAATGAAACATTGCGGATATTCTCTCCATGGCCTGATCAATCTTGTCCGCGTGTTTAGAAAGGGCGAATATAGTCTTATTACGTTCGTGTTCGTCTTCGATCAACCCGCGCAACCCAAAAAAGATCGGAATATGGTCGGAGAGAACCTTCGCCATCCCCTGGGTCTCAATAATGGTGGCGCCCCTGATTTCACAATCCAAGAGAATCTTCAAGACATCTTCTACTTTATCAGGGTCATTAAGAATAACAAATAAAGCTTGAATATTTTCTTCGTTCATCTTACACAAAATCTCCTCTCATAAATAAAAGGGTTTACAGTCGCTTTAACGGCGCTGCAAATCCCTACAATTCCTACTGCTCAAACTCGTTGTTGATTATTAATTTTAGCCTTCCGCATACGCTTAATTTTATTTCATAGTCACTTAATATCTCCTAAATTGTACCTTGTATGCATCTTCTTAGGCAGCATGCTAAGTATTTATGTTTAAGCAGATATGCTTAAACGGATAATTATATATACTATACCATCTAATTATGAAATCAACCTGAAGCCAGTGTAAAAAAGTTGAAACTAAATATGAAAAATGAGCCTGTTCCCCGGTTACTACTAGATTACCCGCTCCTGGTCTTTTCGGGTATGATACTCAATAACTTCAAAGGTTTCATTGATCCTTTTTCCGTGTTTTACTTCACACATAAAGAAATGAACGGCAATTAAGAGCGATAGGATGGTAAAAACCCCCCACACCAAAGTAAAAAGTCTGGTCTTAAAGACCACTTGGTTTTGAAGGTATGCATAGCTTTCTGTGCTGACTTCTTTATATAACTCTGAGAGCTCCTGTTTTAACTGACTAATGGTGTTATTCGCTTCGGTCCAGGCCTCATGTGCCTCTGTTTGTTGGGTCGAAGGTCTTCTGCGGCTTCTTTTAAGTCTAAAATTTTCTTCGGCTTTTTCATACTCCACATGTCCTTGCCGGTTATCTTCTAAGGCCTGATTAGTGTCTTCTATCCTGTACTCAATCTCCAAAATCTTTTGTTTTGTCTCCTCTGTCTCCAAGGCCGTGGTCAACCGTTCTGCAAAAACTTCTTCGTCAATAACAGGAGAAAAAAATTCCAGAAAATACGGAAGGGGAAGGCTGGTTTCTACCCTTAGGGTCTCCGAAGAACCAAGGTTTTCTCCTATTAGCTCAACATTCTCAGTTTGTTCTACCTTCTCATCTATATTCACCTCCTCCTCCTGGGATGCAACATCCAAAACCAAACCGGTACTTTCAAGGGTATGAACGCGATAAGACCAAGTATTCCCGGTCCAACGGTCTGTTTTTAAAACCACCCACTGTTCCGCCTCCCTCCGGAGGGGGGATTCTTTCCATCGAAATTGGAATGCTAACAATAATAAGATAAAAAATAATAGCGGAAATAGCCATAAGCGTTTCATTACCGTCACCTCTTGTCTTTTTTGCATAAAGCGATTACTTAATCAAGCTCCCTTTCTCCAAGTCACATAGGCCGAAATTTCATTACGGAGCGCACTAATGACCATAGTCAAAAAGGCCACATCATCCGTAAACCCCAGAAGGGGTAAAAAATCCGGAACCAGATCGAAAGCGCTCAATAAATAACAGAGCGCTCCGCCGATTAGTCCTAGAGCGGCGGGACTAAGCTTATATCTACCTTTTATCCCGTCTACACACATTTGAAACAGTACGATCACATCTTTACGAATCTTGTTTAAACCAGCGGAAGCGGTCTTAAGTTTTGCTCGGAAATCTTCCTCCTTCAGCTCCTCGGTAAGGTCCTTATGTTTTAAAAACCCCATCATCCCGTTATAAGCCATTCGTTTTTTACTATCACCAAGGATGGAATAGGCCTCATTTAAGGTTTTACTCATCTCTTCTGCCCATACCCTACGGTCCGGGTTGGCGTCAGGATGCCATCTACGGATCTTTTCCCGATATGCCCTTTTTATTTCTTCAGCGGTAGCTTTTTGATCAAGTCCCAAAAAATCATAATAATCCTGGTAATCTTGGAAGCCCATGCCACCCTCCTCAATATTTAATACACTTGAAGATTCGCTTATTTCACCGAATATCCCTTTTTAAACAAGAAAAAACTACTACAAAAATATGTAGTTGTTTTTCACCTAATAGCAAAAGTCATATAGATTATCCACGAAATTTTCTAACCACCGCTCCCTCCGGGATATGAAAACAGGAATCACGCATCCGCAAGAAAACCTCATATCCATTATGCGCACGGGTTATGGGATTTCCCTCCAGGTCTGTCAGACATTTTGAATCCAGGGTTACGGTGCGGTCGGGTAGCAATAATTCCAAACAATCACCATTTTCCATCAAGTTTCGAACCTTCAGTCTTAACCGCCCGTTCTTTTCATCATAAGCCAGAACCGTTCCAACTAACCCATGGGTTTGCTCATAGCCGGAATCGGGGTTGGTTTCATTAATCATCTCCGTCTCTGTTAGATAAAAGCCGGTGGTATATCCACGGTTGGAAACCTTCCCCAACTCTTCTCGCCACTCCTGCTTTACCTGATACTCTTCATTACGTGCATCTATACACGAACGCGCCGCATCCAAAGCCCAACGATAAACTCTGGTTACGGCCGCAACATAATAGACGGATTTCATCCGCCCCTCTATCTTCAAACTTGAAACCCCGGCCGCTAATATCTCTGGCAGATAGTCGATCATACATAAATCTTTAGAACTCAGTATATAGCTGTACCGTCCGGAAGATCCTCCGTCTTCTTCCAGGATGAAAGGCTCCCCCGGTCTCGTCTTTTCCTGCAATTGATACTCCCATCGACAGGGGTGTGTACATTCTCCCCGGTTCGCGCTCCTCCCGGTAAGGGCCGCGGAAAGGAAACACCGTCCGGAGTAAGCCATACACATCGCCCCGTGAATAAATAATTCGATCTCCATTTCTGGAACAGCCTGCGCAATCTCGGCAATCTCCTTTAGCCTTAATTCCCTGGCCAAAACGATGCGCTCTACTCCTTGCTGCCGCCAAAACCGGATCGCCTCAGTATTTGTGGTATTAGCTTGTGTACTGAGATGAATCGTCATCCTGCTCTTTGTCTCTTTAATCACCTGTAACACACCGGGATCACTAATAATTACCCCATCAATTTCCATCGCCGACAGGTTCTGCACTGCCTCAGCCACGTATTTTAGATCATTGTTCCTAGCGAATGTATTAAGAGCCGCATAAACCCTGACCCCCTTTTCGTGGGCTTCCTTGACCCCAATCGCTAAATCGTCGAAGGTGAATTCTGCCTTGTCTGTCCGCAGGCTCAAACCTTCTACCCCAGTATAAACCGCATCCGCGCCATAGAGCAGAGCGGTTCTCAACTTTTCTAGATTGCCGGCGGGAACCAATAGTTCCGGAGCTTTCATTTCATACACCTCACTGCTGAATACTATCTATATAACAGAGAATTAAACTGTTTTTGTCTCTTTTATTCTATCAGAATTACATGGGTTTTACATTATTTACGCCTTTGGACTGCCTGCAACAACCAGAATTTGCCCAGGAGATTACCAGCGGGATTCATAAAAAGCCGATAAGGGGAAAAGGCTAAACAATGACTGACACAGGAAAAATCCCTATGCAAACAAGTGGCTTGTGGAGGTGGCTTCGTGCTTCCAGCTGAATTAGGATTTATGATGCCGGCCGAATGGAAAAAGCACAGGCAGACCTTTATGGAATGGCCGGTTAAGACGGCCCAGTGGCCGGAACCCTATTCACAGATATTGACCGGATTCACTAACATAGCAAAGACGATTGCGGAATTTGAACCCGTAACAGTCCTAACCTGTCCCGCGCAAACTAAAGAGGCCCAAACCTATCTGCAAACGACTCCAACAAGATACTCTCTACAAATAGTAAAGATAAAACATAATGATTCTTGGATCCGGGATAACGGTCCAACTTTTGTCTGTAACCGACGAAAACAAATAGCCGGGATCAACTGGAAATTTAATGCCTGGGGAGGGAAATATCCCTATGCCGAAGATGAACAGGTAGCCGCCAAACTCCTGAATCTCCTCGAAATCCCCAGATTTGACGCTCCTTTCATCCTGGAAGGAGGCTCTTTTCATGTTGATGGAGAGGGTACGCTCCTTACTACCGAGGAATGCTTGTTAAGCAAGAACCGCAACCCGCACTTGGAAAAGAAAGATATTGAAAAATTATTACACGCTTACTTAGGGGTGACCAAGGTAATCTGGTTGCCACGGGGTCTTGCGGATGATGAAACGGACGGACATATCGACAATGTGGCGTGCTTTGCGCATCCGGGGTTGATTATTATGCAAGATTGTACGAATCCAGAGGATCCTAACTATGAGATCGCCGAGGAAAATCGGAAAATACTTGAATCTGCCACCGATGCTCAAGGCCGAAACTTTATGGTATTTCGTATTCCACAACCTCCATCACTCAAATACCAGAATCTCCCGTTAACCTTAAGCTATATCAATTTCTATTTTGTAAATGGTGGCCTTGTCCTTCCAGTCTTCAGTGGCGAATATGGAGAAAAGGCCGATTTACCGCACTCCCTAAAAAAAGAGGTTAAAAAAACAGACGAAGCTGCCGAATCCATCTTAAAAAAAGTCTTTCCAGACCGCCAAGTGGTTCCCGTAGATGGTCGACAAGTAGCCCGCGGCGGAGGCAATGTTCATTGTTTAACTCTGCAAATGCCGACAGATGAATAACGAAAGTGCATGTTCACTCGTGAAATTTAGGAGGGGAAAAATGAGCCGGATCAAAGTAGCCGCCGTTCAAATGAGGTGTACAGCACATTGTAGGGAGAATATAGATCACGCTGATTCTCTGGTACGGACAGCCGCGGCCAGAGGCGGTCAGCTTATTTTATTGCCAGAATTATTTGAATCCCTCTATTTTTGTCAAATAAAAAACCCTGAGTTTACCACTTACGCCAGTTCTCTAGAAGAAAGCAAGGCAGTCCGACACTTTTGCGCCCTTGCCAAAGAGCTTGAGTGTGTGCTGCCGATCAGCTTCTTTGAGCAGGTAAGTGAGAAATACTATAATTCCGTGGCGATCATTGACGCCAATGGTGAAATTCTAGGAGTATACAGAAAGACCCATATTCCGGACGGTCCCGGTTATGAGGAAAAATTCTACTTTCACCCTGGCGACACCGGCTTTCTGGTCTGGAAAACCCGCTATGCCCGGATCGGAGTAGGGATCTGCTGGGACCAGTGGTTTCCAGAAGCCGCTCGAAGTATGGCTCTCCTGAACGCCGAAATTTTGCTCTACCCCACAGCCATCGGTTCCGAACCGGACCATCCGGACATAGACTCCAAAAACCACTGGCAAATCTGTATGCAAGGACACGCCGCAGCCAACCTTATACCCGTAGTGGCGACCAACCGAACAGGAGTGGAACGGCTCTGTGGTGCGGAGCTTAAATTCTATGGCTCATCCTTTATCACGAACGAATTTGGAGAAAAAACAGCTGAAGCCGACCGGGATTCCGAAGGGATCTTACTGACCGAACTTGATCTAAAAAAAATCACTGCCTACCGGGAATACTGGGGGGTTTTCAAGGACCGGAGACCGGAGATGTATACCGGTTTAAGCGCATCCCCTTCTTAACTCCGCCCTTAATCTTTTTTTAAGTCGTTATAAATTCGAGCAGTAAAGTTCGTCGTCACTCCAAACTTTCGCCCCATTTCTATTATAGCGCCACCCAGAATCTCCAACTCATTCTCGGGTTTACCCTGGGCCACATCTCGTTGAAAAGAAGTTCTGGTCTCGTAGGGAAAGCCCCCGGCTTTTTCTATGGTTAAATCCACGATATTCTCAGGTAAAAGAATCCCTTTCTTCCTGGCAATCGCAAAAACTTCATTCATGATACCCACTACCTCTTTTTGCAGCGTCGGTTCAGCTAAAATTTCGCCGATTGACCGGTCATAACAGGCGGAAACCAAACTAAAAGCGCTGATAAATATATATTTTTCCCAGATGTCATCAGCAGCGTCTTCCTTCCAGACACAATCAAGCTTAGCCTCTTTAAATAGGTCAAGCAGGTTATGGGGAACAAAATCAGGATGATTTGGATCTTTACCCATAATGATTCTCGCCGAGTTACTGAGATGATTAACTACGCCGGCAGCTGTAATATGGGATGATATATAAATGCAAGCCGGCAAGATTACACCCTTAGGAATAATACTTCGTAGACGGTCATAGATATCCGCGCCGTTCAGCAGCGGTAAAATTAAGGTATGCTCTCCGACCAAAGGTTTCAGCTCCACAGCCACAGTGGCCAAATCATAACCTTTAACGGTGATAATAAATACCTCCGCTTGGCCCAAGTCACTGATTTTATCTGTAACCGCCACTGGCTTAATATTAACTTGTCCGCCAGTAAAGTCAGGGGAATTAACGGTCAAACCCCGATCCCCAATAGCCCTTAGGTGCTCTCCTCTGGCCACAAAGAAAAGTTCCAGGTTTTTTTGACCTGCCATCGCTAGTTTAGCGCCGATATAACCGCCTACACCTCCCACCCCAATTACTGCTACTCGCACTCTCTTCACTTTCATCATTAAATCCTCCCTTCGTTTCCCGGGCAATACCGGCTTATAAAAATCAAGTGCCACACCCCAAATCTATACCTCCACCCAATCACTTTTTGTTTAGGTTTAAGTATTAGTTGAGTATAGCACTAAAAAACCGGATACTCCCGCTCATGTACAAGATGAGTATCAATTACGGAAAACTAGTTGCTTATTCCCTTTAATTATTATAATATTATTAGATGAATTCAGGTTAAACAAAGACCATCACTCCGGTCTATGCAACAGATATTTCCTCGCGAATGCATTCGCGTATGCATTCGCATACGCGTACACATACGCGCACCATTAGCTAAGGAGGATCACAGATGGATGTAGACAAACCCAAACCCCAGTTGTACCGTTCAAGAAAAAACCGGATGATCGCCGGAATAGCCGGAGGGTTAAGTGAATTCTTCGATCTTGATCTTTCGTTGGTTCGCTTTTTATGGGTACTCGCTTTTTTTCTCGGAGGAGGAGGATTCCTGGCTTACATAATTGCCTGGGTGATAATTCCCGAAGAACCGGAATATTCGGCACAGACCGCTCACACTTTTTCTACTGAAGACAGGCGGAAAACCCTTGTTCTGCCAAGAGAGACTGAGGATAAGCACTTGGAAGAAGAAAATACCTACTATGGATTGATGGATAAGAGAAGGAGAACGGCGGGGTTTGTTCTGATTGGGATCGGTGCTTTATTCCTCTTTAACCAGAACCTCCCCTTTCACCTAATCCATAGATTTTGGCCTTTAATCCTGATCGGTCTGGGCGTTTTCATTCTGGTCCGTAATAAAAAGGGAGAATAGCAGATGAAGTCAAGCCGGTTTTTGCTGGGTTATTCTTTATTTTAACTGGAACAGTCTTATCTTTCCAATTAGCGTGATACTTATTTATACAATCCTAAGTTCTTCATGATTTCTCGGGCTTGTTTGCCCTTGTTCATAGTGTAAAGATGCACTCCGCGTACGCCGTTGTTCAGTAGATCCCTAATCTGACGGGAGGCAAATTCTATACCCACCTTTTCCATGTCTTCCGGAGAGTCGCTGTACTTGTCCAAAAGCGAACTCAACTCCGAAGGAATAGTGGCGCCGCATAATGTGGATATTCGTTTGATCTGCCCGGCGTTAAAGATCGGCATTACCCCCACTAATACCGGGCAGTCCACTCCAATTCTGGCTAGTTCCTCCTGAAACTCATATATATATCTATTATCAAAGACCATTTGGGTGATGAGATAATCCACACCGGCCTCAACCTTCTCCTGTAAATAATCCAGATCCTTCTCCGCGGGCGTGGTCTCGGGATGCCCCTCTGGATAAGCTGCTGCTCCAATGGAGAAATGGTCCTTGGTTCTTAAATATTTAATTAAGTCAAGGGCATGGGAAAAGTCTCCGTCTTTTTTGGGCATACCCTCGGGATAATCCCCTCTTAGGGCTAAGATATTCTTGATCCCTTCATTAGTTAAGGCCTCGGCGATCCCTCCAATCTCTGTCCGGGAGTGTC
>Ga0079223_10000388_pt1 | contig 21809 bp, 21 predicted proteins | sample Stecom2011_FD_75072 | JGI IMG/M metagenome (GOLD analysis project Ga0079223, IMG submission 75072) | Agricultural soil microbial communities from Utah to study Nitrogen management - Steer compost 2011 | ecosystem: Environmental > Terrestrial > Soil > Agricultural land | place: USA: Utah...
CCTGCCACCTACGAGCAAGAAGTTGATATCGGTGTTACCGTAACTGCAAGTGCCAATACAATTACTTACGACACAGCAAGCCGCATTCTTGTTCTTTCCGGCAACGCTGAGTTATTGCAAAGTGGCAACTTCTTAAAAGCGTCAAAAATAACCTATGACCTTGAGAAACAGACCATTAGCGCCGAACGCGGTGAGCAATCAGGTCAACGAGTGCGTACCAGTTTACAGCCTCGTGACTTATCTGAAGTTGAAGCCGACAAAGGGAATAATTAAGTAGTATGTCTCAATTACGCGCAGAGCATTTAGCCAAGGCCTATAAAGGCCGCACCGTAGTGAGTGATGTCAGTCTCTCTGTAAATGCCGGCCAAGTTGTTGGCTTACTTGGCCCCAATGGAGCCGGTAAAACGACGACATTTTATATGATCGTTGGGCTTGTAAAAAACGACAAGGGTTCAATCATACTCGACGACCAAGACATTACCCTGCTACCTATGCACGAACGGGCACGCCGTGGTATCGGTTATTTACCGCAAGAATCGTCGGTGTTTCGGACGCTTTCAGTACGCGATAATATTATGGCCATACTAGAAACCCGTAAAGACTTAACCCCCGCTCAACGTGAAGATAAGCTTGACAGCTTAGTCAGTGAATTTAGCATTGGTCATATTATTAGTAGCGCTGGCATGGCACTTTCTGGTGGTGAGCGGCGTCGGGTAGAAATTGCTCGTGCATTAGCCGCCGAACCAAAATTTATATTGCTCGACGAACCTTTTGCGGGCGTAGATCCCATTTCCGTGATCGATATCAAGAAAATCATTCATCAATTACGCCAACGTGGTATAGGTGTTTTGATAACAGACCACAATGTACGCGAGACTTTATCCGTATGTGAACATGCGTATATTGTTAGTCAAGGTCAGCTTATAGCGGAAGGAAGCCCACAACAGGTGCTAGCAAATCAAAAAGTAAAAGAAGTTTATTTAGGCGAGCAGTTCTCTTTATAATTTATGGCATATTCGCAATTAAATAATTATCTATATCGTTTTAGGGAGTTTAACTAGTAGCGCTATGAAGCAAAGCCTGCAGCTTAAAATTGGCCAACAGCTGACCATGACCCCCCAGCTGCAGCAAGCGATCCGTCTTTTGCAGCTTTCCTCTATGGAGTTAACGCAAGAGATTCAAGAGGCACTCGACAACAACCCTTTACTTGAAGTAGAAGAGGAATTCGAAGGCGAACCTGGCGCGGAAATAGAAGCCAACGCTAAAGCAAACAACGATATTGAAGTTGATCCTAGTGAAGTCGATTCAGCCGACGCCATGGCCAACAAAGACATGCCCGACGATTTACCCACCGACAGTACGTGGGACGACACTTGGTCGGCGGGGTCGAGTACAAGTAGCGGTTCTGGCTCTGGCGCAGGCATGGCTTCAGATGACGATTATATCTACCAAGGTGAAACTAGCGAAAGCCTACAAGATTATTTAATCTGGCAAATGCGTTTATCGCGCTTTTCACCAACCGACCAATATATCGCTGAGGTGATTATTGACGCTATTGATGACGCGGGTTACCTCACTCAGTCTCTTGATACAGTTTTAGCTGCAGTTCTGCAGCAACACCCTGAAGTCGAAGACGATGAAGTTGCAGTGGTGCTCAAACGCATTCAAAACTTCGACCCTATTGGAGTGGGTGCTCGCGACGTAGGTGAGTGCCTACTACTACAACTTAATCATTGGCCAGACGACACACCTTGGTTAGCTGAAACCCGTATTGTTTTACAAGAGCATATCGATTTATTGGGTAACCGCGACTACCGCACTTTGGCCCGTAAAACGAAACTCAAAGAAGACCAGCTACGCGAAGTCATGCAACTGATTCACTTGCTGCAGCCGCGCCCTGGTGACACTTTTATGCCGAGCGAAGCTGACTATGTTATTCCTGATGTGTCGGTACGAAAAAATAACGGCCGCTGGTTAGTTGAGCTTAACCCCGATGCACTGCCTAAACTTCGAGTAAACGAACAATACGCAGCCCTAGCTCAAAAATCGCGAAACCCTGAGGACAGCCAGTATATTCGCCACCACACTCAAGAGGCGCGCTGGTTTATCCGCAGCATTGAAAGCAGAAATGAAACTTTATTAAAGGTCGCCAATTGTATTGTGCAGCGACAACAGGCATTCTTTGAGTATGGTGAAGAAGCAATGAAACCAATGGTGCTTAACGATGTCGCAGAAAGTATAGAGATGCATGAATCAACCATATCGCGTGTAACCACGCAAAAGTTCATGCATACACCGCGTGGTATATTTGAGCTGAAGTATTTTTTCTCTAGCCATGTCAGTACTGAAGATGGCGGAGAGTGTTCATCGACAGCTATACGCGCATTGATACGGAAGTTAGTGGCTGCGGAATCTACGGCCAAACCATTGAGCGACAGCAAAATTGCCGAGCTTATGGCTGACCAAGGAATCCAAGTCGCTCGAAGAACGATTGCGAAGTACCGGGAGGCACTCAACATCCCGCCTTCCAATCAAAGAAAAAGCCTTTTATAGAAGGCAGCAACAGAAGGAAGACGTAATATGCAAATTAATCTGACCGGTCATCATATCGACATAACCGAACCACTCCGTAACTATGTAGACACTAAGTTTTCAAAGTTAGAGCGTCACTTCGATCACATCACTAATGTCTATGTTGTTTTAAATGTTGAAAAGCTAAGACAAAAAGCCGAAGCTACGCTCCACGTAAGTGGTGGTGAGATTTTTGCTACCGCTGAACATGAAGATATGTACGCTGCAATCGACGCTCTTATCGACAAGCTCGATCGACAGGTTATTAAACACAAAGAAAAATTGAGAAAACATTAGGTAAGTATGGACCTTCGTGAAATCTTGAGCCCGGACTGCACGCGTAGTGTCGTCCGGGACACAAACAAGAAAAAAGTTTTGGAAACAATAAGCCAAATGGTGGCTCCCAAATTAGGCGGTGTAAGTCGCGACGACGTGTTCGACAGCTTACTACAACGTGAACGCCTTGGTAGCACCGGCATAGGTTTAGGCATTGCTATACCCCACGGTCGGCTCAGTAACGCAAGCCACCCAGTTGCAGTATTAATGACACTTGAAACACCCATTGATTTCGACGCCATTGATAATCAACCTGTTGACATTATTTTTGCATTACTTGTTCCCGAAGGTGAGCCCGAAGCACATTTGAAAACCCTTTCAGAAGTAGCGCAACGGCTCGACAACCGCGACTGTTGTAGAAAGCTTCGTACCGCTACAACCGACGAAGAGCTTTATAAATTGTTTACGGAAACAGAAGTTCCATGCAGCTAATTATTGTCAGTGGTCGTTCTGGTTCAGGCAAAACAATTGCCCTTCGTGTCCTTGAAGACCTTGGTTTTTATTGTGTCGATAATTTACCATTACAGTTACTACCGGCGTTAATTCACTCATTACGTCAGTACGAATCTGTTGCTGTGAGTGTCGACGTACGAAACATTTCCGACGACAGGAATGCACTGACCGACTCCCTCGATTTTTTACCTGACAAAATAAAACCAGAAATTTTATATATTGACGCCAGCGACGACGTGCTACTACGCCGTTACGGTGAAACCCGCCGTATGCACCCGCTGTCACGTTTAGAAAGCTCGTTACCCGACGCTATCGCTCTTGAAAACCGTATGCTCGAACCGCTTAAAGGCCGCTCTCAATGGCATATCGACTCCAGTGGCCTTAGTGTCCATGAGTTAAGTGAGTTAGTGCGCGAGCATGTGCTAGGCCGTAAGGACAACACCTTAATCGTTACTTTCCTGTCCTTTGGTTTTAAACACGGTGTACCGGCCAACGCCGACACAGTGTTCGATGCGCGTATTTTACCAAACCCACACTGGGAACCCGAACTAAAGCCTTTTACTGGCCTCGACGAGCCAGTCGCGCACTTTTTAAGTAGCCAACCTTTAGTGACCAAGTTTATTCATCAGGTCGAAACCTTCACTGAAACTTGGCTACCCTATTTTGAACGCAGTAACCGCAGTTACCTCACCATTGCTATTGGTTGCACGGGAGGTCAACACAGATCCGTTTATATTGCCGAAGTACTAGGTAAGCGTTTTAACGACTTAGGTATTAAAGTAACAGTAAAACACCGCGAACTTGAAAACATTAAGAAACAACAGAAGCTAGATAACGCGGAGAAAAAAGATGCCTGAAATACGTCGTATGGTAACCATTCGTAATAAGCTTGGATTACATGCGCGTGCTGCTACCAAACTGGCAAAATTAACGCACCAGTTTGAGGCCTCTATTCATGTTCGCCAAGGCGACAAAAAGGTAGATGCTGGCAGTGTGATGGGGCTAATGCTACTCGCAAGCCAACAAGGCAGAGATATTGAAATTATTGCCTCTGGCGACGAAGCTGAGGCAGCTATGAACGCTATTGAACAACTTATTCAAGATAAGTTTGACGAGGAAGCTTAACGCTTCCTCGAATTCCTTACGTATTATTCCCCGGCTATTTTCATTTCTTCCAACAACACCGAACCGGTTTGAATGCCATGGCGTAAATCAACGTCATTACCTACTGCAACAATTGATTTCAGCATGTCTTTCAAGTTACCCGCTATGGTCACTTCCGTAACAGGGAATTGAATTTCGCCGTTTTCAACCCAAAAACCGCCAGCACCACGGCTATAGTCACCGGTTACCATATTCACACCTTGTCCCATAAGCTCGGTTACTAGCAAACCTGTGCCCATGCGTTTACATAAAGCGTCGAGGTCGTCATGTCCATGGCTTACTAACCAGTTATGAATACCGCCCGCATGCCCAGTGGCAGTCATTTTCATACGCCGTGCAGCGTAGCTGGTCAGTAAATAAGTTTCTAATACACCATCGCTCACTATTTGGCGCGGCACAGTGGCAATACCTTCATGGTCAAATGCACTCGAAGCTAAACCACCTTTAATCAGTGGGTCTTCATGTATATTGAGCCATTCCGGTAATACCTGTTTGCCCAGTTGGTCGAGCAAAAAGCTCGTTTTACGATATAAATTGCCACCGCTAATTGCACCAACAAAGTGGCCAAACAAACCATGTGCAAGGTCGCGGTGAAAAATAACCGGAGCCTTACAGGTCGGTAAACGCCTTGCCCCTAAGCGTGACAGTGTACTTGCCACAGCTTCAGCCGCAACTTGTTCAGGCGCAGTTAAGTCTGCCGTGTTGCGCGCCATCGTGTAAGCATAGTCTCGTTCCATGCGGTCGCCTTCTTTAGCAATCGGCATACAGCTGAGGCTATTACGTGAGCTTAAATAGTGGCCCATAAAACCGTGGGTATTACCGTACATACGAAAACCACAGTGGGTGGCATAACTGGCACCATCGGAATTTACAATACGGCTATCGGCACTCAACATAGCTTGTTCACAACGCAGTACCTGGTCACTCGCAAACTCTGTGCTTTGATCTGCTTCATAAAACAATTCAAGATCGTCATAGTCGTATGCCATACGATCGGCGTCCGCTAACCCTGTGTAAGGGTCTGCTTCTGTAAATCGAGCAATTTCACAAGCCTTTTCAACCGCAGCTGCAACCGCTTTCGGCGATAAATCGGCTGTACTTGCATTACCTTTATGCTGCCCTCGGTAAACGCTAATACCTAAGCCGCCGTCTTGGTTGAACTCAACGGTTTCAATTTCATTCATTCGCGAACTCACCGACAGCCCACGGCTGTAGCTGAGCGCGCACTCGGCAGCACTCGCACCTAAACGTTTAGCGTGGGCTAATGCCGTAGCAACGGCTTCTTCAGCGCGTGTTACTTCTTGTTCTAACTGTTCCCGACTTGTCACTACCACAACCTCTTTTCTAACGAAGAAGCGCCCCGTGCCTACGTGAAACGTACCACAGCAGCGCCCTTCCTGATAAACTATACGTAATTCATATCTTTCAGCTGCACGAATTACGGAATTAAACTTATGTCTCAAGACAAGAATTATCTCGACGACGATATGCGCCCGAGCAAATCGGAGCGTAAGCGTGAAGTTCACGCCCTTACCGACTTAGGTAAACAGCTGGTGGACATGACGCCCAATCAACTTGCCGATTTACCTGTAAGCGAAGAGCTCATTGACGCGATTAAAACAGCCCGTAAAATTCGCAATAAACACGCGGGTTTTAATCGCCAAATTCAATACATAGGCAAACTTATTCGCAGCACCGACCCGCAGCCTATTATTGACGCTATCGAAGCACGCCAACAGGCTCATTTACATGAGCAAAAACATTTTCATTCCCTAGAACAATGGCGTGACCGTTTAGTTGCTGAAGGCGATGAAGCCCTTCACGGCCTTATTGATAAATGGCCTGACATCGACCGTCAACATGTGCGCCAGCTAGTGCGTACGGCACAAAAGCAAGCAACTGAAAACAAGCCGCCTGCGGCCAGCCGCGAGCTTTTTAAATACTTACGTGAAGTATCTGGGTACTAGTCCGTACCCCCTACTGTCATACCATCAATTTTCAAGGTCGGTTGGCCCACGCCAACCGGCACGCTTTGACCATTTTTACCACACACACCTATACCACTGTCGAGAGCAAGATCGTTGCCGACCATAGACACCTGCGCCATGGCTTCAGGGCCATTACCAATTAAGGTAGCGCCTTTCAATGGTGTGGTAATTTTACCGTCTTCAATCAAATAAGCTTCCGAGGCACTAAACACGAACTTACCCGAGGTAATGTCTACCTGGCCACCAGAAAATTGTGGCGCATAAATACCACGCTTCACACTGCTAATAATTTCATCACGTTCGTAATCGCCGCCTAGCATGTAAGTGTTGGTCATACGCGGCATAGGTAAATGCGCATACGACTCGCGACGGCCATTACCTGTTACCGGAACCCCCATTAAACGGGCATTCATTTTGTCCTGCATATAGCCAACTAAGCGGCCGTCTTCAATAAGTACGTTATGTGCCGAAGGCGTTCCTTCATCGTCAACACTCAACGAGCCACGACGATTCGCCAAAGTGCCGTCATCAACAATAGTGCAGCCTTTAGCAGCCACTTGTTCGCCAATACGCCCTGAATAAGCCGACGCCCCTTTACGGTTAAAGTCGCCTTCTAAGCCGTGGCCGACCGCTTCATGTAAAAGCACTCCTGGCCAACCCGCTCCTAATACCACAGGCAAGGTGCCCGCAGGCGCAGGTTGCGCGTCAAGCATCACCAAGCCCTGACGAACCGCTTCTTCAACAATCGCTACATAACGTGGCTTACCACTACCTTCCGTCAACATAAAGTATTCATATTCTACTCGGCCACCACCGCCTGAACTGCCCCGTTCACGACGCCCGTTCTGCTCTACTAATACAGTACAATTCAGGCGTACTAATGGGCGAATATCGCTGGCTAGTGTACCGTCAGTAGCTGCAACCAACATGTGTTCCCACACGCCCGTTAAACTCACCGACACTTCACACACACGCGGGTCTAATTTTCGAGCGTGCTTATCCATTCGCTGTAATAAATCTATTTTTTTCGCTTCAGAGAGGCTTTTTAGCGGGTCATCTGTCGTATATAAAGGCGTAAACTGACTTTGGCTTAATACTTTCACTTGCCGCTCTTGGCCAGCATCGGTAATACCACGCGCGGCACTGACAGCGTCGCTTAGTGACTGACCTGAAATACTGTCTGCGTAGGCAAAGCCGGTTTTTTCACCCGTCACCGCACGCACACCTAAGCCCGCTTCAATCGAAAAGCTACCACTTTTAACAATACCGTCTTCTAAAGCCCAAGCTTCATGTACGCTATGCTGTAAAAAAATGTCAGCATAATCCAAGGCGCCAGAGTACATGCCCTGCAAACCACGCTGTAAGCTCTCAGTGGTTAAACCATGAGGGCTCAATAAAACTTCAGTTACTTGCTGGTCTATTTGCTGCTGTTCACTACTCAAGAAACGTCACCTCAAATCGGTTGTGCTGCGCTACCGGCATACTCGCCCGTACTGCTTTTAATAATTTCATATCTAATTGTGCGGAAATAATTCCCACCCCTTCATATTGCTGGGCAATCACTTCTCCCCAAGGGTCCACAATCATCGACTGGCCCCAGGTTTCACGGCCATCGTTATGCTTGCCCCACTGGTTCGGCGCCAGCATATATACTTGATTTTCAATCGCTCGTGCCTGTAACAAGGGCAGCCAATGAGCGGCTCCTGTTACTTTCGTAAACGCCGAGGGTAAACTAATTAACTCGGCACCATGCGCACGCAGCACACGGAATAATTCAGGAAAGCGTAAATCGTAACACACTGCCATACCAAGGCGGCCAAAAGGCGTGTCGACAACCACTATATTATTGCCTGCTACAGTGTACGCCGATTCTTCATAACGCTTGGTATTATCTGCAACTGCTGCATCGAACAAATGTATTTTATCATAACGCGCAACTTGCTTACCTGTGTCGTCAAACAGCAGTGAGGCGGCAGCATAGCGTTCTCCAGCTTTAATTGGAATCGTGCCAGCGACCACCCAAACACCGTGCTGTGCGGCAAGTTTCGCTATTACAGTTTGTACATCACCTGAACCGATTTCTTCCGCATAACGACCTAGTTGCGACTCGCCAGCATTAAAATGTGAAAAGGCTTCAGGAATAAGCACCAATTGTGGCCGCGTTACCGGTAGCTCACTAAACAAGCTCGCTAAAGTTGCGGCGTTCGTAGGCCACGACGCCGACGAAGTCATTTGGATCACGCTAATCGTTGTTGCCATGTTCTTCCTCAATTAAACGGAGGTCTTCTTCCGGCAGTTCAACATTTTTCGCATCACGCTGCACTTCCGTCACCACAGGTTCGCTCATGGTGCCAGTTACTTGGTATTGCAACCTGGAAATAACTTTAGCTTCATGCAGTACACGGTCAATAACTAAGGCAGCTATTCCGCTAGGTGGGTTTATCATCCATGCTAGTAATACGGGTAGGCTAGAAGTTACCTTAGGTGTATATGACAACTGGTAATCTAACTCTTCGGTCACTAGGTCTGTTGTGCCGCGTACCGCTAGGTCACCAGCTGAGCCTATCATCTCAGTGTTTTGTGTACCCACAGAACCGTCATCTATGGTTAAGGTGCCTGTAAAACTTGAGTAAAACATACCACGAGCAAAAATATCACGGAAATCGAGTGTGAGTTTACGAACAATACTCTCCAAACTTAGCACTGAGAGTAGCCGCGCACCGCCATCACTTACATCGCGTAAATACCCGGCCCCCATTGCATACTTCACTTCACCGTCAATTGAGTCTCGGTTTAGTTCAAGCAAGTTGCCTGCCCAACTTAAATTTCCAATGAATTTTGTTTCCGAGTCCCGCACCACAGAATCGGCACCCCATTCCTGTAACAAAGCACTCACGTTTTTTGTATTAAACTCGCCATTTAATGAACTAACTAACCGCCCATTTACATCTTGCCAGCCGCCGCTTAATTCAAGCCGTGTACCCGACTTCAACACCCGCAAATGGCGCAATTGCTCGCCTTCAAGGCGGCGGTCTAACCCTATGGTTACCCTACCTAAGTCTTTATCGTCGTACCGACAAATTCGGCAGACAAGATCAACCGGCGGTATTTTTTCAAGCCAGTTATTCGCAGCAAGTCCACGCTGCTCAGCTGCAAGATCATTTTCGCCCCATTCCATTTTATGGAGTTCTAAAAAATCAGCGGTTACTCGCAGAGCATCACTATATTCAGCATAATCTATTGTCATGCGTGTTTGCTCTGCATTGACCTCTCCGCCCCAATGTCCGTCGACATAAGCAAGATCAACGTGTACCGAATCAAAGTTTTGCCCCCACACATCGAGACGTTTAACCTCACCAGCCATTTGTTCAAGCTTTGGTAAAAAGTGCAGTATACTGGGGCTGTTCGTTAACATTTCAGTAGGTAGCCCCGCCACTTGCTCTTCCCAACCTGACCAAAGATCGGCCCAGCGCGACATGCTTAACTCGGGTGAAGCTAAATGAATAGCTATCCCCTGTGTAGGCATTTCAGCTTCAACACCGGCCCTACACGTACTAGCACCGCATTTAAAGTCTCGTCACCCAAAGTAAGCTCGCTGTCGAACATAATTTTGTCGACCACGCCCGATTGAATGAAAAGCTCTTTTTCATTGCCAACAACCTTGGTGTCCCAGAACCACATTTCACCCGGCTCTTTAACAAAAGGCGCAGGCAAGTGGCTGTCTATAGCTGTAAAGTCAGTACGCATGCTCCAATCGTAGGTAAAGCCTCCTGCACCGTCTAAAAGCAATTCAAAGTCAGCACGGCTGGCTAGCTCACCAGTAAAGTGTTCTAACAAAGGCGCTGTAGGGAAAGATTCAGCAATATGTGTTGCTGTCCATGCGCCCGATACTTCAGCATTTACTTGATAGCCTTCACCATGTGTATTCCCTGTTACATGAGCCCGAACAGGAACCCCGTGCCATTCTGCCGAGTCCGTTATGAATTCTATAGCTGTATTATTGAATGTCAGCACTCCCGCCACATTATCAAGGTCGGTATTCACTGCGGTAAGATGTATCCGTTGTGGGGTTAAGTTCACTTCACCCCGTGCTTGGAAATCAGCTTCAGGAAAGAAAGGGACAGAAAGTCGAAAAGCACCCGCCAAACCGCCAGAAGGCACCACTTGTTCAAGTGCTGCACCCACCGAGTCTGCCAGTGGGCTGTGTATAAATACCTCGTGGGCAGCGCTAGCTTCACCACTTACTGTTGCGTTTATATGCAACCAACGTTTTGGCGACAGTAAATCAGGCAGTTCCACTCGTACACTCGTTGCTTCAATACCGCCTAACGTCGCTTTGTCCGCGCTAATATGCAATGTTTCGTTGTTGTATTGAAGCACCGCATGATCAGCTTCAAGAGGCATCCAGTCAGGCTGAAATTCAAAATCTAATTGTGACACCGAAGCTCGTGCTTGGAACACACCTTCACCCGCACGGTAAGGAAAGTCGGCCAAACTACCTCGCCAAACCATGCTTAACTCATCGAGTACACCTTCTTTTACTGCCTCATGTAAGTACTCAGCAAGGCTCTCTCCAAGCTGCAATGGGAGTAACGCCAATGCATCTAAAGCCTGCATACCACGCGAGTCACTACCAACCGACCATTCCACAGTTGGCGCTAGTCCATCACCGCCCGACAAACGGAAGTCTTGAATTAAGTCTGCTTTAGGTAAGCTAAAGCGGGCATCTGGTATGCGTAAACTCCAACCGAATTCATCGCGCTCCCAAAAACCTAACCATACTAATTCGGCTAGTTCTTGCGCATCGTTAAACGTACTTGGCGACGACAAAGACACCGACTGACCAGTAATTTCAAAGCGACCACGGTCAGCATCACTCCAGAACTCAAAGCTTAACCCCGATATTCCTGGAACACCGCGATATGGCTGCCAAGACAAATCGTCTGCAGCCACATAAAACTGCCAGTCTCGTTGTGGTGTCAGTCTTGCTTTGAAGGCTTTAACGTTGCCATGAGGTTTTAAACCCGCCGACCACTGGCGCACATCTTCACCGGGTGAACCAAATAAGCTCCATATAGGGCCAAAGTCACCAATTTCTAATGCATCTAGGTTCCACAAGTGGCCACCAGCATTATATTCCCAGGCTACGGCAGCAATAGGCCAAACCTGCCCGTCAATGTGCACCTGCAACGGCTCTGAGTTCATTAACCAACCATTCTCTTGCGGTGTAAGTAGCCAGGTTGTCGCACTGGTGGTTAAAGAGTGCGAGTCTTCGCCTCGGCGCCATTCAAGGTGATTTTCATCAAAATGTACTTGGCCATTTACAAACTGAGCATTTTTAAATTCTAGCCAACCACGCAGATTAAATTCAGCACGTTCAATTTCTGCAGTGTGAGTCAGCTGGGTGAGCCAAGGAGAAATGTCGAGCCGGCTCGCTTCAACATATAAACTGCCCGTAAGCGCATTCTTACTTTTACTGTCGAGCTTGGCAATAAAGTTCAAATGGTTGGCTGTGACATCTGGCACACTAAAGCGCCCAGTAGCTTGGCGGGTTCCGTCACGGTTAAGCCAACGCAGGCCTTCAATGCTAATGGTGCGAATTCGTCCATCTGGAGTGTGTAAATTCAAGATGCTATTACGTATTTCGAAGTGCTCAAGCTGCTGCAACAATAGGCGCTCCAGAGCATCGAGTATTGGCAATTCGCTACTCACGTTTTTATTGAGATTAAGTTCAACGACTACATCATCAAGTACAAACTCTTCAAAAACTAACTGGCGACCGAGCAAGGTTTGCCAAAAACTTAGCACCACCTCAACTTCACCAAATTGAAGCGCAAACGAAAGTATGTCGTCGGTTACTAAGGCGACCTCCTCTAATACAAGCGTGGGCCCACGGTTTGTCCATTTCGCATTCAGCGCACCAATTTCTACTTCTTGCCCATACTTATTAGCAACGAACGACTCAATATCAACACGATAGTAGTCAAGATAAGGCAGCGCAAAGCGAGCCGCAGACAATAGCAATGCAGCTGTTAGTAATAGCACCGCAAGCAGCAGCCATAACTTATTAATAAGATATATAAGTGCGCGCCAAAATTTCACTACATCATCACCACGTCAAATTGCTCTTGATGGTATAAGGGTTCAACTTGAACTTTTACTTGTTTACCCACAAACACTTCGAGTTCTGCCAAAGCGTGTGTTTCTTCATTTGAAAGCCGTTCAGCAACAGCAGAAGAGGCATAAACCACGAACTGTTCAGTATCGTAAGCACGATTCACTCGCACTATTTCACGCATAATTTCGTAGCATACGGTTTCCACCGTTTTCATCGACCCACGGCCACGACAAACCGGGCATTCAGACGATAGTACGTGCTCTAAACTTTCTCGCGTACGCTTACGGGTAACCTCAACTAAGCCCAGCGAGGTAAAGCCACTTATTGTCGTGCGAGCGCGGTCTTTAGACAGAGCTTGTTCCAAGCTATGTAGTACTCTCCGGCGGTGGTCTTCATTCTGCATATCAATAAAGTCGACAATAATAATACCCCCTAAGTTACGTAACTTAAGTTGCCGCGCTATTGATTGGGTCGCCTCAATATTAGTATTAAAAATAGTATCGGCTAAATTACGGTGGCCTACAAAGCCCCCCGTGTTTATATCAATTGTGGTCATAGCTTCCGTTTGATCAATGATCAGACTGCCGCCAGATTTCAAAGGAACATGCCTGTCTAAAGCTCGTTGAATTTCGTTTTCCACGTCGAACAAGTCAAAAATAGGTCGCTCACCGTCGTACACTTCCAGTTTGCTTACCAACTCGGGAATAAACTCTTCGACAAATTCACTTAAGTCTTGAAATGCCAAACGAGAGTCTACCCGAACCCGTTCAACCGTTAACCCCACCATGTCACGTAATACGCGGGCGGCTAAATTCAGGTCTTCATAAAGTACGCCACCCTTAGACTTTTTCTTCCGCCGTTCTTGAATTTTGGCCCACAAGCGGCGAAGAAATTTAGCATCTTGTGCTAATTCCTCTTCTGTTGTTTTCTCTGCCGCTGTGCGGACAATAAACCCCACATCGCTGTCAGAATAGTCAGCAGCAATACTGCGCAATCTGTCACGTTCCACTTCGGTTTCAATACACTGCAACACACCCACATGTTCAGAGCGAGGCATAAGTACTAAGTAACGGGAAGGGATAGTAATTTCGGTAGTTAAGCGCGCGCCTTTTGTACCGAGTGGGTCTTTGACCACTTGCACCATAATATACTGGCCTTGCCGTACCAGTTGGCCAATTTCTTTCGCTGCTACAGGCTCACGAGAAGGTTCTTCGTTTGGTACAACCTTGGTGAAAATATCAGAAGCATGCAGGAAAGCTGCTTTTTCTAAACCAATGTCAACAAACGCCGCTTGCATACCCGGTAATACGCGGCTTACTTTACCCACGTAAACGTTACCCACCAAGCCGCGGCGCTCTTCACGTTCAATATGTATTTCTTGCAAAATACCATTTTCAACAATAGCGACACGAGTTTCACTCGGTGTAACGTTCACCAACACTTCTGCGGTCATTCTTTTTCCTCGGATAACGTTTCAGGTAGCTTCTTCCTACAACATGGCACATGGAAGGCCAGCACGTTTTAGTAACGCTTCTGTTTCACATAGTGGTAAACCCACCACTGCGCTATAGCTACCATTTATTTTTTCTACAAAGCGAGCAGCGCGGCCTTGAATGCCATAACCGCCGGCTTTATCTTTCGGTTCGCCGGTAGACCAATAACTGTCTATGTCAGACGCTGAAAGCGAGCGAAAATTCACTTCTGTTACAACACATTCAGCGAATTGCTGTTTATCGCTTAGTAAACAAACGGCTGTCATTACTTGATGGCTGCGCCCCGACAGTAACGTCATGATGCGAATAAAGTCAGTCTTGTCTTTAGGTTTCTCAAGAATAAGCTGGTCACAAACAACAATAGTGTCCGCACCTAACACCCAGGTAGCGGCGCTCGTTTCTGTTAATCGTGCAAAACCTGCAGCCGCTTTTTCTTCAGCAAGGCGGGTGACATAATTGTGAGGCTGCTCATTGGGGAAAGGTACTTCTTCAATATCGACAGGAAGAACATTAAAATTACCATGCAAGGTTGCAAGTAATTCTCTGCGACGTGGCGACGCCGACGCAAGCACAAGGCGAGTCATACCATACGAAACCGACGACGTATTTTTCTGAGAACTAAAAACAACCAAGGCCAAACAATGGCAGAACTTAACACTGGCCAATAATAATTACTCAATAACGCAGCGTTATTTAAATAGTGTTCAACAGCGAACGCAAGCCCACGTTCAATAGCAACTAATAAACCCATCAGAGCCGCTTGCTGCAATAAAGAAAAGTGGCGCAGACGCTGGTAATGTCGTACCACTGGGTAAGCGACAATAGCGTACGATGCCCCATGAATACCAAAGGTTGTTCCTAGCAGCACATCGACCACTATACCGAGTAAAAATGCCGTACCAATATTTACTCGATGTGGTAAAGCCATTAGCCAATAAAGCAGCACGAGTAATTGCCAGTCGGGTCGCCAAGCAGCTAGGCCCAAACTCATCGGCATTAGCGCTAAAACAAGGCCAAGCAGCAAAGTCGCTAAAATAACCGCTCGTTGCGTCCAACTACTCCGCTCAATGATCATATTCAGCGCTCTCTTCTATTTTTAAGTCTTGCTCGTCACCACCACGGAAGCGTTCCCGCACAGCTTGAATTGGGGTAAAAATAGGCTGTTGCTCGCTACTTGCTTGCCATACCAACAACAGCATGCGAATACGGTCTAAGCTGGCTACGGGCCGTGCTGTTACTTTCGCAAAAGGTAAGCTTTCATCTAAGTCTATACTTTCAATAACCCCTACAGGGTAGCCCTCTGGGAACACGCCGCCTAAACCCGACGACAATAATAAATCGCCTATTTCTAATTCTGTTGAATGCGGAACATGCATAACATCGAGCATACTTGTGTCGCCCATACCTTGAACCACTACGCGAATACCGCTGCGTTCAGAACGGGTTGGAATAGCATGGCTTTGGTCAGAAATTAGCAAAACACGAGCCGTGGTTAAGCCTACGCTCGACACCTGGCCAACAACACCTTTGTCGTCGAGTATTGGTTGGCCAATAAAGGCTCCGTGCGCAGTGCCTTTATTCACCACCACTTGGTGTGAAAACGAGTCTGAGTCAACGGCAATCACTTCAGCAACCATACGTAAACTGTCTTCGCGAGATTCAGAAGACAATAGATTTCGTAATCGTTCGTTTTCACGAACTAAGAATTGATAACGCTGCATTTCGCCTTTCATATCAAGCATATTGGTGCGAAGTCGGGTAAGTTCTTGCCGCATTTGAACTCGGCTTTGTATATTTTCGCTGATGCGCGCGTAAATTTCTTCTGGCGTGGTGGCAAGGTACTGAACAGGGCTCACAATTGAATTTAATATCATGCGAGTGGGCTGCATAACCGACAGCCGATGGTCGAGAACAATAAGAAAAAACGCCAGCAACAAAGCCAGCGTTAATCGAAAGCGCAATGATATAGTGCGAATAAAAAGCGGTGTCACTGCTTAATCTTCGCTAAACAAGTCACCGCCATGCTGGTCGATAAGCTCTAAAGCTTTACCACCACCGCGTGCTACGCAGCTCAATGGATCATCGGCAACAATAACTGGAATACCAGTCTCTTCCATTAATAGGCGGTCGATGTCGCGTAATAAAGCACCACCACCTGTAAGTACCATACCGCGCTCGGAGATGTCAGAGGCAAGTTCTGGTGGAGCCTGCTCAAGTGCTACCATGACAGCACTTACAATACCCATCAGTGGTTCTTGTAATGCTTCAAGAATTTCTCCACTGGTTAAGGTAAATGAGCGTGGAACACCTTCTGCTAAATTACGACCACGTACTTCAATTTCACGCAATTCGTCACTTACATAAGCCGTACCAATTTCTTGCTTAATCCGTTCAGCGGTTGCTTCACCGATAAGTGAACCGTAACGACGACGCACATAGCTAATAATGGCTTCGTCGAATTTATCACCACCAATACGAACCGATGAGGAATACACCACTCCATTTAGGGAAATGATACCAACTTCAGTAGTACCACCACCAATATCGACCACCATAGAACCCGTTGGCTCAGAAACAGGTAAGTCGGCACCAATTGCAGCTGCCATTGGCTCTTCGATCAGTACCACACGCCGCGCCCCAGCACCTAAGGCCGATTCGCGAATTGCACGGCGTTCAACTTGCGTTGCACCATAAGGTACACACACCAAAACCATAGGACTTGGGCGTAATACGTTATTTTCGTGAACTTGCTTAATGAAGTGTTGAAGCATTTTTTCAGTCACATGAAAGTCAGCTATTACACCATCTTTCATTGGACGAATCGCTTTAATGTTCCCAGGCGTACGGCCAAGCATTAGTTTCGCTGCCTGCCCCACTGCTGCAACACTTTTTACTCCACCTGTACGATCTTGACGAATAGCAACAACCGACGGCTCGTCTAACACTATGCCTTTATCTTTTACATAAATAATAGTGTTGGCCGTACCGAGATCGATCGACAGGTCATTAGAAAATATGCCACGCAGTTTCTTGAACATACTGAAGGGATCCCATAATTAAATTTTGCTTAAAAAACCGATTGATTTTAACAAGCACAAAGCCGCTGAGCAAGCTTCTGTAGCAACTCAACGGCCATTATCAATAATGTTTACGCTCTTTTATCATTCAGCGTAATTTACTGTGTGCGAATCACTCGCATACCCACATAATTTGACCGGAATTCTGAAGGCATATCTAGTCTGGCTGCAGACCGCGCAAGGCTTGCGGCAAAGTTATAAGCGCCGCCTTTTAATACAGGAGAGCCCGAGCGTTCATCTGTAGTCCATTCCCATACGTTGCCAACATTATCATGTAGGCCCCAACTATTCGCTGGGTACATACCTACTGGAGAAGGTTTGATATTTGACCATTGGCCACCACACGTACGGCAGTTCGCACGGCCAACACCAACGCTGTTACCCCACCAGTAATCAACCTCAGTACCTGCTCGTGCAGTATATTCCCACTGTGCTTCGGTCGGAAGTTTATAACTGCTACCTGTCACTTTACTCAACCAGCCAACATAGGCTTGGGCGTCATTAAAGCTAATGCATACCACTGGCGACGTACCACTTTGTTCAAAACCAGGTGAGCGCCAGTTACGAGCTTCGTCCCACTCAGCTCCATTGTCTGCAGTGAGTGCTGCGCAACCTTTCGCCTTTTCAGCTTCAGTTTCATATTCGGTAGCGGCAATGAAGTCACGGAACTGCTCAACGGTAACTGGGTAAACTCCAACACCGAACATTTCCATACGTACTGAACGAACGGGTTGTTCTTCTGGGCGACCATTACCGGTTTGGTCACCTACCTGAGCACGCCCCGCTGGTACAACAATCAGGTCAGGGCCTTTTACATCGCCATATAGTGCATCTTGCACACGTTCACCACGAACTAAAACAGATGATGAACGTAGTAGTTCAAAATGAATTGTCGAGGCTTCACGTATGCGCACATGCTGCGAGTGTCCGTCATAGCCATGCTTGCTTACTACGATGTCATGTTCACCCGCCGATAGCATTACTTCAAGCGGAGTGGAGCCATAACTGACACCGTCAATAAAAACCTCGTCATCATACACATTCGAGCGAATGGTGGTTTGGTGCATCACCCCTTGCCCGTTTGCGCCTAATGTACCTGCTGTATCCGTTTGTGCGGTTTCACCACTACTGCAATAGCGGCTGTCGATACCTAGTAATGTACATGCTTGATTGCCTTGCAATTGACCTTCTAAGTCAACCTGCAAGTTGACCGAATACTCACCTTGGCCACTAAAGCCGCTGGTAATTACTCGAGAACCAAGAATACGTACTGAAGCAGCACTTGCCTCACGGTTTTCTTGTGCGATTTTCCCTTCGCTTAAACCGCTGAACAAGCCATTCATGTATTCGCGTGAGGCACGCTGGCGAGCAAGTTGCTTGCCGCGTTCTTCACACGCTTGGAAGGTTTCAGTTCGCGCACAGCTAATACTGTGGTTCGCTTCTACCGAACCGCGACGGTTGTATTCCGTTCTTGCACGTTCAACTCGCGCAATTTCTAAGCGCTCTTCAAACGATTCCAAACGATTCACTAACGCATGGCGGTCTAAACCACTTTTTTGAATTTCTTGCTGCTTTTCACTTAACCGTGTCACTTGCTGACGAATGCGATTCAAATTGTTTTGATGCGCGTCCACTGCAGCTTGGTAAGCTTGAACTGCTTTACTAATGTCGGTGGAGGGGTTCGTTACAACAAGCTGATAACGCTCGTTCATTTCCGCTAACGCTTCGCGCCGCTCCATTTCAAGAGCTTCGCTTCGTTCACGTAATTCTTGAAGTTGCTCACGTAGTTGCCGCTCATCACCGCGCAATTGTTCGTCACGCTGCTCTGCCGACTGATATTGCGCTTGAATGCGCTCAATCTGTGCTTCAATTTCCGTAACAGATGCTTCATTTGCGTTCACCGCAGAAGCCCAAGCAAGTGATGCTGCCACCGCTATTGCCAATCGAGCCATTCGCATAATAATTATTTTCCGATCGTTTCTGAGTCAATTCAGTGCACTGAATGCTCTATGCTATTTGTTGATGACAAAAAGAGCAAGCACCCAAGCTTACAAATCCATAATCTGGTTTAACCATCACTTTATGGACAAGCTTCTGCATTAATATAACCTTGCGACTGTACACAGACGCGTCGGCTTTCGGTACCTGCACTTAAAGCTATTTCTATCGTATATTCACCGCAAGCGCCACCGTTTGAAGAAACAGGACAACCCTTACTGTTAAAATAAAACTCCGAACTCGCCCCTGGTAAAGCTGAATGAATCGTTAAAACGGTTGCCCCTAAAGCAATATCACGCTCAGACTCTGCGGGCAATGAAACACCTGATATTGCTTTCATTGCTACCTTAGTGCTTGTTCTTATTATGCCATAACAACACGTCGCCGTGTCTTGCATCGCCCTTTGTTGCTGTAACCGCAACAAACCCATTAGCCGCGCTTCAATCGTTGCAATCTCCACTCCTGCGTTATTACCCACGAAGCGTGGCGCAACAGACACGGCAAGAATACCTATAACAACAATAACAATAATAAGCTCAACTAACGTAAAACCCGATGCAATTCGATGGTTCATACGCACTTATTCGCCCTTACCAGAGAACTACTTACCGATGATGACAACAAACATGATTTCACACAAGTTTTATCAGCTTTTAGGTATTAGGTATAGTCCGTTTTCCATTGTATGCTATGCCAAGGAAACAACTCGAGCGAATGGATTCTTTGTATGTTAAAACAGCCCCGTACAATAACACAACAAGGTGGTTTTACCCTGATCGAAATCGTTGTGGGTATTGTTACCTTGGGTATTGCGTTGGCGTTGTTAACCGTATTGCTCTTTCCCCAAGCTAAGCGTAGTGCTGAGCCTTTATTGCAAATGCGCGCCGCTGAACTTGGTATTGCGCTTATGAATGAAATAACCAGTAAAAGCTTCGACGAGAATAGTGACCATAGTGGCGGTGCTGTACGTTGTGGTGAAACCGATGCTCCCTGCTCAGTAATGCTTGGGCCCGATACCGGCGAAGCCCGCAGCGACTATAACGACGTCGACGATTACCATGGTTTAAATGACATGACGAACAGCCTCGGCACTGACCTTAGTGCGCGTTACCCTGGTTTTTCTTATGCAATTAACGTGTGTTACAGCACTGTAACTGGCCTATGTGTTGCGGCTCCACCTGAGCCTTTATATAAACGTATAGAAATTACCGTAACTACCCCATTAGGCCAGGACTTCGTGTTTAGTAGTATTCGAGGTAATTACTAATGGCCGTTCATAATAAAGGCTTTACCCTTATCGAGCTTGTTATCGTTATTGTGCTCTTGGGCATTGTCGGCACATTTAGCTTCCAATATTTAGGCCTAAGCGCAAAAATCTTTTCCGACACGGTTGGCCGCGACCAGTTATTAAACCAAAGTCGTTTTGCTGTTGAACGCTTAAGTCGCGAACTGCGTAATGCTTTACCGCGTAGTGTGCGGGTAAATAGCTTCGATCAACAGCGCTGCATTGAGTTTGTGCCTATTATTACTAGCAGCAGTTATGTGCAAATACCTCGACTTGGTGCTTCGGCCAGTAATCGCTTTATTGCTGTTACGCCTATAGTCGAACCTGGGCAAAGCATTCTCAATCAATCATTATTTGTCTACGCCACCACTGCTGAGCTTATTTATGGTAACTCACCGCGCCGTGAAACAATTGCAAGTATACAAGCTAATACAGATAACTCAGGCTTATCGGAGTTCACCTTCACCGACACCGAAGCCAGCTTCCCAACGGGCAGCCCTGCACGACGCTTCTTTATTACTGAGCAACCTGTGAGTTGGTGCTTATCAAACACAGGTACCTTAGACCGCTTTACACAGTATGGATTTTTCCCTACTCAGCGAACTCACAACCAATTAGTAAGCTTAGTATCATCGCAAACCATGGCACAGCAGCTTTATAACGATCTTAGACCAAACCAAGATAACGACTTTAGTCTAAACCAACTACCTTTTAATGTAGAGTCGGCCACCTTACAACGCAACAGCCTAGTGCAAATCGACTTCCGCTTTGGTCGTAGCAACGACTCAGAACCATTACGCATTCAACACGAGGTGTTTGTACCCAATGTGCCATAACACACATAAACAAAGCGGCAGCGCACTTATGATCGCCGTATTCATTATTGTAGTAATGAGTGTTGTTGGTGCCGCCATGGTGCGCTTGTTAAACGACAGTACCGCCGGTGCCGTAACTGAAGTTTATGGTGCGCGTGCTCACCAAGCCGCACACAGCGGTATTGAAATTTTCCTCACGGAACTGTTTCCACTGAATGAAACCAGCGCGGCGAGTATATGCCCTGAGCGCGATAACAATATAAATATAAAGAATGTATCAGCATATAACACATACGCTTTTAGCAGCGCTGGTCTAGCCAATTGTTCTGTTACCGTACGTTGCGACGAACTTGATGTAACCCCTTTTATAGGCCGCCATTTTCGCATTCTAAGCATTGGCCAGTGCAAAGTAGGCGAACAACGCTTTTCTCGACAGTTGTTAGTGGAGGCACGCGATGAGTCTTAAGTTGAAATGGATTTTTACCCTTACAATACTCTTTTTTTCTGTTGC
>Ga0079223_10000389_pt1 | contig 21801 bp, 16 predicted proteins | sample Stecom2011_FD_75072 | JGI IMG/M metagenome (GOLD analysis project Ga0079223, IMG submission 75072) | Agricultural soil microbial communities from Utah to study Nitrogen management - Steer compost 2011 | ecosystem: Environmental > Terrestrial > Soil > Agricultural land | place: USA: Utah...
ACCCCCAACGCCGTCGACCGGGAGCCGACGCTCTACCGGACGGCGCCGAGCATCGCGGTAAACCCCGATTTCAACTGGATTGACCAGGCCGACATCGGGGCCTAGCTCAGGTCGTCGGTTAGCGCGTTAAGCGAAACACAGCATTCGGTCAGGCTCATGAAACGAACCTGATCGAATGCTGCCCCTATTCGAGGGGCTCCTCACACTCCATCACCCAGACGTCGTAAACGCCATGCTCCAGCGGATTCACCGCCGGAGAAGAAGCGAACATCCACCCATTGAATATCCGGCGATCCTCCGTGTCTGGATCGATCTCGGTGATCTCCAGAAAAGCGGCCGACTCAGGCGGCTCCTCCGGAGGCGTTTTCCAGCAGGCGCGTAGAACCAGGCGCAGAGAGCCGAAACGATAGGGCTCATCCAACTCGAGGCGGAAGGTGGAGATGCGCGCCGTGACCTTGTCCAGGCCCTGCATCACCGCGGCGCCGTGGGGTGCGCCCGGACTGCGCTCCTGCGCTTCTACAGCCGCAGCCGGAAGAATCGTTGCCAACGTCAGGACTGCTGAGAAAATTTTACCAAGGGCCATCGGACGCCTCACCCGCATCGTTACCGCCATCCTCGCCCCCGCTTCCGCCGCTGAAGACAAAGCGGCCGAGGAGATCCATGAGATTGATGGATCCCTGGGTATAGGTAATGCGCCCCCCCGGCGGAATGTCCTCCAGATCACCTCCCGGTGAGAGCGATACAAAGGTACCGCCGAGAAGGCCGTCCGGCAGGATGCGGGCGGAGGTATCCTTAGGCAGGCCGATGCCGTCTCTGATCGAGAGGGTCACCACGGCTTCGAAGGTATCCGGATCGAGATCGTACGCCACGACAGAGCCAATGCGTACACCACTCATGCGTACTTCGGTGCCGGTGCGTACGCCGCTGGCGTCGTCAAAAATCGCCTCGACCTCGTAGCCGTTGGTGCTGGGTCCCAGATCGGTGGCGCTATAGGCGAAGAATATGAAGCCAATGGCAACCACCAGCACGACGGCCCCGAGTACCGTCTCAACGACGTGCTTTCGCATAAACTCTCAGCCCCCGCGTCTGCTGCTCTCGATCAGCCTCTGCCCAGCCTCTGGCGTCCGCTTCACTCCGGCGTCCAGGCTTCGTAGTCGCCCGTGGTACGCGGCCGTTGCCCGCCTTCTAGCGTGTGTCCAGGCGGCAGATAGGCCTGTTCCGTACCGCTCGCATTCGGACGATGTTCGCGCATCCACGGCCGCCGCGCGATGCCTTCCTTCGGCGGAATTTCGTCAGTCGTGTGATGCAACCAGGCGTGCCATTCGGGCGGCACACGAGACGCTTCCACTTCACCCGCGTAGACAACCCAGCGCCGCTCCTTGCGCAGCGAATCCGGATGCGTAAAGCCGCGCTTCTTGTCGCGGTAATAGATGTTGCCCTGTGCATCCCGCCCGACTTCCTCGCCTCGCAGCCAGGTCAGAACGCGCGTTACCATGGAATTGCTCATGCTTACCCGAAGTCATTGGCTGATAGCACGGCCGCCTGCCGTCCGGCCGCGACTATTGCACCGGCGGCAGTCAACGTCCAGACCGCAGAGAACATGGGCTCAGCCAGAGGATGCACGCCGCCCGAGCGGTTGCACCGTCTATTGCGCTTTCCCGAGCACCTTCAGGCCACCGCAGCTTTCCCTCGACCCAGCCAGACGAAGGCCAGAACCGGCGCTGCCATCGCCAAACCGGCAAGGACCAGTTGCAGATGGCTGAGCCCCAGCAACGTACCGCCAGGCGCCGCGAAGGCAATTCCCGCCAAGAACAGCAAGAAACTGCCTAAACGTCCCGCTACCCCACTCCCAATAAGGCCAATCCCGGGAATATATCCCTGCAGCGCCGAAGCGATGAACCAGACGCCGATGATCGCGGTGGCCAGCACCGTCACCACTTCCAAAAATGAACCCTGGCCGATCAACGCGGGGTTAAGCACGAAGAAGAAGGGAATGATGTAGATGATCGCACCCAGGCGCATTGCGGCGATACCGGCCGCCATGGGGCTGGTTCCCGCTAGCGTCGCGGCCGCAAAAGCACCCAGCGAAACCGGGGGTGTGATGAAGGAGACCATGCCCCAGTAAAGAATGAAAAGGTGTACCGCGAGAGGATCGAGGCCGATGCTCACCAGGGCCGGAGCGAGGACCACGGCCAGGAAGATGTAGCAGGCAGTAACCGTCATCCCCATGCCGAAGACGAAGGCGGTCAGGGCGCCCATGAGCAGCAGCGGCAGGGTTTCCCGCCCGGCGATGAACACCAGATCGTTTACGAGAGTCCCCGCCAGGCCGGTGGCGGAGAAGGCACCTACGATCAGGCCGACGCCCAGGAGGATCGCCACCAGCTCGGCGAGCGCGCGACCGATGCCGGCGATCATGTCGATGAACTCGCGGAAGGAAAGGCGTGTGGTGCGTCGCAACTGGTTGATGATGAGAAGCAAGGCCGTGGCGTAGAAGGGCGCGAGGGTTTCCTGCCGCAGAGCCACCATGAAGAAGATCAGCACGGCAAAAACCACGAGGTACTGCCAGCCGTTGCGAAAGGTTGTGCGCAGGCTGGGCAGTTCATGCCGGGGCAGCCCTCTCAATCCCCGCCGGGCGGCGTAGGCATCGAGCTGCACGAAGAGGCCGAAGTAGTAGAGCGCCGAGGGAATTGCGGCCGCCGCCATGATCTCGACGTAGGGCCTGCCCAGGAAGGATGCCATCACGAAGGCCGTCGCGCCCATCACCGGGGGCATCAGCACCCCGCCGGTGGAAGCGCAGGCCTCGGTGCCGGCGGCATAGCGCGCCGAAAAGCCGCTGCGCTTCATGGCCGGGATCGACACGACTCCGGTCGTGAGCACGTTCGAGATCACGCTGCCGCTCATGGACCCCATAAAGCCGCTGGCAAAGATCGCGACCTTGGCGGCGCCCCCGCGTAGCCCGCCCACCAATCCCAGCGCCAGGTCGTTGAAGAAGCGCCCGCCGCCGCCGTATTGAAGCGCCGCTCCAAAGACGATGAAACCGATCACCAGTTGGCCGAAGGCCCGCATGGGAATGCCGAAGGCACTTTCACTGGACAGGATGTGGATCGCTGCCAGGGCGTCGATAGGCTGCGGGAAACCGGAAATCGGCCCGGGCACGCTGTCCGCGATCGTGGGATAGAGCGAGAAGAGTAGGCAGACGAAGAAGATGATGAAGCCGCCGGCACGCCGCGCGCCTTCCAGGATCAGGGCCCAGTAAAGGTAGGACAGGAGCGTCGCGCGTTCAGGCGCCGCATATTCCCAGCCCTGCAGGAGAGCCCGCTCTGCGGTCGCGACGAAGTAGCCGCTTACCCCAATAACCAGCAGCGCCAGCACAAGATCATACCAGGGCACTCGATCGAGCGGGGCGGAAGGCCAGGCCGGGAAGACCAGAAAGCTGAGCGCCAGGAAGACACCCGCCAGAAGATAGAGATACTGGGTGTCGAGCAGCGTGACCCCGAAGGGGCGCAGCAGGAAAAGCTGATTGACTGCGAGCAGGACCGCCGCCAGCGTGAGGATCACGAAGACGACCTTCAACGGCCCGCGGAGGAGCCGGCGGCGCAGCTCCTCCCTCAGTTGATCGCCTGCCGCTTCCGCCTGGATGCTACCGGAGCCCTTCAAGCCCCCTTCCTGCTGGCGCGCGCTTGATGATCGCGTCATGGCTGCTCCGGAATCGCGGTGGGCGCGGCCTCGAAAAGCCGTCGTCCGCTTTCAGGTCGGAGAATTCGCCGGCTCAGCGATAAACCGGATCCATGCCGGAGGCCTCGAGCGCCTCGGCCCGCTTGCTCATCCAGGCTTCCAGGAAGGCGTCGCCCGCCTGCGCCTCCTCCGCCTTCATCTCCTCCCAGGCGGCCGCCAGTACCTCCTGTCTTTCGACGAGTGCATCATTGTGGGCCTGAAACTCCTCGTTCCAGACGCCGATCTCCTCGAAGTAGCGGATCGCGCCTTCGTGATAGGGCACGACCCAATCAAAGACCTGGCGGTCCAGCGCCCAGCCGTTGATGCCCGGAGAGGCGCCGTCGTATTCGGGGAAGAGCTCCACCAGTGCCTTTGTCATGGCATAGACAAGGTCGCTCTCCTGCGTGTCGTAGGCGATCAGAACAGGATAGGGATAGGCAGGCCCCTCATGCTGGTTCTCCTCCGAGAGGCCCGCGCCCTGGCTCGCCATGTTGGGGACAAAGAAGGGGGCCATCGATTTCAGCCGCTGCCACCCCTCTTCGTCATCGTGAGGCGTGGGCGGCCAGAAGAGCCCACGCGGGGAGGATTCGAGCTGGTAGGCCTGACCGGAGGTAGTGGCGGCGAAGGCGGCATCAACCTGATCGTTGACGATGCCTTCCCAGGCAGCGCCGAAGCCCGGGAAGTCGACCCTCTCGACGTCGTCCCAGGTCAAGTCGGCAAAGTGCAGGAGCGCCGTGATGTTCTCGTTGAGCGAGGGTGAACCGACCACCCAGGCGACCCGCTTTCCTTCGAGATCTGCCATGGTCTCGATCCCGAGGTCGGCGGCCACGCCGATCGAAAGGTTGCTGTCCGCGTTCGAGGCAAGCAGCACGCGAACCTTCTGCGGTCCCCACTCCGGCGCGCCGAACTCCTGCACACCTTCCTGCGCCAAATAGCTGGCGCCGACGCCCGTGGAGGAAAACTGAACGCGGCCATCGCGCAGCGGCACCTGCCGGGCGACATCATTGCGCCCAGGCAGAACGCGCAAGTCGACACCGAGATTGTTCTTCAACGCGGATCCCATGGCCACCGCCTGGTTGTAGCCAGCCGAACCCACATCATAGGCCGTCCAGGCAACCTGGCGCGGCAATTCCTGCGCGGACAGACTCCCCAGCCAGAGCAGGGAGGCCGCGAAGCTTGCCACCGCGAGAACGGGCATCCGTTGAAGGGGTCGCGTCGTCGCGTTCCAAACCGTCATGAAGTTCCCTCCCTGTTGAGATGGTTGCTCGAGCCGTCTTCCTGACCCCTACCTTGCTGCGACTCTTGTTCAGGGGATATCGCGTCAGAAAGCAGCCGCTATGGTTGCCTATTCCATAATCGGGAAAGAGAATAACGATTGGTTGCGCAGCGACGCAACAGCTTACCATAAGGATCGGAGTAACCGGTCTGCTGCAACGGGAGAGGTAACCCCATGTCACGCCGTGCCGCCGATCTGCTGGTTGAATCACTCGAGACCCACGGCGCGGACCGCGTTTTTTGCGTCCCTGGCGAAAGCTATCTGCCGGTATTGGATGCCTTGCATCAGCACGCGCGTATCCAGTTGATCACCTGTCGACATGAGAGTGGCGCTGGCTTCATGGCAGTCGCAGATGCCAAGCTGACCAAACGTCCCGGCCTCTGCTTCGTCAGCCGCGGCCCCGGCGCAACCAACGCATCGATCGCGGTGCACACTGCAGAGCAGGATGCCGTTCCCCTCATCCTCCTGGTGGGCCAAGTTCCGAGGAACGAACTGGGGCGCGGCGCCTTTCAGGAGGTCGATTACGGCAAGACCTTCGCGGACATGGCCAAGGAAGTCTGGACCGTCCATGACCCCAACCGTCTGCCGGAGATCGTGGCCAGAGCCTGGTCGCTTGCCTCTGCGCCGACCCCTGGGCCGGTCGTGATCGTGCTGCCAGAGGACGTGCTCGAAGAAGTGGTTTCGGGCCAAGCCTCACAGCCCCTCCCACGACAGCGACAACCCGCGGGCAGCGAAACGGCACGGGAGGTAGCGCAGCGTCTGTCCGAAGCGGAGCGTCCACTGCTGATCGCCGGCGGCTGTCTCGATGATGAGGAAGGGCGCGCGGCACTTCTAGCCGCCGCGCAAACGCACGGCATTCCAGTCATCACCAGCTTCAAGCGGCAAGACATCTTCCCGAACAGCAACCCCCTCTACGCTGGCCACCTGGGGTTCAAAATGCCGGCCGCCCAGCGCGAGGTGTACGAGGAGGCTGACCTTCTGCTGGCGGTGGGGACTCGCCTGGGTGAGGTGACCACCCAGGGCTACCGCCTGCCCGCGGCGCCGGTCCCGCACCAGCCCCTGATCCACGTCCATCCGGACCCGGCCCACCTGAATCAGGTTTTTGCAGCCGAGTTGGCTGTCGCGGCAGAGCCCTCGGGCTTTCTCCGGGCGCTGGCCGAGCATCCGTCACGCCCACCCGCCGCTCGCGCCGCCTGGGTGGAGATGCTGCACGGCCGGATCCGGGCCGCGCGCCCATGGCACCGACCTGCGGACGGGCTGTTGGACATGGGGCCGGTGGTGGCGGCGCTCTGTGAGCTGGCGACCGATGACGCCATCTTCATCACCGACGCTGGCAACTTTTCCGGCTGGCTTCACCGCCACTTCCCCTTCAACGGGCGCCAGCGGCTGATCGGCGCGGTGGGCGGTGCCATGGGGATCGGCGTGCCGGCAGCCGTGGCGGCGGGCCTGCGCTGCCCCGACCGCCAAATCATCACCCTGATTGGCGACGGCGGCTTTCTCATGACCGGCGGAGAGCTGGCAACGGCACTGCAGCACGGCGTGCCGGTCAAGATTTTCGTCTCCGATAATCAGAGCTACGGAACGATTCGCCTACACCAGGAGCGGCAGTATCCCGGCCGCCCCACCGCGACCGATCTTTACAACCCTGACTTCGCCAAGCTGGCGGAAGCCTACGGCGCCCGTGGCTTCACGATCGAAAGCATCGATGAGGCGGCGGCGGTGGTGAAAGCGGCGCTCGCGGAGCCGGGAGCAGCGCTGGTCTCGGTCAAAACCGCTGTCGAGCACATCAGCGCCTTTGCCACCCTGTCGGAGTTACGCCCATGAGTACGGGAGGTAGCTCGAGCGTCGTGGTAACGGGCGCCAGCCGCGGCATAGGGCTGGCCACTGCCGAGCTGCTGGCCGAGCGCGGGTACAACGTCATCGGCCTGGCGCGGACCGCGCCGGATCGCTTTCCAGGTGAGTTCCTGCGCGCCGACATGGCAGATCCTGATGCACTCGACGCGGCACTGGAAGCGATCAAAGGGCAATGGGATGTCACCGGGCTGGTGAACAACGCCGGACTCATCCAGGTTGCTACCCTGGCGGAGATCACCGACGTCCAGCTGCAGTCGATGGTGTCGCTGAATCTGGCTGCGGTCGTGCGCTGCACCAAGGCCTTCCTGCCGGCAATGCGGCGCGCGGGGCATGGACGGATCATCAATCTTGGCAGCCGCGCGGCCCTCGGCAAGGAGGGTCGCAGCCTCTATGGCGCCACCAAAGGCGCGGTCGTCGCCTTCACCCGCAGCGCGGCGCTCGAACTGGCTCCCGACGGCATCACGGTGAACTGCGTGGCGCCAGGCCCGATCGACACGGAGCTGTTCGCGGGCAGCAACCCTCCCGGCTCAGCGGGCCGATCGCGCCTGGAGGCATCGGTACCTGCCGGGCGGGTTGGCAGCCCCCGGGAAGTGGCCGCCGCGATCGCCTACTTCCTGTCGGCTGAGGCGGCTTTCACCACCGGCCAGACCCTCTACGTGTGCGGCGGGCTGTCGATCGGGGTGGCACCTCTGTGAGCCGGAACGCGTTGGACGCCCTCCTCTCTCCGCGCTCCGTCGCGGTCGTCGGCGCCTCCGACACGCCGACCCGGATCGGAGGCCGCCCGATCGCATACCTGAAGGCGGCAGGCTTTTCCGGCGGGATCTATCCGGTCAATCCGACACGTGAAAGCGTGCAGGGATTGAAAGCCTACCCCTCGATCTCGGCGCTCCCGGAGGCGGTGGATACCGCCATTCTGGCGTTGCCCGCCACGGCCATTGTCGACGCTGTCAAACAGGCGGCCGAGGCCGGCATCAAGGCCTGCGTTGTCTTCAGTTCCGGTTTCGCCGAAACGGGGCCCGAAGGTGCCGCCCGGCAAAAGGAGCTTGCCGCTGCAGCCCGGGCCGGGGGTCTGCGCCTGTTGGGTCCGAACTGTCTCGGCCTCTTCGACACGCAAAGCCGCTTCTACGCTACCTTCTCGACTACCCTCGACCGCGGATTCCCCGAACAGGGACAGCTTTCCATCATCAGCCAGAGCGGCGCTTTCGGCAGCCACCTCTATTTCGTCGCTCGCGAACTTGGGCTGGGCGTGCGCCGCTGGATAACCACGGGTAACGAGGCCGACCTCTCGGTGGCGGAGTGCCTGCTTTACCTGGCGGAGGATCCGGGCACCCACGTCATCCTGGCCTATGCCGAAGGAGTCGGCGACGGGCCACTCCTGATCCGCGCGCTGGAGCGGGCGCGTGAACTCGGCAAGCCGGTCATCTTCATCAAGGTCGGCCGCTCGGAGGTGGGCGCGGAAGCTGTCACCAGCCACACCGCCGCACTCGCCGGTTCCGACGCGGTTTTCGACGCCGTCCTGAGGCGGTGCGGGGCCTGGCGCGCGCACTCTATCGAGGCTGCCATGGACGCAGCCTACGCGCTTTCGGTCGGGGAGCTTCCTCAAGGAAACCGCGTGGGCCTGGTCACCATTTCCGGCGGCATCGGGGTCTTGATGGCTGACATGGCGGAAGATCTGCAACTCGAGGTCCCGCCGCTTCCTGCCGCCGCTCAAGCGGAGCTGAAAGCGCTCCTCCCCTTCGCCGGTACCCGCAACCCGGTCGACATCACCGCTCAGGTGTTCAACGACATTAGCCTTTTCGAGAGCAACCTGGACGTCCTGCTGCGCTACTGCCAGAAGGGTGCCGGCGCGCCTGCAGCCGACCACGAAACCGCTGTCGACAGCGCCATCACCTATCTGACGTCCGCGCCCGGTGCCGGCTTCCTGCGCAAGCCTTTCATGGAGGCGCTCACCCGCCTCCGGACACGCCACCCGAAGGCGCCCCTGATGCTGTCGATCCAGGTGCCGGAGGAGATGCGCCGGGCCTGCGAGGCGCTTCGTCTGCCGGTTTTTGCCGATCCCGGCCGTGCGCTCGCCGCAACAGCGGCCCAAGCGCATTTTGCCCGGCAACTCCGACGGAAGGCCGCCCCAAGGCAAATCAGCCGGCCCATCCCCCCACCTACAGGACCGCTGGGGGAGCAGCAGGCGAAGGCGATGCTGTCAAGGGCCGGCGTACCGCTTGTCGAAGAGCGATTGGTGCACTCGCAAGAGGAGGCAATTGCCGCTTTCGAAGCCTTTGGCGGCGGGCCGGTGGTTCTCAAACTCGCCTCACCTGACATCCTTCACAAGACTGAGATCGGCGGCGTCATCCTGGACTGCCGTGATGCAGCCACGGTGGCGCGCGCCTACGAACTTCTGCTTTCCCGCGCCGCCGAGAAAGCCCCGCAGGCAAAGTTGGACGGCATCCTGCTCGCCCGCCAGTTGGCCGGCGGCGTCGAATGTATCCTCGGGATGGAGCACGATCCTGTCTTCGGCCCAGTCATCATGCTGGGCCTCGGCGGCATTTTCGTCGAGGTGCTGAAGGATGTCGTATTCAGCCTTGCGCCGGTTTCCGAAGATGAGGCCATCGAGATGATCAATGTCTTGCAGGGCGCACCGCTGCTGCAGGGTGCGCGGGGCCGCGAACCTCTCGACATCGGCGCGCTTGCCCGGACCGTGGCGGCCTTTTCGGATTTCGCTGCCGCTGCCCACTGGGCGCAGAGCGCCGAAGTCAATCCCCTGCTGGTACTGCCTGAGGGAGTCGTCGCCCTCGACGCCCTTATCGTGAAGGCGCAGCCACCGTCCTGACCGAAGCGAAGATTGCCGCCTCTTCAATCGGTGACGAAACCCAGCATTCGGTCCCGAGAAGCGGTGATGTGGCGATGCATGGCCTCTCGCGCGCGGTCCGGATCCTCCTCGCGAATGGCCAGCAACACCTGCTCATGTTCATCCAGCACCTGGTGGATCCGGTCGCTGTTTGATTGCTGCTTCAATCGACGGGCGACGGTTATGCCGTCACGCATAGAATTGCTCAGCATATCGACGGTCTGGATGAAGAGGCTGTTGCGGCTGGCGACGGCTACCGCACGGTGAAAGTCGATATCGGCCTTGGCACCGACCTCGTTCCGCTTGAGCGCGGCGGCAAGCACCTCGATGGAACGCGCCAACACCTGAAGGTCGCGCCCTTCCCGCCGCTGCGCTGCCAGAGCCGCCGCTTCCGCTTCCACACCTGCCCGGAATTCATAGCTCCGTACGATTTCGGCAATACTGCCTGAGGGAGCGATGGTGGCGATGGCGTCGCTGGGCTCGCGCTCCACCCAACTACCGGAGCCACGACGGCTGCGCACGATATTGTCGAGCCGCAGACGGGCCAGAGCTTCGCGAACAACTGGGCGCGAAACGCCGAACTCGTTGCAGAGCTGCGGCTCCGAGGGAAGACGCTGGCCGACCCGGTAAGCCCCTCGGGCAATCTGCAGCAGCAGCACCTCGTAAACCTGATCTGCCAGACGCTTCTGACGCAGCGAAAACAGTGGCGCCGCGTTTTCGGCCTCTGTCGCTTCAGGCTGTCCCGCATGCGGAAGAGCGGCTTCGTTCGTCCTTACCATGGAAGTGAGAGTAGAACTGGGTTGCGCTCGGCGCAATCTACTTGTAAGTCGAGTTGACAGGTTGCTCGACGAAGAAGCGGCATCGCTCACGCAGGAGGAGGACCCCGACATGAAGACAAGCCCTGTTCAACCAGGCGATCTCCCCCGCTCGGTCCTCGCCGTGCCGCCCCTGGCGCGCCATGATGATCTTTCCCTTAATGCAGAAGCCAACAAGGCTCTGATCCGCTACCTGGAAGCCGGCGGCATCTCCACCTTGATGTATGGCGGCAACGCCAACTTCTACCACATCGGTCTGAAGCAATACGCCGAGGCCCTGGAAATGCTGGAGGAGGTGGCGGCCGAGGGTACCTGGGTGATCCCCTCCGCCGGGCCAGAATTCGGGCGGCTACAGGACCAGGTCTCCATCTTGCGGGACCGGGCCTTTCCGACGGCAATGGTATTGCCGCTCACCTTTCCGATGACCCCGGACGGAGTGGCAACCGGCCTGCGTCACTTCGCGGAGGCCTACGGCAAGAAAATCATCGTCTACGTCAAGAACGAGGGTTATCTGACGGCCGATCTGCTCGGCAAGCTCGTGGATGATGGACTGGTTTGCGCCATCAAGTACGCTGTGGTGCGAAATGACCCGAAAGAGGATGCGCTGCTGGCCGAAATGGTGGAGCGCATCGACCGCTCCATAATCATCAGCGGCATTGGTGAGCGCCCCGCGATCGATCACTTCCGCCACTTCGGTCTCAGTGCCTTCACGTCCGGCTCGGTCTGTCTTGCGCCCCGCGGTTCCATGGCTCTGCTCCAAGCGCTGAAGCGCGAGGACTACGACGGCGCCGAGGAAATCAGACAGCGCTACATCCCGATCGAGGATCTGCGCGACGGCATCAGCCCGATCCGCATCCTCCATGACGCCATTACGTTGGCGGGAATCGCCAACATGGGGCCGATGCTACCCATGCTTTCAAACCTCAGTGAGGAGGAACGCGCGAAGGTCGCTCCTGTTGCCAAGCAGTTGGCCGAGGGTGATGCCAGCAGGGTAAGTGCGGCCTAGGCGCGGTCATGAGACATCTTCTTGTCTCCGCCAACCTGCTCGAAGAACAAGCACGCGCGATTTTCCTGGCATGGGGATCGCGGGAGGACCAGGCACAAGCCTCGGCTCGCATCCTGGTAGAGGCCGACCTCGCGGGGATCGAGAGTCACGGCGTCGGCCTGCTCACCATGTACGCGCAGCAGATTGCCAACGGCGCTGTCGTACCAGGGGCCGAGATCACTACCGTGATTGATCGAGGCGCCATGGCCGTTCTAGACGGCGGTGGCGGCTTCGGCCATCAGGTTTCTCTGGAGGCCGTCGGGATGGCAGCCCGGAAAGCCCGCCTCTTCGGGATTGGCGCCGCGGCGGTCCGGAACTCCCACCACTATGGGGCTGCCGGTCTCTACGCGAAGCGAATCGCAGAGCAGGGTCTCTTGGGCATTTCTACAACCGCGGTCTGGCGTCCGGCCATCGTGCCGACGGGCGGAAGTCAGCCTATGCTCGGCACCAATCCCATCGCCTTCGCAGCTCCCGCAGCAAAGAATCGTCCTTTCTTGCTGGATATGGCAACCTCCACTGCAGCGATCGGCAAACTGCGGGTCAAGTTCTTCAACGACGAGCCGGTGCCTGCCGGCTGGGTGTTCGACGACGCGGGCAACTGGGCAAGAGACGCGGAAACCGCTTTGGCAAATCCCAAGCTGTCTCCCCTGGGAGGGGATGAAGAACAAGGCGGCCACAAGGGCTATGGCCTGGCGGCCATGGTGGAGATTCTTTCGACAACGCTCGCCGGCGCTACCTTCGCGCCCCTCCGTCCCGCGACGCAGGTCACGCACGGTGTCGGACATTTTTTTCTGGCGATCGACCCAGCCTTTTTCCGACCGGAAGGAGAGTTTGAGGAGGATCTCGATCTTCTTATCGATGCGCTGCGTTCCACCGCACCGCTCGATGCGACAAGGCCTGTACAGGTTGCCGGCGATCCGGAACATCGCCGCGCCGAAGAACGGCAAAAGAACGGCATTCCGTTGCCCTCGGCTCTGGTCGAGCGGCTGCGGGAGATCGCGTCCGAAGCGGGCGCACCCTTCCTGCTAGCGCGGGCAGGATCGGAGGCACAGCGGCCCGCTGCGCCCTGACCGGGCGTTGGGCCAACGATCAAGAACGGGAGGAAAGCATGAAGAAGTCTACCCTACTCGCTGCAACCATCCTTATCGGCTCTGGCCTGGGAATGGCCGGATCCGCGGATGCCCAACAACTTCGTTTCATGACCGGCCCCCAGGGTGGCGCCTGGTATCCCTTGGGCGGCTCCATCCAGAATATGGCCGCCGACTCCATGGGAGCGAACATCATCGTCATGCCAGGCGGTGGTGTCGCCAACATTCAGGGCGTCCAGAACGGCGATGCCGATCTTGCCTTCGGCAACTCCATCTCGACGGTAGATGCCATCAACGGGCGCGAGCCTTTTGAAGGCGAGGCAGACAACGTCTGCAACATGGCGACGCTCTATCCTCAGTTCTTCCAAATGGTTGCCCCCGTGGACAGCGGCATCACCTCGGTGCAAGACTTCAAGGGCAAGCGGCTGGTGATTTAGCCGGTCGGCAACACCGCCGAGCAGGTGATTCGCATGGTGCTCGACGTCAACGGCCTGTCTTACGACGACATGTCCGGCGTCGATTACGTTTCCTACTCGGACGGCGTGTCGCTGGTTCAGGACAATAACGCGGATATCTTCACTCTGGGTACGACCGTACCCTCCTCCGCCATCATGGACTTGGCAAACTCGCGTAATGTTCTCGTGGTCCCCCTCACGGAAGAGACCATGGACGAAATGATCGAGCGCAATCCCGGTTTCGCAGCGCTCACCATTCCAGCCGATTCCTACCCCGGCCAGTCCGAGGATGTTCTGGCCGCCGGCTATGCCACTCATCTGGTCGCACGTTGTGATCTCGATGCAGACCTCGTCTACGGAATCGTGGAGCAGATCTGGGAGAACCGCGACGAGTTGATCTCGATCGCCAGCGCGATGCGCAACATGACCATCGAGGAAATGGCGCGCGACAACGGCGTCCCGATGCACGAGGGCGCTCGCCGCTTCTACGAGGAAAATGGCGCCATGTAGGCCAAAGGCCTCTTCGCGAGGGGGTGCGTGACGTCGCGCCTCCTCGCGTTTTCCCGGTAGAGCAAGCGGAGCAGGCTCATCATGGCATCAGATCTCGCCCCGGCGGAATCCGCCTATGTCATCTGGACTAGACGTCTTGTGACGGCTCTCGCCGTCGGCATGAGCCTGTTCCATCTCTATATCGCCTACTTCGGGCCGCCCAATGCCTTCATCCTGCGCTCCTCGCACCTGGGCATTGCGCTGGTCCTCGTCTATCTGTCGATCCCCGGCGTCTTGAAGCGAAGAAAGGGCGGTCCGGGCATTTTCGACTGGCTAATGGTTGGCGCTTCCCTCGCGGCAGCAGCCTATCCGATCATCGAGCAGCATTACTTCAACACGCGAATGGCCTACGTCGGGCCGGTCAGCCAAACGGACCTCTTCTTCGGCGTGCTGATGATGGTCGTGATCCTGGAGGCGACGCGCCGGACGATCGGGCTGATCTTGCCGGTCACCGCGCTCCTGTTCCTCGGCTATCAGCTCCTCTTCACCTCGATCAACCCGATCCGGCTGGTCGAGTACCAATACATGACGACGGACGCCATCTTCGGCATCCCGATCCAGGTCTCGGCCACCTACGTGGTTCTCTTCGTGGTCTTCGGCGCGCTCTGCGAGCGCATGGGCGTCGGCAAGCTCTTCATGGATTTTTCACTCGCCCTGACCGGCCACACCGCGGGCGGTCCAGCGAAGGTGGCAGTTGTCTCGTCCGGCATCTTCGGTTCGATTTCGGGTTCGGCGACCGCGAACGTGATGACGACCGGCGCCTTTACCATCCCGCTGATGAAAAGGATCGGCTACAGGCCGTCATTCGCCGGATCGGTGGAAGCGGTGGCCTCGACCGGTGGCCAGATCATGCCGCCGATCATGGGGGCGGCCGCCTTCGTGATGGCAGAGTTTCTGGGCGTCAGCTACCTGACGGTTGCGACCTTCGCCATCCTGCCCGCCCTGCTCTATTACTTCGCCGTCTTCATCGCCGTGCATCTCGAAGCCCGAAAGCAGGGCATGAAGGGATTGCCCAAAGCCGATCTACCGCGGCTTGGCGAGGTAATGAAGGAGCGCGGCCATCTCTTTGGCCCCCTCGTCGTCATCATCGGCACGCTTCTCTACGGCTACTCGGCCCCCTTCGCCGCCCTTCTCGGCATCCTCTCGATCGTGCCGCTGGCGCTGCTACGGAAGAGCACGCGGCAGGAAGTGACGCTTCACAAGATCATCGATGGTCTGGCGGCCGGTGCCATCAACGCACTGGTGGTCGCGATGGCCTGCGCCACTGCGGGCATCGTGATCGGCGTCATTGCACAGACCGGCCTTGGCCTGACCTTCACCGGGATCGTTCGAGCGCTCGCTGCCGACTCGCTGCTTCTGGCGCTGATCCTTACCATGATAGCGGGCATCATTCTGGGCATGGGCATGCCCACCACGCCGGCCTATATCGTTCAGGTCGCCCTGCTCGTGCCGGCCATGGTCAAGCTAGGCGTCCAGGTGGAGGCCGCTCACCTGTTCGTCCTCTATTTCGCGATCCTTTCGGCCATCACGCCACCGGTAGCGATCGCTGTTTTCGCGGCCTGCGGCATCGCCCGCTCCCCGATCTGGGAAACCAGCATGGTGGCGGTCCGGCTCGCCCTGACCGGCTACATCATTCCCTTCATGTTCGTCTTTGGCCCTTCCCTGCTGATGATCGGTCACTGGACGACGGTGGTGATAACAGCCATCACCGCCTTTGCCGGCGTAGCCCTCCTCTCGATCGGACTGCAGGGCTACCTCTTTGGTCGCATGACCTGGGTGCCGAGACTGCTCTTCATTGCAGCCGCCTTCACACTGATCAAACCGGGGGTCGTGACCGACGTGGCCGGCATCAGTTTGGCGGCCGCCGGAATTGTGGTGGACTACCTCTACAGGCGCGCCGCAGGGCCCAGCATCGAGCCGGAAGCCGCTGAACGCGCCGAGATGCCGAGCGGGGGCAAGTAATGGGAATCAGCAAAACCGGATCAGGAATGCGACGTCCGGAAGATCTGCGCAGCCATCGCTGGCTGGGGGTACACGACCTGCGCGCCTTCGGGCACCGCTCGCGGCTGCAGCAGATGGGCTATGACCGGGCCGACTTCGCCGGCAAGCCGGTGATCGCCATCGTCAACACCTGGTCCGACATCAACCAGTGCCACGCGCACCTGCGCATCCGGGCCGAAGAGGTGAAGCGCGGCGTCTGGCAGGCCGGCGGCTTTCCGCTGGAACTGCCGGCGATGAGCCTGTCGGAGCCTTTCGTAAAGCCGACGACCATGCTTTATCGCAACTTCCTGGCGATGGAGGTGGAAGAACTGCTGCGCAGTCATCCGGTGGATGGCGCCATCCTTCTGGGCGGGTGCGACAAGACTACGCCGGGCCTGCTCATGGGCGCGATCTCCATGGGATTGCCCTGTCTGTTCGTTCCCGCGGGCCCCATGCTACGCGGCAACTGGCGCGGGGAGGTTCTTGGTTCCGGCTCGGACTCCTGGAAATACTGGGACGAACTGCGCGCCGGCAACATCACCGAGGCGGATTGGGAAGAGATCGAGGGTGGCATAGCGCGCTCCTATGGCACCTGCATGACCATGGGAACGGCTGCCTCCATGATGGCCGTGGCGGAGGCCTTGGGATTCACCCTGCCGAATGCCTCTTCCATTCCCGCGGCGGATGCCAACCATCCGCGGATGGCCACCGGCGCCGGTCGGCGCATCGTGGAAATGGTTTGGCAGGACCTGACGCCCGAAAAGATACTTTCGCCCGAGGCGGTGCACAATGCCCTGGTGGTGCACAATGCCATGGGCGGCTCCACCAATGTGATCATTCACCTGATCGCCATCGCACGGCGCGCCGGCATTCCACTCGATCTTCACGCTTTCGACGCCATCTCTCGCCAGGTGCCGGTGATCGCCAACGTGCGCCCCAGCGGCAAATACCTGATGGAAGACTTCTGGTACGCAGGCGGGCTACGGGGGCTGATGAGCCGGCTGCGGGAACACCTGCACCTGGATCTTGAGACGGTTGCAGGCCGTAGCTGGCATGACATCCTACAGGGAGCGGAGGTCTACCACCCTGATGTCATCCGGCCTGTGGATGATCCGGTGTTCGCCGAGGGGGCAACGGCGGTGCTGACCGGCAACCTGGCTCCGGCGGGCGCGGTCATGAAGCCAGCGGCCGCGCAGCCGGATCTGCTGAAGCACCGGGGACCGGCTCTGGTGTTCCCCGACTACGACAGCATGGCGCGCGCGGTAGAAGACGAGGGCCTTGAGGTGACCCGGGAGCATGTCCTGATCCTTCAGAACGCCGGTCCCCAGGGTGGCCCGGGCATGCCGGAATGGGGGATGCTGCCGATCCCACGCAAGCTGCTGCGCCAAGGAGTGCGCGACATGCTGCGCATCTCCGACGCGCGCATGAGCGGCACCTCCTATGGCGCCTGCATCCTGCATGTAGCGCCGGAAGCCTGGGTTGGAGGCCCGCTTGCCCTGGTGCGCACAGGCGACGAGATCGAAGTCGACGTTTCTGCCCGCAGCCTGAACGTCAGGCTGGACGAGCGGGAGATGCAGCGCCGCCGCGAGGCCTGGACGCCACCCCTGCCCCGCTATCAGCGCGGTTGGGGCGCCCTCTTCCAGCAACATATCGGGCAGGCGGATCAGGGCTGCGACTTCGACATCCTTCAGGCCGGGGCAGCGACCCCTGAACCAGAGATCCATTAGTCTCGGCCACCTTCTGCATCAGAGAGGCAGCGATTTGATCCTGAGATAGTGGGTCAAGATGCCGGGCTGCATGGCCAGTTGCTCCCAATTTCCGCGGAACTCCAGAACGGCAAGAGCAGAGGTCGGGAACTTGCCGCGCAATTCTTCCACCGCCCTCTGATCCGAACCGTCGCCCGCGAGCTGCAGGGCAAGACGATGGAGGCCGGGATTGTGCCCGAGCACCAGCAGCCGCTCCACGGGACCTGAAAGTTGAGTGATAGTTTGCAAGAGGGTCTCGGGCGTCGCGAGGTAGAGCTCCGACATAGGGCGCGCCGGCACCTTTCGCTCCCAACTGCTGGCGGCTAGCTCCCAGGTCTGGCAGCAACGCTCGGCAGGCGAGAGAAGCGTCTGATCCGGCAGCCAGCCGCGGCGAGAAATCTCCTGTCCCATGCGCACAGCATCTGCCCGACCTCGCGCCGTCAGGGGACGATCGAGATCGTCCAGTTCGGCATCGTCCCAGGAAGGCTTGGCATGACGCAACAGCATAAGGGTCTTCATGGACACCGACATCCACTCACGGCTTGTAGTTGCACAGGTAATTCTACAAATGATCGTACCAGATTGTGCGCTGCGGAACGGAAACGCTCCAAGTTGCCTGCTTTCTGGAGCAGGTCAGCTTCCGCCGCGTTGATCATTGTGGAGCGTGATGGCCCTAAGCGTTTCCGATCGAACCCAATCCGATTTAGGGTTCAACATTAGCAGCGGCGGAGAGGAGGCGCAGGATTGACGAAGCTCTCGATTCAATCGCAACCGACGGAGTTGAGCGACGATCTTCCAGATCGGACAGCAGAAGCTGTTCCCTACCCGACCGCCGACAGCCCCGACCGCTTTATCAATCGAGAGCTTTCCTGGCTGGCTTTCAACGAACGCGTTCTGGACGAAGCCTTTAACCAGCGGCACCCGCTGCTTGAGCGGGTGCGCTTTCTGTCCATTTCGGCCAACAATTTGGACGAATTCTACATGGTGCGCGTTGCCGGCTTGCGCGGCCAGGTGCGTGCCGGTGTGAAGGATCTCAGCCAAGAGGGCATGACACCGGCCGAACAGCTGGCGGCGATACATGCCCGCGCCCAGCGCCTGATGCAGCGCCAGCAGCAATGTTGGGAAGCGCTGCGCCGGGAACTGGCGGAGGCTGGCATTGGGGTCATGGCCCGCGACCAGTTGAACGCCGACGACATGCGCTTCCTGACCGAGTACTTCGAACAGCAGCTCTTCCCCATGCTGACGCCGATCGCCATCGATCCGGCGCACCCCTTCCCCTTCATCCCCAACCTTGGCTTCGCGATGGTGATGCGCCTGATGCGCGCAGCCGATGAGGAGCCTCTGAACGGATTGATCCTACTACCGCCACAAGCGGAGCGTTTCGTCGCTTTGCCAGGAAAAGAACTTCGCTTTATCCGCAGTGAACAGATCATCCGCCTGCACCTCGACCGCCTTTTCCCGGGCATGCAGATCTCCGAGCTTGGGGTAATGCGGGTTATTCGTGACAGCGATGTGGAAATCGAGGAGGAAGCGGAAGACCTCGTCCGGGTGTTTGAAACCGCGTTAAAGCGTCGCCGCCGCGGCAGCGTGATCCGTCTGGCCGTGAACGCCGACATGTCCGCCGACATGCATGACTTCATCGTCGCGGAGCTTGGGACAGCAACAGAAGATGCTTTCCGCCTGGGCGGCTTGATCGGCTTGTCCGATGTCAGTCAGTTGATCGTGGATAGCAGGCCAGATTTACAGTTCCAGCCTTTTGCGCCGCGCTTTCCTGAGCGCATCCGTGACTATGACGGCAACTGCTTTCGAGCGATTCATGCCAAGGACATAATCGTCCATCATCCCTACGAATCTTTTGATGTCGTGGTGCAGTTCGTGCGCCAGGCCGCTGCGGATCCCAACGTCGTCGCGATCAAGCAGACGCTCTATCGCACCAGTGAGGATTCGCCCATCGTGCGCGCCCTCGTCGAAGCGGCCGAAGCAGGTAAGTCGGTGACCGCTCTGGTCGAACTCAAAGCCCGCTTCGATGAGGAAAGGAACATTCGCTGGGCCCGCAACCTCGAACGCGCGGGCGTTCAGGTGGTCTACGGCTTCATTCGCTTGAAGACCCACGCGAAGGTCGCGCTGGTGGTCCGTCGAGAGGGCGGCGGACTTCGCTCCTATCTCCACTATGGCACGGGCAACTACCACCCCATCACCGCAAAGATTTATACCGACCTCAGCTTCTTTACCGCAGATCCCATCCTGTGTCGCGACGCCGCACGGCTGTTTAACTTCATGACCGGCTACGCCAACCCCGGCAAGCTGGAGAAGTTGGCCATCGCGCCGATCAACCTGCGGGAAACCCTGATGGAAAACATCGAAGCCGAAATTGCCTCCGCACGGGCGGGCAAGCCGGGCGCCATCTGGGCAAAGCTGAATGCCTTGGTAGATGCAGACATCATCGATGCGCTTTATGGCGCCTCTCAGGCGGGCGTGCAGATCGACCTGGTGGTTCGCGGCATCTGCTGCCTGCGGCCCGGCGTTCCCGGCCTCAGCGAGAACATAAGGGTGAAGTCGATCGTGGGCCGCTTTCTGGAGCACAGCCGCATCGTATGCTTCGGGAACGGCAAGGCCCTCCCCTCGCCGGAGGCAAAGGTATTCATTTCATCGGCCGATTGGATGCCGCGAAATCTTAACCGTCGCGTGGAGACGCTTGTGCCGATCGAGAATCCCACCGTTCACGAACAGGTACTGGATCAGGTAATGGTCGCGAACCTGCGCGACGAGGCACAATCGTGGATCATGCAACCGGATGGCGAGTACCACAGGATCGAGGCGGGAGAGGCTGCCTTTTCCGCTCAATCCTTCTTCATGACCAATCCCAGCTTGTCGGGGCGGGGATCGGCCTTGCGCAAGCATAAGGAGGGGCGGGTCGACTTGATCGAGCAGAGCCGCAAGGCAGCAGAGGAGCTGCGCGCTCGTGACAACTAGAACTGCTGCAGTTTCCCTGGGCAGGGGCAACTCTCCACCGCCTGTGGGGGTGGTGGATATTGGCTCGAACTCCGTGCGGCTGGTGGTCTTTGACGGCGTGCGCCGGGCTTCCCTGCCCCTGTTCAATGAGAAGGTCCTCTGTGGCTTGGGGGCAGGAATACAAAGCAGCGGCCGGCTCAATCCCGATGGCGTGACGCTGGCGCTGGAAACCCTGTCCCGCTTTACCGGCCTGGCAAAGGCGATGCGGGTTCAGGAGTTGGAGCTGCTGGCCACGGCGGCGGTTCGGGACGCCGAGGATGGAGATGAGTTCGTTCAGGCAGCAGAAGCATCTACCGGTTACCGGGTGCGGGTGCTGACCGGGGAGGAGGAATCGCGGCTAGCCGCTCAAGGGGTGCTGTCGGGCCGTCCGGAGAGTACCGGCGTGATCGGCGACCTAGGTGGCGGCAGTCTCGAGCTGGTCGAACTGGAAGAAGGGCGGCCCGGGCGCTGGGCATCGCTGCATCTGGGTCCCCTGCGCCTGATGGACGCGGTAGAGGACAACCTCAAGGCCGCAAAGCGCTTGATTGACGAGCAGCTTGCCGCGCTCCCATGGTTGGAAAGCGCGCGCGGGGGCGATTTCCACGCGGTCGGCGGCGCCTGGCGTGCCCTGGCTCAGATCCAGATGCAGCAGAACCGCTACCCCCTCCACATGGTGCAGGGCTATGCGGTCGAGCGAGGAGAGGCGGAACAGATCGCCGGATTGATCGCTCGCATGGGCCCTAAATCTCTCCGCAAGCTTGCGGATGTACCTGAACGACGTGCTGAAACTCTACCTTACGCAGGCTTGCTGCTGGCGCGCATCTTGAAGCGTTTTCGTCCGCAACGCGTGGTCTTCTCCTCCCGCGGCCTCCGCGAAGGCTGGCTGTTCAGCCGTCTCCCAGAGGTGGAACAGCAGCGGGATCCCCTGCTTGTTGCGGCGCGAGACTGGGCCGCCGTGGATGGCCGCTTTGGCGACCTGGGCGAAGAAATCGAACGTTGGGCGAGGCCGCTTTTTCCTCAGGAGCAAGCTGCTGAAAGGCGATTGAGGCTGGCGGCTTGCCACCTATCCGACGTCGGGTGGCGTTATCATCCAGACTATCGCGCGGAGCAGATATTGTTGCGCATCCTGCGCGCTCAGGAGCTCTATGTTGAGCACCCCGACCGCGCCTTCCTTGGACTGGCGCTTTATCACCGCTACGGCGGCGAAAAGAACAAGAAGACGCTGAAGGTGCCCTTGTCGCTTCTCTCTTCCCGGCGGGCGCGCGACGCTGAAGTACTGGGCCGAAGCTTGCGAATGGCTTACCTGCTATCGGGAGGCGCGCCCGAGATGCTACAGCGCTCCCGATTGGAGCTGAATGGAAAGGGTTTGCTGCTCCATATACCCTTCGATCCGCCCATCCCTACTGGCAGCACGATCAAAAAGCGGCTCAAGTCGCTCGCAAATTCC
>Ga0079223_10000392_pt1 | contig 21714 bp, 24 predicted proteins | sample Stecom2011_FD_75072 | JGI IMG/M metagenome (GOLD analysis project Ga0079223, IMG submission 75072) | Agricultural soil microbial communities from Utah to study Nitrogen management - Steer compost 2011 | ecosystem: Environmental > Terrestrial > Soil > Agricultural land | place: USA: Utah...
CTATAAGTCAACCCAAACCAATAGCAGTGCAATTTATGTTTTTAGAGCTGGTGCTCGTTGGTACTTCACTCCAAAGTTTGCTGTCTATGGCGAAACAGGAAGTGATGACTTAAGTGCACTAACTATTGGTATGACTTTTAAACTATAAAATAACACCACCAACATTATTAAAAGGATAGGTATTTCACTTATCCTTTTTTATTTGGTTCCACCTTTCATATAACAGTGATTGCTCAGGTCTGTTTTCTGGCATTTCAGATAGAGGTTCACAAAGTGCTGCATTCACTTTCATGTCTTCCGGTAAAGTTTGATAAAGTGCAGTTCCTTTTGACTTCCATGCAATCATCTCATCAGAAACTTCCTTAATTACTTTTCCAGGATTACCCACCACTAATGATCTACGTGGAATTTTAATATTAGCAGCAACAAAAGCCAAAGCTCCAATAATACTCTCTTCTTCAATCACTACATCATCCATGATTACTGCATTCATACCCACCATTACATTTCTTCCAATGTGTGCCCCATGAATAATAGCTCCATGACCAATATGTGCATCTTCTTCTAAAACTACCGTCACTCCAGGAAACATGTGTATCGTACAGTTTTCTTGCACATTACACCCATCCTTAATTACAATACCACCCCAATCTCCCCTTAATGCACAACCTGGACCAATATACACATCCTTTCCAATGACTACATTTCCAGTAACAACCGCTTGTGGATGAACAAAAGCAGAAGGATGAACAACTGGTATAAAACCTTTAAAAGAATAAAACATAATTTTATTTTATCTGTAAAGAATAAAGCCTCTAAAATAACTTAGAGGCTTTTAAAATGTATTATAAATACTGAATAATATCTTTTCGTATGGCCTCCATCTCTTCAGGACTAAGTGCTAATTTCTTTTGAGTAAAATCTAAATCACTCATCTGGTTAATCGGTATTAAATGCAAATGTGCATGAGGTACCTCAAGCCCAACTACACTCATACCTACTCGCTCACATGGAAACGCTTTTTCTATAGCATGTGCAATAGGTTGAGCAAAAACCAAGTATTTACTTAGCAAGCCTGCCTCTAAATCATAGATTTTATCGACTTCCTTTTTAGGTACAACTAATACATGTCCTCGTTGTAGAGGGAATGCATCCAAAAATGCAATAAAATCCTCATCTTCTTTGACAATATATGCAGGAATTTCCCTGCGAATTATTTTAGAAAAAATACTACTCATTTTTAAATACTAATTTCTTCAATTTTAAACTCTATCACACCTGCAGGAACGGTAACACTTACAATATCTCCTGGTTCTTTCCCCATTAAAGCTTTTCCAATAGGTGAAGTCACACTTAATTTCGCTTTCTTTAAATCAGCTTCTGTTTCAGAAACCAATTGATAAACAATATGTTTTTTTGTTTTTAAATTTAATATTTTGACCCTACTCAATACGGTTACTTTACTCATATCCATATCTTTTGGATCCACAACCCTAGTTTTAGAAATCGCCTCTTCTAGTTGTGCAATTTTGGCCTCATGCATGCCTTGTGCTTCTTTTGCAGCATCATACTCTGCATTTTCTCGCAAATCTCCTTTATCTCTTGCTTCTGAAATCGCTCGTGCAATTTCAGCTCTCCCACTTGTTTTAAGTTGATTTAACTCCTCTTGCATCTCGTCTAAAGTCTCTTGAGTTACATAATTTATATTTGACATAGCAAGTCATTTTTAATATACACATAAATAAAAATACAACGCACTCGATAATTTATCGAGCGCGTTGTGTCATTCCAAAGATAAGCATAAAATATTAATTTATAAAAATGATTTTAACACGTATTTTTAATGTGCTTATAAATCCTAATTCACACTATATTTTTGGTATAATAAATAGGTTCATGAAAAGAAATAATCTACAAAAGCTTTAATTAAAAAAATGTTGTCAATTAATCTCGGTTTACTTACTAAAGGTCTGACTACAGATAAGGTGCTAACTGCCTCATTAAACTCTGCCCCATCTTTTCTATAGCTTCAAAAGTATACCCGCCAACGTGTGGCGTTAAAAGCAAGTCACCTCTTTCAATCATTTCTTTCATTTCTACTCTCTGCAAAGCTGGAACAGTTGACAAGGGTTCATGTTCTAAAACATCCAATCCTACTTTAATAATTTGTTTATTTTGCCAGCCTTTATAAACAGCATTCCAATCTACAATCGCTCCTCTTGAAAGGTTCAATAAATAAATAGGCTGTTTTAAAATACTTAAACTTCCTTCATTAAAATAATGATATGTAGTGTCATTTTGAGGAACATGAAAACTTAAAACATCTATCGATTGAGCTAATAATTCTTCATAAGAATCCACTCTCTGCGCATAATCGCAAGCAAAACTTTCTGTCAGATGAGGATCATAGAAAAATACTTCCATATCCATCTTAGCTGCTTTTTCCCCAAACAAACTTCCATTACTACCAAAACCAACTAAACCTATTTTCCTATCTGTTATTTCATAACCTCGGTTCACTTCTCTTTGCCAAGTGTCCTCATTTACCTCCATCGCTGAAGAGGTAATGTTATGAAAAAGACTCAACAAAGTTCCTAATGCTTGTTCAGCCACAGCATTAGCATTTCCATCTGGGCTACTTTTCACTATTATATGATGTGCATTGGCATAATCCATATCAATAATTTCCATGCCAGAACCCATTCGTCCAATCCATTTTAGGTTTTCAAAACGTTTCAACATCTCACTAGGTAGAAACAATTTATTAGAAGTTACAACCCCCTCAAAATCAGCAAAGTTGTGAACTTCCATATTTTCATAATAAGTTAGCACAAACTTCTTATCTTGAAGCCATTTTTCAAAAGATGGGGCTATTTTAGTAGCAATTAGTACTTGTTTACTTTGATTCATATTTAGACTTATATAAATTAACTAATGCTGAAATTGATACTTGCTCTATTCTATTATTAAAAAAATCATCCTTTAATTCTTCTGGATCAAAATGTGATTTAAGCACATTTCTAAGTGTTTTTCTTCGTTGACTAAAAGCAACTTTTACAAACTTCTTAAAGCCTGCCTCATTTTCTATTTCAAAACGATTTCCAATAAAATCCAATCTAATCACACCTGAATTTACTTTTGGAGCTGGCCTAAAGTCTTCTGGTGGCACATCGAAATGATATACCCTATCAAAATGCAAATCCGTTAAGACACTTAAAATCCCAAAATCCTTTGAGCCATGCTCTGCAATGATTCTTTTGGCAACTTCTTTTTGAAACATGCCAATGACATGAGTAACATCTGGTACCCAGTCTAATACTTTAAACATGATTTGGCTGGAAATATTATAAGGAAAATTTCCAATCACGATGAAAGGCTCTTCAAATGGTTTGTCCATTTCTAAGAAACTCCCTAAAATAAAATTATCATTAAATGCAGGAAATTGTTTTTGTAAAAATTTCACTTTCTGATTATCCGCCTCAATGGCACGATAATTAATTCCAGGAATTTCTAATATATACTTCGTTATAGCTCCACCTCCGGGACCTACTTCTAATACATTTAAAGGTTTTATGTTAGGCAATAATTCTACAATATCAACACATCTTTCTTCATTGATTAAAAAGTGTTGACCCAAGCTTTTCTTCAGTTGCATTCGAGTATCTCTCATAATAAATAATGTTTACAAAGATACTAAATAGTCATGTCCATTGAGCTAAAAATTAATAGCTCATACAACATTTAGATATAACTATTTGTTAGTTATACATAATAGAGTTATTTTCATTAAATACACTAAGCTCATTAACAACTGGTTGTAAAAGTATTTTGTTTTCGATTTGAAATTTTTATTTAACTTTGATATATATGGTTTTAGTTTAAAAATTATTGATTTTTCTAACCCTAAGTTTAAAACACAGATATTATGAGAAAAGCTGAAATGGTTTCATTAATTGCAGAAAAAACAGGAATTCCTAAAGTGGATGTACTGGTTACTTTAGAAACATTTTTTACTGAAGTCAAAAACTCATTAGCTGAAAACGAACCTGTGTACATTAGAGGTTTCGGTAGCTATATAGTTAAAAAACGTGCTGCGAAAGTAGGTAGGAATATTAAAAAGAATGTTGCTATCGATATTCCTGAACATACTATACCTTTTTTCAAGCCAGCAAAATCCTTTATGGACATAGTTAAAGAAAGCGTAGACCCTAAAGATGTTCAATAAGCATTTTTGATAGCGTATGTCTAAATAATTAACCCAAAAAGGCGTAAGTTCAAATTCACTTACGCCTTTTTAATTTAACATATTTATTATCTCCTTCTTAATAATCTTTCAACTGTCCCTTAAGTGGTAATTCTGATAGCGCGATTGCTAACTGCTCATCATTCGGAGCAATACCATGCCATTTGTGTGTTCCTTCCATAAAGCTTACGCCAGCACCCATTTCTGTATGTAATAATATAACAATCGGTTTTCCTTTTCCAACAAATGTCTTCGCTTTTTCAATACCTGCTAAAACCTCTTCCATATCATTTCCCTTTGCCACTTCAAGCACTTCCCATCCAAAAGCTAATAACTTAGCTTTTAAATCACCTAAGTCCATAACTTGAGTAGTAGGACCATCAATTTGCTGTAGATTATAATCTATAGCTGCAATGATATTATCCACTTTATGATGTGCAGCAAACATTAATGCCTCCCAGTTCTGTCCTTCTTGTAACTCTCCATCGCCATGTAAAGAAAAGACCAAATGTTTATCATCATTCATTTTTTTAGCCATTGCTGCACCAACTGCAACACTTAATCCTTGACCTAAAGATCCGGAAGCAATTCTTACCCCTGGTAACCCATCATAAGGTGTAGGATGTCCTTGTAATCTTGAATTGATTTTTCTGAAGGTTTTTAGTTCTTCAGTATCGAAATATCCAGAACGCGCTAACACACTGTACATTACAGGAGATATATGGCCATTTGATAAGAAGAAAATATCTTCATTAGTACCATCCATATTAAAATCACGATTATGTTCCATGATTTTAAAATACAAGGCTACCAAATACTCAGTACAACCTAAAGATCCCCCTGGATGTCCGCTTTGGACTTGGTGAACCATACGAACTATGTCCCTACGTACAACCGTAGCAATATCTTTCAATTCTTGAACTTGCATGAAATAAGCTTTAAGTTTTTGCAAAAGTAATTATATTATCTCAGGATAAGAAGAACTATTTAATATTCTACTTACTTATTTTAATTGGTCCAAAGTTTCAATACCTATTGCATTATCAATTAAAAAACCTTCTGCATAATTTACGCCGATACGTTGACCAAATAGGAGTGCCCTAGCCTCTAACTTCTTCAGGAATAATGGATTTGTAATATATGTATTGGGATCATCAGAACCTTCCGCAAAAAATTGTGAGGCAAATGCTCGTATACTTTCTGTTTTCTGTTCCATTTGATCTGTAATATCAATATACAAATCAGGCTCTATATAAGTATTTTGAATGTAAGACAATATTTTTTCAGGTCTCCACGGCTCCTGCAGTAACCCATCTGAAGAAAAGGTTTCAATTCTTCGTAATCCACTTAAAAACGCAGCCGTTTTTATCAACTCATGTGCTCTTCCATGATCAGGGTGTCTATCTAAAGGTGCATTTCCAATTATCCATCGAGGTTGATATTGTCTAATTTTCTGTACTAAAACACGTTGATTCAGCTCATCATTTTCAAAAAAACCGTCCCTTATTTGTAAGTTATCACGAAAACTTGCCCCTATACGTTCAGCTGCAAGCTCTGACTCTTTATAACGAATCGCTACGGTACCACGAGTACCTAACTCTCCTTCTGTTAAGTCTAAAATACCTACTTTGAAACCTTTCTGAATATGTTTTATTAAAGTTCCACTACATCCTAGTTCTACATCATCAGGATGTACACCAATAGCTAAAATATCTACTTTCATTATTTATCTTTTAGGTAGTTCAACGTTTCTTCTTTGACCTTTATAATATTGCTCTATTTCGGTTACAATACTTTCTATATCTGCATCTTCACCAAAAGGATCATATTGATTTTTAAGATTATTAGAAAAGAAAAACGCTGTCGTCTGATAAATTCTTGCGTTCAACCCTCCTTTCAATTGCTTAATTATTTCATAGGTTTCTCTCCCTGTTTCTCTATTAATCAATTTTACTAACAACTGCCCTTGAGTCACTGTCAAATTCTTAAGTTCTTCCTTAAACTGCTCCGATAACGCCTCTTCAGCTTTTTTAATATATCTTCTCCTATCTCTTCTTTTATCTATAGTAATCAATTCATCATCTACTTTTTGAAGCACATCTGCTGCAATCAGTACATAGGGATAAACCTTCATAATATTGTACCTCAGTCTTTGTAACTCTGCTGCTCTTTGTGGGTCAATCTCTCCATAAATTGGGACACTATTTAAGAAACGAAAAGGCAAGGTATCTCCACTAACCACTATTCCTGACACAATCAAAGTATCAAATGATCTTTTATCCGAAGTTTTATGTTGATAATAACTTTGTGCATATATAGACTGTACAAGCAATAGAAAAAAAACACCAAACGCTATGCTATACCAAACTTTTTTTCTCATATTTAGACCTTCTTACATTTAAGCTATAAAGATAATTAGATAGTAATGATTTAGATAAGTTTACTTTAGCAATTATTTATTTATTAATTTAGCGTAAAATTACATACCATGATTCACAACCTAAGCGAAAACAATTCTTTAGTTTCTCAATGGATGCATGAACTTCGAAGCATTTCAATTCAAACTGATCGAATGAGATTTCGTCGTAACCTCGAAAGAATTGGTGAAGTCTCTGCCTACGAAATTAGTAAATTAATCAGTTATAAGATAGTAAATACTGAAACCACCTTGGGTACTCATGACTGTTCAGTTATAGAGACTCAACCTGTAATCGCTACAATTTTGAGAGCTGGTGTACCACTACAACAAGGATTATTAAACTATTTTGACCAAGCAGATGCTGCTTTTGTAGCTGCGTATAGAAAACATCATAAAGATGGTAGTTTTTCGATTGCTCAAAACTATATCACAGCACCTGAGATAACGAAAAGAGACCTTATTCTTACTGACCCTATGATTGCAACAGGTTCTTCTATTATCTTAGCCATAGAAGGATTGTTAGAACTTGGCACACCTAAGAGTATCCATATTGTGACAGCAATTTCCTGTACTCAAGGGTTAGAAAAAATAAAAAGAAAATTTCCTAAAGTACATATTTGGACAGGTGATGTAGACGACGAATTGACTGCAAAAGCATACATAGTACCAGGCTTAGGAGATGCTGGTGACTTAGCATTTGGTGACAAAATTCAGTCTTAAAACATCCATTTTAAAGTATTTAAATAAATATTGCTTTATTTAATTGCTTTTATAAATTCGAAAACTTATATTGTGCTAAACAATAACTTAAATAAATATTTTTGCCTTAAAATATACTTTTTATGAAGAAGCTTTTACTTAGCATATTAACTATTAGTAGCATCGCACTTGTAGGTAATGCTCAAGATGTGCACTTTACTCAATACTTTAAATCACCTTTAACACTTAATCCGGCTCAAACAGGATTAATTGATGGTGATTGGAGGGCTTCAGCAAACTTCAGAACCCAATGGTATAACTTAACGCCGAATCCTTATATTACAGGAACAGTTGCTTATGATATGCCTGTATTAAAAGGGAAGCTTCCTGATGGTGATGCCTTAGGTATTGGAGTTTTAGGTCTATTTGACAAAGCTGGATCTGGAGGATTGCAAAATACAACATTAGGAATATCCGTTGCTTATCATAAAGCATTTGGAATGGATAAGCAACATACAGTATCATTAGGAGTTCAAGGTTATTTAGTACAGAAGTCTATTGACTTTTCTAAATTAACTTTTGGTGATCAATTTGATCCTGCTATGCCTGATTATTTAAGACCTGTATCTAACGAAAACTTTAGTTCTACAGATTTAACTTATCCGGATTTTAATGTGGGATTATTATACAGTGGAAAAATTACAGAAAATGCTACTTTATATGGTGGTTTGTCAATGTATCACTTAACAAGACCGGAAGAATCCTTCTTAAACTCTAGTGCTGAAGAAGTTGATTTAAGAATAAATCAACGTTTTGCAGGATTTTTGGGTGGTTCATTTGATGTTAATGAAAATATCACAACATATGTAAGTACTACTTACGTACAACAAGGTTCGGCATGGGAATACTTAATTGGTGGTGCAGTAGGATTTGTCTTAAATCCAGGACACAGTACTGATGTTAGTAATACAACACTATATCTTGGTGGTTGGTACAGATACAAAGATGCATTTGCTCCATATATTGGTTTAGAATGGACAAATATGAGTATCAAATTTTCTTTTGACGTGACCACATCAAGCTTAGCTACAGCAGTTAAAAACCAAGGGGCTTACGAAGTTTCATTAGTATACAATGGTTTCATTAATAAAATAATGAATAGATCTTATAACTTTGCTTGTCCTAAGTTCTAATGAATATCTTTTATTTTCCAGCAAAGGCTCTACTCATAAAGTAGGGCCTTTGTTATTTTCATTCTAAAAGTATTTATATTTGCACAATGAAGCAAGCTTTACCAAGTTTACAAGAGATCGTTGAAGGTCAGATCATCCTTATTGATAAGCCTATAAAATGGACATCCTTTGATGCCATAAATAAATTAAAATGGTTAATTCATACTAAAATTGGACATGCAGGCACTTTAGATCCTTTGGCCACTGGTTTATTAGTTTGTTGTACTGGTAAAATGACCAAACAAATCCAATTCTTACAAAAAGTTGATAAGGAATACATTGCGAGCATCCAATTAGGTGCAATAACAGCATCTTATGATTTAGAGTCACCACTTGAAGAACAACAATCGTTTAGTCATCTCACAAAAATGGAAATTGAAGACTGTATTGCTTCTTTTTTAGGAACTCAAGAACAAACCCCACCAATTCATTCTGCTATCAAAAAAGATGGGGTTAGAGCATACAAACTAGCAAGAGCTGGAGAACATATAGAACTGAAATCAAGAACAGTTGTTTTTCATGCACTTGATATACTTGACCTTAATCTTGAAAAAGGAACAATCGAACTAAGAATTCACTGCAGTACAGGAACGTATATCAGATCATTAGCTCATGATATTGGACAAAAGCTAAAAGTAGGTGCTCACTTATCAGGACTTATCAGAACGAAAGTAGGAGATTATGATTTAAAAGATGCTACATCCGTTGAAGAATGGGTAAAGTACTTAGAAGAAGAAAACGAAAAATTCCCTGAAATTAAAGAAGAAAGAAAAGCACATAGAAAAAGAAGTAGGAGAGGAATTAGGTGGAAAAATTAACGTCACAACAAATATAGCAAAACTTTCGTATATTGGTATTTAACTATATACATACCCGAGAAAAGTTGTTGCCATGTCTAAAAGTAATCAAAATGCCTATAATCAATGGGGACTCTCAAACTATCCATTAGTAAGGATAGTCGTGCCCTATGTTTTAGGTTTACTATTAGCTGACAGTATACAAATCCCTTATCCTTTTATAGTTTTATTTTTTAGCCTTGCTACATTAATTATTGTAAGCAAACGCTTATCTACCTTTTGGTTTCATTTCGTCTTATTCATTTCCTGTTTTGTTTTTGCTAATATTTGGATGGAAAAAAGTAATTCTAAACTTCACTCCTCAAATTATAGTCACCATATAACATCTAATAAAAAGCAGATTTTAGCCGTAAAAATAGTTTCAACAGGAGAAGAAAAAGAGCGTTCAGTTTTATACGAAGCCAAAGTATTAGGTGTTAAAAAAGATGCCACTTCCAAATGGGAAGCTGTCAATGGAAAAATACCTATCTATTTACTCGACAAGGATGATATAAGTACAAACCTATCCTATGGAGACACCTTAATTTTTGAAGGTTATTTAAATGAATTTCAAGTACCCTACACGAAATATCATTTTGACTATCAAAAATACATGTTCCATAGAGGGTTTTTTCACCAAATTTTTCTTCGTGAAAATCAAATTCTTTATCATGGAAACAATATTCAAGAATTGCCTTTACTCTTGAGGACTCGTTCTAAAATTCAAGACATTTTAAATGAAAGTATTCAAAACCCAACAACGCATGCTTTAATGAGTGCAGTTCTATTGAATGAAAAAACCAATATGAATCCTGAATTAAGAAATCATTTCAGTAAAACAGGGATCTCTCACATCATTGCAATTTCTGGAATGCACGTTTCCATACTATGTGGTTTCCTACTTTTCTTAATTCCATTTATTAGAAATAGCAAGATCAAAATATTTATTTTTCTACTAGCTTTCATATTGGTTTGGACTTATATAGCGATCACTAAATTTCCACCTTCAGCTATCCGAGCAGCAAGTATGTTTACTTTAGGGATTATAGGTATATTTCTAAACAGGAAAGTATATTCCATCAACAACTTAATCATTACAGCACTAATTATGTTGATTTATCAACCGCTCTGGATATGGGATGTTGGTTTCCAGCTTTCCTTTTTAGCTGTTTTATCCATCCTTTGTTTTAATCCCTCAATTCAAAATCTATTTAAAACAGAAAATAAAATTCTACATTATTTCTGGTCCATTATCGCCATCAGTCTAAGTGTTCAGTTTTTAGTTTTCCCTTTGATTTTATACTATTTTAATAGTTTTCCTTTGCTCGTTCTTTTAGCAAATATACCCGCTGTTATTTACAGTTTTATATTATTATCAGGAAGCTTCATTCTGATTGCCATGTATTTTATTCACCCGAAAATAAGTATAATATTGGGTCAGCTATTATCTTATATTACTGAAGCCTTCTATTCAACGATACAATGGTTAAGCCACTTAACTCCTGACGTTTTCCAATCTTTCCACATTTCTAATATTGAATTAATTTTATTATACATTTTAGTACTAACCGTAATGCTGAGTATTTATAAAAAATCTTTAAAATCTTGGATAGTTAGTGCGGCCATGTTAAGTCTATTAGTTTTCACACATTTAAAAGAGCAACAAATTAAAAGCAAGGAGGATTTTATATTTATCTTCCAACAAAGACAATCATATTATATATTTCTCAAAATCAATAATCATGGTTATTTTATTCAACCACCAGAAAGTTCATATGACACCTATCAATATAATATAACACCTTTAGAAAAAGGATACCAATTAAAGACTGTGGATATCTTTGAATGGACTTTATGGGAAGATGTATCGTTATCTTCTATCATACTCAAAAAAGGATTTTCAACAATGAATAATGATCATAAATTTTCACTAAGGCTTCTTGGTTTTGCTGACATAAAAGGAAAGGATAAAAACAACTTTAGTTTAAATAACGAACAAGTGATTATCCTATCAGATGTTCCTTATTATTTAATAGATAGCTTAAGAAATGAATATAGTCCACTAACTGACAGCATTCATTTTCTTAGAGAAGCGCCCTATTTTGCTTATTTGAATACATCTTCTGAGGGTAATAATAAAAATCGTTCTCGAGTAGCTAAATAAGGATGGCTTATTCTAATCTTTTTCAATGCGTCATATTGTAGCTCATACTCTATTACAGCATCTTCTTCCATACTTCCAACCATGATGTCGCCAACTGGATTAATGACTTGAGAATGGCCTGAATAAGAGCCTCCTGTACGATTTACTCCGATAACATAACTGACGTTTTCAATAGCTCTTGCTTGCAACAAAATATTCCATGCATGAATTCTTTTCTTTGGCCAAGCAGCTAAAAATAAAATAGCATCGTAATCTTGTTCATTCATTCTATTCCATTCTGGGAAGCGTAAATCATAACAAATCTGTATTAATATCTTCCATCCATTAAGTTGAATAATTAAATGTTTCTCTCCTGACACTACTTTCTCTTGTTCTTTTCCAAACAATTGATGCTTATCATAAAATGTATGCAATCCATTAGGATAAACGACATACGCTCTATTTTTCGCACCTATCGATGTCGCTACAATAGCATTGCCTATGATTACTTTCCTGTATTTCCTAGAAAGTGTTTTTAAGAAGTGTAACGTTTCTTGATTTTGCTCAATGACATCCTCACCTTCCGCTTCATATAAAGTCATTTCAGGTAAAACAACCAAGACTATATCTTTAGAAAGTTGCTTTATTTTATCTTCAATATTTAGTTTTTGCAACTCCAACTTTCCATAATATGGAAGCTGGAATAATGCAATTTTTAGATTTTTCATATAAAAAAAGTGCTTACCTATCAAAGGTAAGCACTTAAATATAATAAGTCAATAATGCGATTTCCTAAGCTTGTTGATTTGCTTTAGGTGCAGCGTCTAAGATTTCCTTAGATGCTTCTGACGCATACTGTGCAAAATTATTAACAAATAACTCTGCTAATTCATTTGCTTTAACATCGTATACTTCTTTATTCTCCCATGTATTTCTTGGGTTTAAGATGTTCTCTGGTACATTCGGACAAGATTTTGGCATTAACACACCAAAAACTGAATGAGCTTCGTAATCCACTTGATTTAATTTACCTTCCATAGCTGCTGTAATCATAGCTCTGGTGTATTTTAGTTTCATTCGCTCACCTACGCCGTATGGACCACCACTCCATCCCGTATTCACTAACCACACATTTACATCTGGATGCTCTTCAAGTTTTCTTCCTAATAAGTCAGCATATTTTGTAGGGTGCAAAGGTAAAAACACTTTTCCAAAACAAGCTGAGAAAGTAGTTTCTGGCTCTGTAATACCCACTTCGGTACCCGCAACTTTTGCTGTATATCCACTTAAGAAATGATACATAGCTTGACCTTTTGTCAACTTACTAATCGGAGGTAGTATACCAAAAGCATCACATGTTAAGAAGAAAATATTTTTAGGATTTCCACCAAATGATGGTTCCTTAGCATTTTCAATATATTCAATCGGATAAGCTACACGAGTATTCTCTGTAATAGTTGCATCTTCAAAGTTCACTGTATTCGTTCCTTCAAAGAAACGTGTATTTTCTAATAGTGCACCTGGTTTAATGGCATTGTAAATTTCAGGTTCTTTTTCAGCACTTAAGTCGATACACTTAGCGTAACATCCTCCTTCAAAATTGAAAACTGAACCATTAGCCCATCCGTGCTCATCATCCCCAATTAAGGAACGACTTACATCCGCACTTAAAGTTGTTTTTCCTGTTCCACTTAATCCAAAAAACAATGCAACATCCCCGTCATCTCCTTCATTTGCTGAGCAATGCATGGATAAAACTTCATGATTATTAGGTAATAAGAAATTAAGTACGCTAAAAATACCTTTTTTCATTTCACCTGTATATGCAGAACCTGCAATAAGAATAACTTTTTTAGTAAAGTTTACTATAGTAAAATTCCCTTGCCTTGTTCCATCAACTTTAGCATCGGCTAAAAATGATGGTACTTGTATTATGTGCCAATCAGGAGTTTGAGTTTTAATTTCTTCTTCTGTCGGTCTTAAAAACAAGTTATTACAAAATAAATTAGCCCAAGGCTCTTCATTTATTACACGAATATTTAAACGATATTTTGGATCAGCGCATGCGTAAGCATCTCTTACCCATATTTTTTTATCTTTTAAATAATCAGTTACTTTTACATATAACTTATCGAATACTTCTGGTTCCATTGGGATATTTACTTCCCCCCAATCCACTGTATCTCGAGTAATATCATCAATAACAGTAAACTTGTCTTTAGGAGAACGACCTGTATATTTACCTGTATTTACACATAAAGCTCCAGTGTCATTTAAAACACCTTGTCCTAATTCTATAGACTTTTTAGAAAGTTCTTCTGGTGATAAATTCCAATGTGCAATTGCGACATTTAATCCTTCCGGAGTCAATTTAGCCGAAGGATTTTTCATACCGAATTCTTGCATGATTTTAGTTTTAGATTTGTACCGCAAAATTAATAAAAATTTCAATGGTAACCATTGAATTAGCTTTGGATTTTATAGTTTGATATTTTCTGTTGATTAAAATCTAAAACTCAAGCCCGCTTGTATAGTACTAAAACCATCATAACCTCCTTGTGCAAAGACACCAACATTAGGCACAAAATAGTATCTTACTCCTAAAAATGCCACAGGATTTACTTTGAACTCTTCCACTCCGGTCATTTCATTTCTTTCAAATGCCAAAACATTATATCTACCACCTACACCTGCACCTAGATATACATCTAAAGGTTCAACAGGAATAAAGCGATTAAAATGATAAATAGCATGTAAACCTAAAGTAAATGAAGTAGTATTAAATTGGAAAGTATTGTGTTTCCCTTCAGAGAAAGCAACACCCATTCTAAAACCAACACCTAACTCTTCTAAAACACCTTGTTCTATTTGAGCATGAAAAGGTCCTAGGTGACTATTAGCCTTATAAAACTCATCTTTAAAACCGTGCTTATAATCAAATACGCCATAACTTAAGGACAAAATTGATGTGCCCTTGTCAAAGGAGCCACTGTTCCTATATTTATATGAATGGTGATAAAACGATTGACCATAGCTGGATATCGCAAAAAGGGACAACAACAATAAAGTTGTACTTTTAAGTATACGTTGTTTCATAAAAGATAAAAATTTTGATTTTACCATAATTTAAGAGAATAACAAGATAAACAATATTACATCAAATGTAATTAATCGATTTGATAAAAAAAATAGACACACTCAAAAGTATGTCTATTTTCAGAAAAATTATTTTTATTTATTCTACAAAACCTAAATAAGCCAAGTATATATCCACCTCAAGGGCTTGAGGACTTTCTGGATACTCTTCTTTGATTTGTAAAAGATACTTTATAGCCTCTTCGTTTTTATCTTGTGCTTCCAAAACCAAAGCCACTCTATACAAAAATAATGGTGAAGCTACTTGATCCTTATATTCAGCAGCTTTACGATAGGAAGCAATTGCTTTTTCTTGATCGCCTAATTCTAAATGTGCATCTCCTTTAGCACCTTCTGCTAGTACTTGCAAAGTAGTACCAGAGGCTGCTTTATATTCATTTAGATATTTTAATGCTTCTTGGTATTCTCCTAATTGCATAAAGCTCATTCCTGCATAATAACGGGCTAAATTTCCAGATTTAGTATTACCATATTGAGCTATTATAGCTAAAGCACCTTGATTTAAACCATCTCCATTAATAGCTTCTTCAAACTGTCCATTTTGGAAAAACTGTTCCATTTCCATCATAGCTGCTGCAGCTTTTTCATTTTTTGGTTTTGTAACCCATTCTTGATAACCAAAATAACCACCAACGGCTACAATGATAACTATTGCAATGGTAACAATGGTTTTCAGGCTTTTAGTCATCACCCCTTGATTCGATTCACTTGACATATTTTACTAGTTTGTGTATTTGAGTTAATTAATCTTTTATAAACGGATAATCTTCCTGAACATAAATTGAATCATAAACATTATCATCTGAAGGCGCTGGGCTTTCTTCTGCAAACTTTACTGATTCATCTACAATCTCACGAACTTTAATACCGATAGCGTCAATTTCTTCTTGTGTTGCCCATTTGTTTTTCTTGATTTTAGCCAAAGCCTTTTCAATAGGGTCTTTCTTTCTGTAATCAGCTAATTCTTCTTTTGTTCTATAGTTTTGAGGATCACTCATGGAGTGTCCAAAGTATCTATACGTCTGAATTTCTAAGAATGTAGGTCCTTTTTTAGCTCTTGCTCTTTCTGCTGCTTCTTCAATGGCTTTATGAACAGTTTCCGGTTTCATACCATCAACTTGTGATGAAGGTATACCGTAAGGTTCTCCAAGCTTATAAATCTCTAATCCTGCTGTAGAGCGTTCCACAGAAGTTCCCATTGCATAATGGTTATTTTCACAAACAAAAATAACAGGCAATTTCCACATCGCTGCCATGTTAAATACTTCATGAAGCATTCCTTGACGTGCTGCACCATCTCCAAATAAACAAACCGTTACTCGATCATTGCCTTTATAATAATCTGCAAATGCTATTCCAGCTCCTAAACCAATCTGACCACCAACAATACCATGTCCTCCAAAAAAGCGATGTTCTTTAGAGAAAAAGTGCATTGAACCACCTTTCCCGCCAGTACAACCTGTCTCTTTACCAAACAATTCCGCCATACATTCATTAGCAGACATTCCTTTAGCTAAAGCTAAGCCATGATCACGATAGCCAGTTATAATATTATCATCAGGACGTAAAGCAGTCATCATTCCTGCTGAGATAGCTTCTTGTCCATTATATAAATGTAAGAATCCACGGATTTTCTGCATTCCATATAATTGACCAGCTTTTTCCCCAAATCGACGTTGTAATAACATCGACTGGTACCATTCTAAATAGGTTTCTTTTTCGAACTTTTTCACTTATATTTAAATTTGTGCGAAAATATAAAATCTTTAGAACAAACAATAATAGTCCGCTAAACAATTTATGAACTATCTTTACTTATTCTAACCAAAGCAATAAATCGCGGGTTGATTAATTTATTATTCGTGACAAAGTTAACAAAAATATCACTCACTCAGTTTAAATCCTTTTTGAATCAGGAGTTTAAATTTAATTATCCATTTATAGCCATCACTGGAAAAAATGGAATTGGAAAAACTAATCTCTTAGATGCAATTTACTATCTGTGCTATACCAAAAGTTACTTCAACTTTAGAGAGGCTGAAAATGTTCATTATCAAACCAATGGATTTAGATTAGAAGCTCAATGGACGGTAAATAACAAAACCTTTCATGCCATTTGTAGATATGATTTGAGCAAAAAACAATGGTGGATAAATGACGAACTCTTAAACAAAAACAATGATTATTTAGGACATTTTCATGCGGTCATGGTTGCTCCTGACGATATTAATATCATCAATGCAGGAAGTGACCTCAGAAGGCGTTTTATAGATGGCATTTTAGCTCAAGAGGACACAAAGTATTTGCAACATTTATTGGAATACCAAAAAACATTGGCTCAAAAAAGTGCTTATTTGAAAGCTACACCGTATCAGAACATACAAACTGCAATGCTCGACGTATATGACACTCAACTCACACAACACAGCAAATATATCATTGAAAAAAGAAGAATATTTTCTGATGCATTTCCTAAAATAGTACAAGAATTCTACGAAAAACTTTCAGGAAATGCAGAACGCATTGATATCATTTACGATAGTATCACAATCGAACCTGAAGCTATTGAACAATTTTATTTTTCACAAAGACAAACTGACATTCAGCTCAAAAGAACCACAAAGGGAATTCATAATGAAGACTGGGATTTTTTAATGAATGAAAACAGTGTGAAACGATTCAGCTCTCAAGGTCAAAAGAAAACATTTCTATTTGCACTTAAGTTAGCACAATGGTCCTGGTTGTTAGAGCGAGGTATTCACGCCATACTACTATTAGACGATTTATTTGAGAAGATAGATCAGCATCGGCTACAAAATCTATTTACAGTAATTGAAGAGTTAAAAATAGAACAAGTCTTTTTCACACACCCTAGTGCAGAGGATATCAAGAAACTCATTGAGGATTATCATTTAAATGGCGAAATCATTAATTTAGATGAGGTTTTAAAATAAAATAGATTTTATTTTATTGCAAAAAGCTAGATTCATAAAATTAGGGACTAAAAACTCGATAAAAACATTAAACCCCAATGAAAGGCTTTTGCCTCATCGGGGTTTAAAATACTATCTTATTATTTTTATCGATTATAGGATCTCTTCGGGTGTTTTATGTATTAACTCTGATTCAAAAACCTCTGCAAAACATTCGTAAAATACTTCTTTCACTTTTTCAAAATCCACAGCATGTCCTAACTCTTGCTCCATGCTTGTTACGGACTTATCTACAATTCCACAAGGAACGATATGATTAAAGAATTCCATTTCCGTATTCACGTTCAATGCTAATCCATGCAATGTAATCCATCTACTCGAGCGAACCCCCATAGCACATATCTTTCTAGCCTTTACAGGGTCTTCCACATCAATCCAAACACCTGTCTCGCCTTTTGACCTTGATGATGTAATTCCAAAAGTAGCTATTGTTCTGATAATGACTTCTTCTAAATTACGCATATACTTATTTAGATCAGTTTCATATTGCTCTAAATCCAAAATCGGATAAGCCACTAATTGCCCTGGCCCATGATAAGTAATATCTCCACCACGATTAGTTTTATAAAAAGTTACGCCTAACTCTTCCATACGCTCATTGTTAATAAGCAGATTCTCTTGAACGCCACTTTTCCCTAAAGTGTAGACATGAGGATGTTCACACAATAACAAATAATGAGAAATAGGATCAGGAGTTTGTTCAGGATTTGTAAATCGCAAAGACTTTATATCTAATCCTCTTTTCATCAGAAGTTCTTGGTAGTCCCAAGCTTCCCCATACTCAATATGCTTTAAATCCTTTACTAATATTTGGTTCATATTAATTTGACACTTCTTGATCTACGGCCAAAACCGTACGAATTTGTAATTGTTGTGCTGCTTTCATCACAGTTACGATATTATCTGCAGTAGCCACTTGGTCAGCGTTGATCACAACAGTTGGTTCTATATCCTGACTTTTATCCAATATTTCTTGAATCTCCCACGGCAAATGTATAGGGTCAACTAATTTAGTTCCTACATAAAACTGCTGATTTTCGTCAATGGAAACCACAACAGTTTGTTTTGCTTTTGTATCACTTTCTGCTTTAGGTATGCTTAGTTTGATGACATTAGGGTTAGCTAATGTAGCGATGACTAAGAAAAAGAAAAGCAAAATAAATAAAATATCGTTTAACGCTAAAGTAAATACTTCAGGCGTTTTTCTAAAACCTTTTCTAAGATTCATATATAGTAATTATCAATCAGAATATTATTAGCAAAACTAACGAAAATCTCCTAATAATTAAGTTTTATTATTAAAATAGCTTGTATTAAAACTTCTATCTTCTTTAGGAAAATTTATCGTATTGTTTTTCTGTTTTTTTATGTACTGTGTTTTTTTTAAGAAAGGCATAAAAAAAGTGTCATAGAATATTAAATTCAATGACACTTTAAACTTTTGTACCACGTACGGGAATCGAACCCGTGATTCCTCCGTGAAAGGGAGGCGTCTTAACCCCTTGACCAACGCGGCCTTTGACCCATACTATTGCCTACTTAGCGAGACGGGATTGCGAAGGTAAATCTATTTTTAAAACAAACCAAATTCTTTAAAAAATAAATCTTCTATGATGTCAATATTTTAAATGAAAAACCTCTCCTAAAGAGAGGTTTTAAAATTCTATAAAAATTTTTGATATTTTTATGAATTCACAGCTTCAGCAAGTGCTTTTCCTGGTTTGAATCTTGCCACTGTTCTTGCTGGCACTTTGATAGGCTCATTAGTTCGAGGGTTTCTTGCAGTTCGTGCATCCCTTTGGGATACTGAAAAAGTTCCAAAGCCAATAAGAGTTGCTTTTTCTCCTTTTTTAAGTGTCTCCGTAATGTTATCCGTAAAAGAAGCATATGCTTCTGCAGCTTGCGCTTTAGTAATTCCAGCGTCTTTAGCCATTTGGCTAATCAATTGTGTTTTGGTCATAGTTAGTTTGTTTTAATAAATTTTCTTACTATATATAACAAACTTACAAAATCATTGCACATTTCAAAATTATAGATGTTAAATTTTAATACTACCTACAATTTTACTTCAAAAACATGCGATTTTCCTACTTCAACCAGCTTTTCATCTCTTTTGCATTGATTTTTGCACCAGATGTATGTCTAAATACTCTCCCATCTTGAAGCCATACCATTACGGGCACTCCACTATGCCCCAGACCTACTAAAAAATCTACAAATCCTTCTCGATTCGCAAAATAAACAGGCATTTCTAAAATTCCTGATTCATACTCAAAATACTCGAAAGCATCTTGAGTTTCTTCAACAGAAGCCATTGATTGAAAAACTAAGAAAATAGGCAACTCTGGTGAATCTTTTTTAATAGCATTTAATTCCTTTGCAGCATCTAAACAATGACCACATGTTAAACTCAAAAAAGGAGCTAAACTCCGACCGGATACCAACTCTGGATTTTTATCCCAAGATGTTCCTTGATTTAATATCTTCTCCCATTTTACTTCTGGAGACTGACCCATAGGATCAACCATAAAGATAACAGCAATGGGTAGAACCAACAAGGTAAGCTGTACGTAAGAATTCAAAGAAAAGGTATTCCTTTTTTTAACGCTTATGATCAGTAAAAAATTGATCATAATCAATCCTATATTCTTAACAATTGAAGCCAAGGGTGACATCTCTATAAGATCTCCCATACACCCACAATTAATATCATTACCTTCTTTTAAATACAGGAAAAACAAATGCAATGAAAATGCGACTAGCATAATCAAAGTACTCTTTAAAACCCATTGTCTTTTTCCTCTTTGCTGAGCAATCAAAAGGACACCTAATGATAGTTCTAAACCAACTATAAACCGTGCTAAAAAGGCCGAAAGCGGGGTTGAAACCCCTAGCTGAGACTGAATAGTTTGGTCAAAATAATTCACATTCGGAATCATCTTAGTGATTGCGGAGAAAACAAAAAATCCTCCTAAAAGAAACATCACTATAATTGAAAGTATTGATTTCTTCCTCATAACTTAAAAAATTAAACGGCATTCCAATCATCTTAGAATACCGTTATACTTAAAAAAACACTTATTATCTATTTGGGAATATCAAACACTCCATTTTCAATATGAATTGTATCTCTTTGTGACGTATTAGTAGGGTTTATGTAAACCATTTTAAATGCAAACTTACCCTTAAACACATCTCCATCTGTTTCTATATTAATAAATTCCGTTACTTCCTCTTCATTACTACTATCCACTGGAAGCAATATATAGTTTTTCAAATCAGCTTCATCATAAGGCGGATAAAACCTACTACCTAATCTTAAAGATGCAGAGATATAGTCATCAGTAGTATATATTTTTCGACCTTCATAATAATTAATAGTCATAGTAAGAACATCTGATCTTTCTATGACTTTATTATCACTAAATCTTTCACCCGATATAACCAGTGTCTTAATATCAGTCTCCTCGTCCACTTGGATTGCAGCAAATTTATAATCAGCAACTATTTGTTCACCATTGAGATCATAAGTTAAAGATCCTTGTAAAGGATTTCTTTCCTCAGCAACTGGCCCTGGAGTATAATCCTTATCACATCCAGCTAATAGGACAACCAATACACTACCTAATATAATTTTTCTCATATTTTTATAATATTCTGACTTATGAATGAAGGTAAAAGTAATTAATAAAATTATATATTACAAGTACCTTTTTAATAATAAATATTTTCTTCTAAAATCCTATTTGTTTGAATGCAATTCATACTTAACTCCCTTATTCACTATATTTCTTTTTGATAACTCTAACCGTTTAGATTTTATTCAATCATAGCTATTTAAACAAAAATATTAAAGCTCAAATTTAGTTTTATGACTCTGAATGATTAGACTCTAAAAACTTCATTATTGCTTGATTAAGTTCTTCATAAGCTATATTTAATTCATCATTAACAATAACTACATCAAACTCATTTTCAAAGGTTAACTCTTCC
>Ga0079223_10000395_pt1 | contig 21642 bp, 17 predicted proteins | sample Stecom2011_FD_75072 | JGI IMG/M metagenome (GOLD analysis project Ga0079223, IMG submission 75072) | Agricultural soil microbial communities from Utah to study Nitrogen management - Steer compost 2011 | ecosystem: Environmental > Terrestrial > Soil > Agricultural land | place: USA: Utah...
CGCTACCGGGGGTTGCGCTGAGCGTCATCGACATGCTGGCCGTGGCCGCCGCCCCGGTGGCGCTCTTTGCCGTGGGCGGCAACCTGCATGGCCTGCGGCCCAAAGGCATGGTGGGCGATGCAACCGCCATCTCGCTGGGCAAGCTCATCGTTCATCCCGCTATCACCGCCCTCGCCTTTCTGCTGTTTCCGGGGCTGGACCCGGTCATGCGCAGTGCCGGGGTCGTGTTTGCCGCGGCCCCGATGCTGAGCATCTACCCTATTCTGGGCATGCGCTACGGCCTGGAAGAACGCTGCTCGGCCACCCTGCTGCTGGGCACGGTATTGTCGTTCGTAACCGTGAGCGTGACCATCGCGCTGATCTCATAGATTCCCGCTCCCCCGATCTGCCGGTGGAGCGGGTGGCGGCTCACCCCTTCTTCACGGGCTGGGGCGGTTCGAACGGCTCGGACCGGTTCATGCCGTGATATTCCACGTTGGGCATCATGTCGAGCGTGGTCGCCATGCGGTTCGAAAAGTTGTAGAAGGCCACCGTCTCGGCCAGGTCGAACACGTCCTCAGCCGAGAAGCCGAGCTCGTGCAGGCGTTTGCGGTCGGCCTCGCCCACCTCGGCGGGGGTGGTGGTGAGCTTCCACGCAAAATCGAGCATGGCGCGCTGTCGCGTATCGAGCGGCGCGATGCGATAGTTCATGACCAGCATTTCGCCCAGCTGCGGGTCGCCTGAAAGCGCGCGCACAGCCTGGCCATGGGCAACCAGGCAGTAATAACAGCGGTTGGCACACGACACCACCACGGCCACCATCTCGCGCTCCAGCTTGCTGAGCCCCGATTCCGAGAACATGATCTCGTTGTACATGGCCATGAAATTGCGCAGCCGGTTCGGGCGGATGCTGTAGGTGCTCAGTACGTTGGGCACCAGGCCCAGCTTCTCGACGCACTTGGCAAACACCGCCTGAAGGTCTTCGTCGAGCGTAGCGGGATCGGGTACGGGATACGCGCAGATGTGATCGGGTTGCGGCATGCAATGTCTCCTTCCTGTTTGAATCGGTGCCGGCCAGTATATCTACAATTCCGTTACATGCATCCGCTCACCCAGCGCCTCGCGCGCAAGCTCGAGCATGTGGGCATGGTGGGTAAGAAAGATCACCTGGGTGCGTTCCGAAAGCTCGCCCAGCTTGCGCAGCGCCGCAACGGCACGCCGATCGTCATAGTTCACGAACAGGTCATCGGCGATGAAGGGAACAGGCGTGGCGTGATCCAGGTACAGATGCAGGGCGGCGAGCCGCAGCGCAAGATACAGCTGATCGCGCGTACCGTCGCTCAGGCCTTCCAGCGCAACCAGGCTGCCGTCGGCGCGGCGGGCCTGCAGTGTGGCCGCATCGGCATCCACCACCAGCCCCGCATGTGCACCCAGGGTCAGGTCGGCAAACAGCTGCCCCGCCCGCGCGAGCAGCGGCCCCTGACGCCGTTCCCGATACTGCTCGGTCACCCGTTCGAGCAGGCGCATCTCGACATACAGTCGCACATAACGGTCGGCGACCTCTGCCATGTCGGCCAGCGCTTCCTGGCGTCGCGCTTCCGCCTGCGCCGCCGCGTCGCCGCCCGAAATCGCCTCGAGCGCCTTGCGGGCGTTCTCGCACTCCACGGCCAGCGCGCTGCGGCGGGCCGCCACGTGTTCGAGCTGCGCTGCCAGGGCCTCCGCCCTGGCTGCAAAATCTGCCACGTCGACGGCATCGAGCTCGGCCTCGATTTCCTGCCGTGAACGGCCCTCGCCCTCGGCCAGAAGCTGTTCGTTCAGCGCAGCCAGACGCTGCCGGCTCTCGAGTTCGTCGCGCCGACGCTGCCGCGCCTGCGCCAGTTCGGCAACCCAGCGCCGCACGTGCGTATCGGCGAAGTGTTCTTCGAAGGCAGTGTCGCCCAGCAGGTCGGCCAGACGCCGTGCGTCATTGCGAAACGCCTGCAGTTCAGCCGCCATGCGGGTGCGCTCGGCCCGGCTTTCACGCAGCTGGGCCACCAGCTGATCGGCATCGGCAAGCAGCGCAAGCGCGGTTTCAACATAGGCATCGTGTGCCTCGGCGGGCAAACCCGCGCCACGCAGGGCATCCTGCCAGCGCTGCTGCCATGCTGAGCGGGCCTGCTCTGCCCGGCGACGTTCGGCATCCAGGCCGGGCAGAACCGAGTCGATGCGCGCGCACTGTTCGCTGAGCGCCGCATGACGCGCCTCGGCCTGACGCGCGCGATTCAGCCGCGCTGCAGCCCGCTCGCGCAAGGCGGCCAGATCGCCCTGGCGCAATGCCACATGCACTTCGTGGTACCCCGAATCCGCGCCACCGGTCTGGGCCGCGTCTTCGCTCAGCGCCTGCTGCAGGCCGTTCAGCACCCGGGCGTGATGGGCCTGCAGCTCGGCAATCTGTTCATCGGCCTGCCTGCACCGTTCATGCGCGCTCAGCGCGGCCTCACGGGCATGCTGCCAGTCTTGCAGCGCCGCAGGAGTCAGCAAGGGCAGCCCCCGCCCCGAACAGGCTTGCGCCCAGGCCTGCTCATGCTCCTCAAAGGCGCGCCTTGCCGCGTCACACGCCGACTGCAGGCCCTGCACTGCAAGAGCCTTGCGCTCGTGTTCGCGCTGAATCGACTGGAGCCGAGCGGCCTCATCCACGCCGGCCAGATGCTGGTCGGCCAGGGTATCGGCGCTGCGTACGAGTGCCGCGTAACGTTCACCTTCAACTTCGAGGCGGCCTTCACCGTTCACCAGGGCCTGCCACACGGTGTCGCGTTCGCGCCGGGCCGCCACGACATCATCGCGCGTCACGGCCACGTGACTGCGGGTGAACTGCTCGAGTTCCAGGGCCGCCTGCGCGCATTCGAGTTGCGCCTCGCGCAGGCGCTTGTCCAGCGTATCGATCTCGTTCTGCAGACGCTGGCGCTGCTGCGCCTGCTCCACCAGTTGTGAAGAAGGCCAGGGTTGCATAGCCGCCAGTTCATCGATGCCGGGAGCGAAGATACGCGACGCGCCGCAGGCGCCTGGTACCGACCCGGGCTGCGCAAGTACGCTCAGACAGCGCTGCAGCGCTGCATCGTCGGCGCCACGCGTACGTTGCGCGGCGCTCAGGCGCGCATCGATGTCGCCGGCTGCATCGGCCGCCGCCAGCGCCAGGCGCAATGCCTCATTGGCCGTGACGGCAGGAAGGGTCGCGATCTGCTGGCCCAGATGCGCCCGCTCCGCCTCCCGCTCGGCATGCGCCCGCGCTGCGGCTTCGGCCTCGGCACGCAGCCGCTGCCCCTCGGCGAGCAGCTGTTCCACCTCGCGCCGGGCCGGGCGCGAGGGCAACGTGCCCTGCAACGCATCGAGCTCGGCCGGGTCTGCCGAGTGCTGCGGCCACCCCAGTTCGCGCAGCACCTGTGCCAGCTGGCCCTTCAACACCTCATCGCGCGACACGCTGCGTTCGATCGTCATGGGATGATCGGCAACACGCACGCGCAGCGCTTCGAGGCGGGTAATTTCCGTCTCGTTCTGCAGCAACAGGGTGTCGTCCGCCGCAGCAGTGTGCTCGTTCAGTAGGGCCTCGTGCTGGCGTATCTGCGCCAGCAGGGGCGCCATTCTGCGCAGGCGCTCATGCTCGCGCACCTGAGCCAGTACGGCCGCGTGCTCGTCTTGCGCCTGACGCAACGCGGCATCGAGCCGCCGGCTTTCCTTGTGCGCCTCGACCCATGCCGAAGGCCGCACCGTCGCCGCCTTGAGCGCGCTTTCCGCCTCGGCCAGGCGGTCTGCGGCCATGTACCATGCACGTTCGCGGCTGCGTCGCGCCGCCCAGAGGCCGTTGGCCTCAGTACGCAGTTGGGCCAGCACCTCGTTCAGTGCCGACACGCCGGCCGCGGCCTGAAACAGGATCGAATCGACACTATCGCCCGCCTGCAGCATGGCACGCGCGCCGGCTTCCAGGCGACGGTGATCCAGCCCGAACATGCGCTCGAAGAACGCGTCATTCACCTCGCCGAGCCAGGGGCGCAAGGCCTCGGCCGGCAGCGCCTCGCCCCGCGCATCGAGCAGGCCGCCGTTGCGCTTGCGCCGGCGCTCGAACTGCAGCCTGCCGGGCGCGCCCGACACCGTGGCCGCCAGCGCCAGCTCGGGCCCGGGATGCCGAAAGCTCATGGGCGTGGTCATGGGGATGCCGAAGAGCAGGTCGCGCAACGCCGCACGCAGCGTGGATTTGCCGGCTTCGTTGTGGCCGACGATCAGCTGAAAATCGTGCGCCTGGGCGGCCGGAAATGCCAGGGTACGGTCAGTGAAATGCCCGTAACGCAGCAGGCCCACGGAATCGAAACGCATCGCTCAGGCCTCCTTCCCGGCACGCTCGAGACGGCGCAGCACCGACGCCGCCGCATCGGAAAGCACGGCTTCGAAGTCGCCATTGCGAACGGCATCCAGCACCGGCGCCTGCCTGCCCAATTCGTAGGGCGCCCGATCGAACATGGGCTGCAGCCCATCGCGCAAGCTCGCATGCCATGTGGGGTCTGCAGCGGCTTCGGCAAGCATGACGGCCAGGTCATCCGCATCAGCGGCCGGCCCGTCTGCCCGCTGCGGCGCGCGGGTGCCCACCTGAACCTTTTCCAGCCAGAGCCGTTCGCCCGCCAGGGCGGCCATCACCGCCTGCACTTCGGCACGCAACGGCGCGGCACGCCCCACCAGTTCGCCATGCAGCGCTGTTTCGCCTTCCAGGCTGATTCGAAGCACACAGGGCCGGTCGTGCGCCTGGGCGGCGAGCAGTGCCTCGAGACCGCTGCGGATGCGGCTGACGACCGACGACCAGGCATCGCACCCGTTCAGATCCACCTGCAGCCGGTGCCAGCGCAGCACATCGACCTCGAGCCGCTCGATGGATTCGACGACGCCATCCTGCACCGTGACCAGTACGGCGCCACGCGCACCCTGCTCACGAATGTGCCGCCCCTGCAGGTTGCCCGGAAACACCACCGGCACCGTACCCGGGAAAACACAATACTCGTGCACGAGGCCCAGCGCCCAGTACTGATACCCCCGGGCGTGCAACTGCTCGAGGGTGCAGGGGGCGTAATGGGCATGTTCTGCATAGCCTTCCAGCGCCGTGTGCAGCACGCCGATATTGAAGTGGCCGGGTAGCGGATCGGGGTAGCCTGCGGCCAGGTTGTCGGTGACCGCGGCATGAGAAAAACTCTGACCATGCAGCGCAACCTTGAGCTGCGACAGCACGAAGGTGGTGGGCTTGCCGGCGCGAAAAACGTGCACGGTATCGGGCAGGGTCAGCCGCCGGGTCATCACGCTTTCCGCATCGTGGTTGCCGTGCAGCACATAAACGGGAATACCCGCATTGCGCAGCCGCCCCATCTGGCGGGCAAAATAGATGCCTGTGTTGTGGTCTTTCCAATCGCCGTCGTATAAATCGCCGGCAATCACCACAAAATCCACCTCCAGGGCTATCGCCTCTTCCACCAATCGTGTGAAGGCGGCCCTGGTGGCGCTGCGCAGGGTGTCGACCGGCATGTCGTCATACGAGCCCAGCCCTCGCAGGGGGCTGTCCAGATGGATGTCCGCAGCATGAATAAAACGCATAATATCGGCTCTGACGGGTTTGTTAAGAATGACAAGAATTACTGAATGCCTTCTAGTCTGCCACAACGCCAAGGGCGTTCGGGGGGGGCAATGACCGACCCCGATGTTTTTCTCAGTTTCAGAAACGTCAAGAAGACGTACGATCGACGCACACTGGTTGTCCGCGATTTCACCCTCGATGTACGGCGCGGCGAGTTCGTCACGCTGCTTAAACCGTCGGGTTCCGGCAAAACCACCGTACTCATGATGCTGGCCGGTTTCGAGCACGTGAGCAGCGGCGATATCATCATCGACGGCGCCTCGGTCACACGCACGGCGCCCTACGAACGCAACATCGGCATGGTGTTCCAGAACTACGCGCTTTTTCCGCACATGACCGTGGCCGAAAATCTCGCCTACCCGCTGCGGGTGCGCAAAATGCCGCGCAACGAGATCAACGACCGTGTGGCGCAGTACCTGCGCCTGGTCGAGCTTGAAGACTTCGGCAACCGGCATCCCGGCCAGCTGTCGGGCGGTCAGCGCCAGCGGGTGGCTCTGGCTCGCGCCCTCATCTTCGAGCCGGCACTCGTGCTCATGGACGAACCGCTCAGTGCGCTCGACAAAAAGTTGCGCGAACAGATGCAGTTCGAGATCACGCGACTGCACCGCAAGCTGGGCTGCACCATGGTGTACGTCACGCACGACCAGGCCGAAGCGCTCACCATGTCCGACCGTATTGCCGTGTTCAACCACGGTGTGGTGCAGCAATATGCCCCGCCCGATGAACTCTACGAACAGCCCGCCAATGCCTTCGTGGCCGGCTTCATTGGCGAGAACAACCTTATCAAGGGCACGGGGGCGGCCGGCAGCGGCACATCGGCCAGCGTCACCCTGCACGACGGTACGGTGCTCACGGCCGCCCAGGGCGACTTTCGCGAGCCTTCCGGCCCCTGCCTGCTGTCGGTGCGCCCCGAAAAGCTGCGCATTGCCGTCGATGGCAGCGCACCCGAGTCCGGGGCCAACGTGCTGCGCGCGGGCTTCGTCACCCAACACTATGTCGGCGACTTCATCCGCTATTACTTCGAGCTGGCCGACGGCACACGCATCATTGTGAAAACCATGAACGACGACCGGGCGCCCGCCCTCACCGAAGGGCAATCCACACTGCTGTACTGGTCGCCCGAACATTGCTTTGCGTTCCACCCTCAATCCCACCCAGCCCAAGGAGACACGCCATGAGCAAACTCAACGCCCTGTGCGTTGCGGTTCTGGCCACCGGCCTGACCGCAACCGCCCCCACCTGGGGCCAGGAAACCCTTACCGTCGTATCGTTCGGGGGCGCGTATGGCGCCGCCCAGCAGGTCCACCAGATCGACCCCTACATGAAGGCCACCGGCAACAAGGTGCTGTTCGAGAACTACACGGGCGGTGTGGCCGAAATCAAGGCACAGGTGGAGTCCGGCAACATCCAGTGGGACGTGGTCGATATCGAAACCATCGACCTCGAACGCGCCTGCGCCGAGGGGCTGCTTGAAGTCATTCCGCGCGACATTCTCAAGCCCGCACCCGACGGCACACCCGCCGAGAAAGATTTCATTCCCGACGCGCTGTCGAACGAATGCGGGGTGGGCGAAATCGTCTGGAGCACGGTGTTCGCCTACAACAACGCCACCCTCACCGGCGACAAACCCACAACCATGCAGGATTTCTTCGACCTGCAGAAATTCCCGGGCAAGCGGGCGCTGCGCAAGCGCCCGCAGGTGAACCTGGAATGGGCGCTGCTGGCCGACGGGGTACCCGCCGACAAAGTCTACGAAGTGCTGGCCACCCCCGAAGGCCAGGACCGCGCATTTGCCAAGCTTGATTCCATCAAGTCCGAAATCGTCTGGTTCGACAGCTGGTCCCAGGCGCCTCAACTACTGAACGACGGGTGTGCCGTCTTCGTGCAATCGGCCAACGGCCGCTTCTTCGACGCGATCCGCCGCGAAAACAAACCGTTCACCATCGTTTGGGACGGCCACCTGTACGACCTCGATGCCTGGGGCATCGTGAAGGGCACGCCCAAACTCAAGGAGGCACTGAACTTCGTCGCCTTCACCACCACCACCCAGGCCCTGGCCGGCTTCCAGGACGTGGCCTACGGCCCGCCGCGCAAGTCATCGATGGACCTGGTCGACAAAGACGTGGTCGATCATCTGCCCACCGCCCACATCGACGTAGGTCTGAAGGCCGACGGCATCTTCTGGGCCGACTATGGCGAGAACCTCGGCGAAAAGTTCAATGAGTGGCTCCTTAAGTAAGACCGAAATCCAGCAGGAACGTAACGCTCTGGCACGCCGGCGGCGTGCCAGCCTGCTGCTGGTGGCGCCACTGATCGCATTCATCTTCTTTGCGTTCGTGGCGCCCATCACCACCATGCTGTACCGAAGCGTGTACAGCCCCGATGTCGCCGAACTCATCCCCGACACGCTTGAAGAACTTTCCGAGTGGGATGGCGACGGCCTGCCTTCTGATGCCACACGGGCTGCGCTGGCGCGCGAACTGCAGGTGCTGGCCCGGGAGCGGCGCGCCGGCGTGCTTGCCGCGGCGGTCAACCGGGCCTACCCCGGTGCGTCGAGCCTCATCAATTCCACCGCGCGCAAGATGCGCAACCTGAGCGAAGACGAGCTGCGTACCAACGGTGCCACCCTGCTCGACGCGGCCGACCGACGCTGGACACAGGCCGATCTGTGGCGCGCAATCGACGAGGTGGGTTCCGTGTACACGATGAACCACTACCTCACTGCGCTCGACCTGGAACGCAATGCTGCAGGCGAGATCCAGCAGCGCGAATCCGCACGCATCTATCTGCAGCTGTATGGCAAGACCCTGGGCATGGCGCTGATCATTACCGTGCTGTGCATCGTGCTGGGGTACCCGCTTGCCTGGTATCTGTCGCAAGCGCCCGCCCGCAAGGCCAACCTGCTGATGATTCTGGTGCTGCTGCCGTTCTGGACATCGCTGCTGGTGCGCACCACCGCATGGATCGCCCTGCTGCAGACCAACGGTGTGGTCAATTCGGTGCTGCAGGCGCTGCACATCATCGACGCCCCGCTCGAAATCCTCTACACCCGGGCGGCAACCGTCATCGCCATGACCCACATTCTGCTGCCGTTCATGATCCTGCCGCTGTACAGCGTCATGCGCGGGCTCGACCCCAGCTACATGCGCGCCGCGCTCTCGATGGGCAGCCGCCCGCTGGGCGCGTTCGTGCGCGTGGTGCTGCCGCTCAGCCTGCCCGGCCTGAGTGCGGGCGCCCTGCTGGTGTTCATTATTTCAGTGGGCTACTACATTACACCCGCCCTAGTCGGGGGCACCGACGGGCAGATGATCTCGAACCTCATTGCGTTCCACATGCAGCAGTCCAACAACTGGGGCCTTGCGGCCGCGCTGGGCACGCTGCTGCTCGCGCTGATCCTGGCGCTGTACTGGACATACGACCGGCTGGTGGGCGCACGCAATATCCGGCTGGGCTGAACCCCATGCCAAGGCAACACGAACCATGAACGAACGCACCATTCACTACGGCCCCCTGCAGAATGCGGCACGCATGTTCGTCGCCGTGTACTCGTGGGCGGTTCTGTTCTTTCTGATCCTGCCCATTCTGGTGATCATTCCGCTGTCGTTCAATGCCGAGCCGTTCTTCACGTTCACCCCCGGCATGCTGCAGCTCGACCCCGACGCCTACTCGCTGCGCTGGTACGAACGCATCTTCACCACCGGCAACTGGATGCTGGCCATCAAGAACAGCTTCCTGATCGGCATCGCCGCCACGGCCATCGCCACGGTGCTCGGTACCGTGGCGGCCGTGGGGCTGGCCAGCGAATCGATGCCGTGGCGCCGGCCGATCACGGCGCTGCTGCTGTCGCCCATGATCGTGCCGCTCATCATCGTGGCGGCCGGCATGTTCTTTTTCTACACCCGATTCAATCTGGTGGCGACGCACGTGGGCCTGATCATCGCTCACGCCGCGCTGGGGGTGCCGTTCGTCATCCTTACGGTTACAGCCACCCTGTCGGGTTTCGACCAATCGCTGTACCGCGCCGGCTTGAGCCTGGGCGCGTCACCCCTTCGCACCTTCCGCGACGTCGTGATTCCCCTCATTCGCCCCGGGGTGGCTTCCGGTGCCCTCTTCGCGTTCGTGACCTCATTCGACGAGGTGGTGCTGGTGCTGTTTCTGGCCGGGCCGGAACAGCGCACCATTCCGCGCGAGATGTTCGCCGGCCTGCGCGAACAGATCAACCCCACCATTCTTGCCGTTGCCACCCTGCTCATCCTGCTTTCGCTCGCGCTGCTCTTCACGCTCGAGATGCTGCGCCGCCGCACCGAACGCATTCGCGCGGGGGCCAGTGCCGGCACCTCGTAAGTACGGCCGCAACGTCTGCTTCATCGGCCTGTAACATTGCGCCGCAATAATCGCTTCCGAGCCCGGCCAGCTCAGGGCCGGGCACCTTGCCGGAAGCGTATTCATGTTCAAGCACCTGACCCTCAAAAAGGGTTTCATCGCCGCCATTCTGATTCTCTGCCTGCTGTGCGCGCTGGTTCTGACCGCGGTGCTGAATCTGACGCGCAGTGTCGAGCACCTGCGCAGCACGGAGCAAAGCCGCTACAACAGCACGCTGCTGGCAACGGAATACAAGCTGCTGACGCAGGCGCTCACCCGCAATGTCATGGCGTATGTAGCCACCGAGCAGCCCGAATTCCTGGAAGCCTACGAGAGCCTGGCCGAACAGTTGCTGCAGTTCAATGAGTCGCAGCGGCTCGAGGCGGCGCGCTTCACGCCGCAGGAGCTGGACATTCTCGAGGCTGCTCACCAGGCACAACTGGAACTCATGCGCACCGAGCGCGAAGCGATACAGACCGCAAGCGGGCAGTTTCACGACGGCAACGGCGGCGTTCGCATCGCCCTGCCCAATAGCCTGATGGCAAAGGTTTTGATCTTCGGCCAACAGTACACTCAGGCCGCCGCCGGTATCGCGGCCGCCATCGACAGCTTTGACCGCCTGCAGACACAACGCCATGACGCCGAAGTCGAGCTGGCCACGCTCGACATTCAGGCGGGCGGGCGCATCGTGACGGCGGCGATGCTCATACTGGTGCTGGGTGGCGCGCTGGCGCTGCGCACACTGTACCGCGGCATCAAGCAGCCCCTGGATACGGGTGTGGCGCTGGCCGAGCGCCTGTCGCAAGGCGACCTTGCCGCACGTGTGCAGGTTCACCGTCACGACGAGCTGGGCAGGCTGCTGCTGGCCCTGAACGGTATCGGCGAGGCGCTGGCCGAGACGGTGGGTGAAGTGCGCGAACGCGCCGAGCGCATTGCACGTGCGTCGCACGACACCGCACAAGGCAACACGACCCTGAATCAACACTGTCGCGAGCAGGCGCATCATCTGCAGCAGACCTCGGGGTCCATGCAGGCACTGGCCACCACGGTGGGCACCAACGCAGCGGCGGCGGCCACGGCCAGCGAGCTCGTCAGCAATGCCGCCACTGCGGCGCAGCGCGGTCACGGCATTACACAATCGACCCGTGCCACGATGCAGGCACTGCGCGAAAGCTCACGCACGATCGCCGAGATCACCACGCTGATCGACGGTATCGCATTTCAGACCAACATTCTGGCCCTGAACGCCGCGGTGGAAGCCGCCCGCGCCGGCGCGCACGGCAAAGGCTTCGCCGTGGTGGCCTCCGAGGTTGGCAACCTGTCACGCAAAACCGCCGAAGCAGCCCGCGAGATTGCCGCACTGGTGAAGGATTCGGTGCAGAACATGGACACCAGTGCCGAACTCGCCGAGCGCGCCGTGAGTGCCATGGACGAGATCCAGGGCAGCGTCGAACGCGCACGCCAGCTGGTCAGCGACATTTCACTCGCGTCGCACGAGCAGGCCACCGGCATTGCGCAGGTCATGACGGCGGTCGAGCAGCTCGACGCCCTCACCGGCGAAACGCTGCGGCAGGTGGAAATCGCGGAACGGGCCACCCGCAGTCAGGAGGAGCAGGCGCACGGCCTGGCGGTACTGATCACCCGCTTCCGCCTCGAAAGTCATGACTTCCACGAGGCCGTGACCACGGAGTCAACCGAGGCCACACCGCGCAGCGAACCGGCACACCCCTTCGTGCACACCCATGTTGCACCCTCATATGGAGCGCTGGCCACCGGCCTGGCCCAGCCCGGCCTCTAAACTGCGGCGCGATGGTTTTCCGTACAGGTTAAAATAAAAAGTTCAGACTTTACGGAAAGATCATGGAAGCAGAACACCAGAACCAGATTGCCGCGCGTATCGACGATTACGACGAACGGCAGTCCTCCTTACGGAGGTATCTTTGACTACGATGCCAAGGCAGAACGCCTGCAGGTAGTCAATGCAGAACTCGAAAACCCCGACATCTGGAACGACCCGCAACACGCCCAGGAACTCGGCCGCGAGAAAAAATCCCTGGAAAAAGTCGTTGACACCCTGAACCGCATCGCACAGGGGTTGAGCGACGCGCGCGATCTCTTCGAGCTTGCCTGCGAAGACGACGACGACGCCACGCTCGAAGCCATCGAAGCCGACATCGACGCCATCGGCGAAGAGCTCGAAGGCCTGGAGTTCCGGCGCATGTTCTCGAACCCGGCCGACCCGCTCAACTGCTTCGTCGACATTCAGGCCGGCGCCGGTGGAACCGAGGCCCAGGACTGGGCCTCGATGCTGCTGCGCCAGTACCTGCGCTACGCCGAGAACAAAGACTTTCAGGCCGAAGTGCTCGAACAGTCCGACGGCGAAGTGGCGGGCATCAAGTCGGCCACCCTCCGCATTTCGGGCGAATACGCCTACGGTCACCTGCGCACCGAAACCGGCGTGCACCGCCTGGTGCGCAAGAGCCCCTTCGACTCGTCGAACGGCCGCCACACCTCGTTCGCCAGCGTGTTCGTGTACCCCGAAGTCGACGACTCAATCGAGATCGAGGTCAACCCCGCCGATCTGCGCATCGACACCTACCGGGCCAGCGGCGCCGGCGGTCAGCACATCAACAAGACCGACTCGGCCGTACGCATTACCCACATTCCCACCGGTATCGTCGTGCAGTGCCAGAACGACCGCTCGCAGCACCGCAACCGCGCCGAAGCCATGCAGATGCTTCGCTCGCGGCTGTACGAGCTCGAGCTGCGTCAGCGCATGGCCGAACAGCAGAAGCTGGAGGATGCCAAGACCGACGTGGGCTGGGGCCACCAGATCCGCTCCTACGTGCTCGATCAGAGCCGCATCAAGGACCTGCGCACCAACGTCGAAATCTCGAATACGCAGAAGGTTCTCGACGGCGATCTCGACCCGTTCATCATCGCCGCCCTCAAACAAGGAGTCTGATGCAATGAGCGCCCTGTCTTCCACCGTTGCCGTGGTAACGGGTGCCAGCCGCGGCCTGGGCGAGGCGCTGGCCGCCCGGCTGCTGGCCGATGGCGCCCGGGTGATCACGGTTTCCCGCACGCGCTCGGCGCACCTTGCCGAGATTGCCGCCCGCAACGGCGCGCTGCTGCAGCAGATCGACGCCGATCTGTCGGAGCCCGCCAGCATCGAATCGGCGGCGGGGCTCGTCAGCGCCGCCCTGCCCGGCAACGCCACCCGCTACCTGCTCATCAACAACGCGGGCACCATCGATCCGGTGGCGCTTTCCGAAGCCCTGTCCGACGCGAGCGCCATCCAGAAAGCGTTCAATCTGAACGTCGCAGCAGCAATGGTGCTGAGCGCCGCGTTTCTGCGCACCACTGCGGCCGACGCCGACCGCCGCATCCTGAACATTTCTTCGGGTGCGGGGCGCAAGCCCACGGCCGGCTGGCCGGTGTACTGCGCCACCAAGGCCGCACTCGATCACTACACACGTGTGGTGGCCACCGAAAACCCGCAGCTGCGGGTCGCGGCCCTGGCACCCGGCGTGATCGACACGGCCATGCAGGCGCGCATTCGCAGCAGCGACCGGCAACAGTTTCCCGACCTCGAGCGCTTCGTACAGCTGCATGAACGCGGGCAGCTGGCGAACGCCGACACCGTCGCGCAGAAGATCCTCAATCACGTCACCAGCGACGCCTTCGGGCGTGAGCTTCTCGACGACATACGCAACTACGACTGAATTTTTCCTGACCATGAATGAACCGACGCCCATCCCGACCGCTTCCGACGAGAATCGCCTGATCGCGGAGCGGCGGGGCAAGCTGGCCCGCCTGCGTGCCGATGGCATCGCCTACCCCAACGATTTTCAGCCCGACAGCCAGGCCGCTGCACTGCACGCCGCCTACGGCACCCTCGAAAAAGACGCGCTCGAACAGGCCGGCCACCAGGTGAAGGTCGCCGGTCGCATGATGCTCAAACGCGTCATGGGCAAGGCCAGTTTCGCCACGCTGCAGGATGCCTCGGGGCGCATTCAGATCTTCCTCGATCGCAACACGGTGGGGGAAGACGTCTACGCTGCATTCAAGGGATGGGACATCGGCGACATCGTGGCCGTGGAAGGCCGGGTGTTCAAGACCAACAAGGGCGAGCTTTCGGTGCATGCCGCCACTATCCGCCTGCTGGCCAAGTCGCTGCGCCCGCTGCCCGACAAGTTCCATGGTGTGGCCGATCAGGAGCTGCGCTACCGGCAGCGCTATGTCGATCTGATCATGACCGAGGAAACGCGCCGCACCTTCATTGCACGCAGCAAGGCCATCGGCAGCATTCGCGAGTACATGCTCGAGGCCGGCTTCCTGGAAGTCGAAACGCCCATGCTGCACCCCATACCGGGCGGCGCAGCGGCACGCCCATTCGTCACGCACCACAATGCGCTCGACATGGACATGTACCTGCGCATTGCCCCCGAGCTCTACCTCAAGCGGCTGATCGTGGGCGGGTTTGAACGCGTCTTCGAAGTGAACCGCAATTTCCGCAACGAAGGCGTCAGCCCGCGGCACAACCCCGAATTCACCATGATGGAGTTCTATGCCGCGTACACCGACTACCGCTGGCTGATGGATTTCACCGAAACGTTGATACGCCAGGCCGCCATTGCCGCCACAGGCAGTGCGGTGCTGCAGTATCAGGGGCGTACGCTCGATCTGGCGCAACCGTTCGCACGGCTCACCATCGTGCAGGCGATCCAAAAGCACGCACCGCAGTACACCGAAGCGCAACTGCATGATGCCGAGTTCCTGCGCACCGAACTGCGTCGCCTGGGTGCCGACGTCGACGGCCCGGCGCTCGCGCGGGCCGGCGTGGGCGGCCTGCAACTGGCCCTGTTCGAAGAAACGGCCGAAGCCAAGCTGTGGGATCCGACCTACATCATCGATTACCCCGTCGAAGTGTCGCCGCTTGCGCGCGCCTCCGACCGCAACCCCGAGATCACCGAACGCTTTGAGCTGTTCATCACGGGCCGCGAGATCGCAAACGGGTTTTCCGAGCTGAACGACCCCGAAGATCAGGCCGCGCGCTTCATGCAGCAGGTCGAACAGAAAGACGCGGGCGACGAGGAAGCGATGTACTACGACGCCGATTACATTCGGGCGCTCGAATACGGCATGCCCCCGACCGGCGGCTGCGGAATCGGCATCGACCGCCTCGTCATGCTGCTGACCGACAGCCCCAGCATCCGCGACGTCATCCTCTTTCCGCACCTGCGCAAGGAAGACTGAGCAAAAAAAGCGGCGCGAAAATTCGCGCCGCTTTCTGATGACACACCCGCACACGGCGGGCATTCATTCAGCAATCAGACCGTGAACGATTCGCCGCACCCGCAGCTGGCTTTCTCGTTCGGGTTCACGAATCTGAACCCTTCGTTCAGCCCTTCGCGCGTGTAGTCGATTTGAGTGCCATCGATGTACTGCATGCTTTCCGGGTCGACATACACCTTCACGCCGTGCTGCTCGAACAGCAGGTCTTCGGCGCGTGGTTCATCGACATATTCCATTTTGTAGGCCAGACCGGAACAGCCCGTGGTGGTGATACCCAGGCGCATTCCAATGCCATGGCCGCGCTTTTTCAGATGGCGGGCAATGTGACTGGCGGCCCGCTCGCTGATCGTGATGCGCTGCGTGCGCGTACGCTCGAGTGTCGTGACATTCATACGTGTATCCCCTGCTTTTCCTTGTAATTGCGAATGGCCCCGCGAAGCGCGTCTTCGGCCAGCATGGCCCAATGCAGTTGGGCCGGCGCGAATTCGAGCGCCTGCGCGACGGGCTGGTGGGTGAGCGCGCCGGCCTCGTCGAGGCGCCTGCCCTGCACATGCTGCGTGAGCCACGAGCCGGCGGCAATGAGCGCCGGGGGGCCATAGGCCTTGAAGCATGCCGCTGCAATGGTGCCGGCCTGATCGACCTGAATCTGCAGTCTCAGCACCCCGCCGGTTTCGTACGCACCGGCATTACCCGTGCCCACCTGCGGCAGGCTGGCATCGAGCCGGCCCACGCCACGCGGCGATTCGAAATGATCGAGCAATGCTTTACTGTACACCATCCGCATGTGCGGACTCCTGCAGTTCGTCTTCCCACAGCGGAGACAGATTGCGCAAGCGCTCGACCACCCGGCGCACCTCGAGCACGGCGGCATCGATGTGCTGTTCGGTGGTCATGCGCCCCAGACTGAAGCGGATCGAGCTGAGCGCCAGCGGATCGCTGCGCCCCAGCGCCCGCAAGACGTACGACGGTTCCTGACTGGCCGATGTGCAGGCCGACCCGCTGGATACGGCAATGTTGCGCAAGCCCGCCATGAGCGCTTCGCCTTCAACATGGCCGAAGCTGACGTTCAGATTGTGCGGCACACGCTGCTGCATGTCGCCGTTCACCCAGACCTGTTCGAGCGTGGACAGCCCCTGCCACAAGCGATCGCGCAAGGCCTGGATGCGCGGCAGCTCGTCGCGCATTTCGAGCCGGGCAAGGCGGGCGGCCTCGCCCAGACCCACGATCTGGTGCGTGGGCAACGTGCCGGAACGGAAACCCTTTTCGTGCCCGCCGCCATGCATCTGTGCCACGAGGCGCACGCGCGGCTTGCGCCGCACGTACAGCGCGCCGATGCCTTTGGGCCCGTACATTTTATGGGCCGATATTGACATGAGGTCGACGGGCCAGACGGCCAGATCGATGGGCAGCTTGCCGGTGGCCTGCGCGGCATCGACGTGAAACAGCACGCCGTGCTGCCGGCAGACGGCACCCAGTGTGGGAATGTCTTGCACCACACCGATTTCATTGTTCACCGCCATGACCGACGCGAGGATCGTGTCGGGCCGCAGTGCTGCGGCAAAGGTGTCGGGTTCGACAATGCCGCTGGCTGGTACCGGCAGGCGCGTAACGGCAAAGCCCTGCCGCTCGAGTTCGCGACAGGTGTCGAGTACGGCCTTGTGCTCGGTGCACACGGTGACGATGTGTCGACCACGTTGTGCCAGCTGATGGGCGGCGCCCTTGAGGGCCAGGTTATTGGATTCCGTGGCGCCCGAGGTAAAGACGATTTCGCGCGCCTCGGCGCCGACGAGCAGCGCCACCTGCTCGCGTGCCGCCTCGACGGCCTCTTCGGCTTCCCACCCGTAGCTATGGGTGGTGGAAGCCGGATTGCCGAACTTTTCGGTAAGCCACGGCAGCATGGCATCGCGCACGCGCGGGTCGACCGGCGTGGTGGACGCGTAATCAAGATACACAGGGTGTTGCATCAAACGGCTCGCACCCCTGTCAGGCCGGCGAACGACTGAGCACCGCTTCGTTGCGGGCGGCCCGCTGCGCCATGGTCGCTTCTTCGAGCTGCCGCATGCGCTGCTGATCGACCAGATCTTGCAGCGACACGGAATCGAGGTAGTCGATCATTTTGCGGTTGAGCGTTGTCCAGAGATCGTGAGTCATACATGTGGCGGCGCCCGGCCTGCGGCCGACCTTGCAATTGCCCTTGCCCCCGCAATTGGTGGCGTCGAGCGGCTCGTCGACGGCAAAGATGATGTCGGCGACCGTAATATTACGAGCCAGCCGTGCCAGCGAATAGCCCCCGCCCGGCCCCCGCACGCTGTCGACCAGTTCGTGCCGGCGCAACTTGCCGAAGAGCTGTTCAAGATAGGATAACGAGATGTTCTGGCGTTCGCTGATTGCCGCCAGGGTAACCGGACCGCGCTGCTGCCGCAGTGCCAGGTCGATCATGGCGGTGACGGCGAAACGTCCTTTGGTAGTGAGGCGCATGATGGTTTCCTTGCCCGTGGATCAGGAAAGGCACGGCCATGACAACGTACCCCCTTGGCCGCCCCGGTAACAGGAAGTATAGCAAATTCCCGAGTGATTTAATAGGGTACTAGCCATCGCCACCCTGCGCCCAAAATGACAAGGCCGCAACATGCTGCGGCCTTTCGGATCAGGAAGTGTGGTCAGGCCCGGCCCAACCGGCAGGACGCCCGGAATCAGGCTGCCTGGTATTGCAGTGCGCGCTTGCGCACGACCTCCATTACGCCCTCGCAGGCATCTTCTAGGTAGTCGAGTACCTTGGAAAAGCCCTCCGGACCACCGTAGTAGGGATCCGGCACCGTGGCTTCTTCGAATTCGTTCGAAAAGCGCATCAGCAGCATCAGCTTGTGCTGATACACCTTGGGGCACATCTGCTGCAACGCAGCAAGATTTTCCCAATCCATGGCCAGTATGAGGTCGAATTCACGGAAGTCGTCGGCCACCACCTGGCGTGCCACATGCCCGCCGATTTCGTAGCCGCGCTTGCGCGCTGCGGCCTGTGAACGGGGATCGGCGGCCTCGCCCACATGATAGGCATGCGTGCCCGCAGAGTCCACGCTGATCACACCCGCAAGGCCGGCTTCCTCCACCATGTGGCGGAACACGCCTACCGCGCTGGGTGAGCGGCAAATATTACCCGTGCAAACAAACAGTACCTTGGTCATCTTGAGGGCAGGAAAAGGGGTGAATCGGATTTCCCGGTGTTGATGTTGCACCGCATCGAGAAAAAGAATGTTTAATGGTAAACCCTAGTCGCTGTACGGGCAAGGGTTCGCCACCGGAAAAAGCAGAAAGACCTTACAGGTAGATGAATACCTGAGTACCTGTGGTGCGCGACCAACAGGGCGGCAGCGCGGGGACAGAATTGAGCCCCATCAACTCAGCAACGCCCGTTCCTTCAGCCGTTTGAGCGCGTCGCGCGCTGCGGCCGCCTGCTCGAATTCGAGGTTGCGGGCGTGGTCCATCATCTGCTTCTCGAGTCGGCGGATTTCGCGTGCCAGGGCCTTGTCGTCCTGCAACAGTTCCGGCGAAAGATCGTCCTGTGCCTCGGCGGCGGCGGCCTCGGCGGCCGTCGACATCACGCCGTCGATCATCTCGCGCACCGCCTTGTGCACACCACGGGCAGTGATCTGGTGCTCGGCATTGAAGGCCAGCTGGCGCGCGCGCCGGCGTTCGGTTTCACCGATTGCACGCTTCATCGAGTCGGTAACGCGGTCGGCATACAGAATGGCCCGGCCATTCAGGTTGCGCGCCGCGCGCCCGATCGTCTGGATCAGGCTGCGTTCCGAACGCAGGAAACCTTCCTTGTCGGCATCGAGAATGGCCACCAGTGATACTTCGGGCAGGTCGAGGCCCTCGCGCAGCAGGTTGATGCCCACCAGCACGTCGAACACGCCCAGCCTCAGATCACGAATGATCTCCACCCGCTCGACCGTATCGATATCCGAATGCAGGTAGCGCACTTTGAGACCGTTTTCGATGAGGTAGTCGGTGAGGTCTTCGGCCATGCGTTTGGTGAGCGTGGTCACCAGCACGCGTTCGCCCTTGGCAATCGTGCGGTGCACCTCGCCAAGCAGGTCGTCGACCTGGGTCGTGGCCGGGCGCACTTCCACCAGCGGATCGACAAGCCCCGTGGGGCGAACCACCTGCTCCACGACCTGATCGGAATGCTCAGCTTCATACGGACCAGGAGTGGCCGAAACAAAGATGGTCTGACGCATGCGCTGCTCGAACTCTTCGAGGCGCAACGGCCGGTTATCAAGCGCCGACGGCAGGCGAAAGCCGAACTGAACCAGCGTGGTCTTGCGCGACCGGTCGCCCAGGTACATGCCGCCCAGTTGCCCCATGGTGACGTGGCTCTCGTCGATGAACATCAGTGCATCGGGGGGCAGGTAGTCGATGAGCGTGGGCGGCGGCTCACCCGGCGCAGCTCCCGACAGGTGGCGCGAGTAGTTCTCGATGCCCTTGCAGAATCCCAGTTCCTGCAGCATTTCGAGATCGAAGCGGGTGCGTTGCTCGAGGCGCTGGGCCTCGACCAGCTTGCCTTCGGCAGTGAGCTCGGCAAGCCGTTCGCGCAGCTCTTGCTTGATCGACTCGATGGCCCGCAACACGGTTTCGCGCGGGGTGACGTAGTGCGAACTGGGGAATACGGTAAAGCGCGGCACCTTCTGCTGCACCCGGCCGGTGAGCGGGTCGAACATTTCGAGCGTTTCAACTTCGTCATCGAACAGCGTAATGCGCAGCGCGAGTTCCGCATGCTCGGCGGGAAACACGTCGATGGTTTCGCCCCGAGCCCGGAAGGTGCCCCGGGCAAAGTCAACGTCGTTGCGCTCGTACTGCATGGCGACCAGGCGCGCCAGAAGTTCCTGACGCGCAATGCGATCGCCCGCGCGCAGGGTCAGCACCATGGCGTGGTAGTCACCCGGATTGCCAATACCGTAAATGCACGAAACCGTGCCGACGATGATCGTGTCGCGCCGCTCGAGCAGGCTTTTGGTGGCCGACAGCCGCATCTGCTCGATGTGCTCGTTTACCGACGAATCCTTTTCGATGAACAGGTCGCGCGACGGCACATAGGCTTCGGGCTGGTAGTAGTCGTAATACGAAACGAAATACTCGACGGCGTTGCGCGGAAAGAACTCGCGCATTTCGGCATACAGCTGCGCCGCCAGCGTCTTGTTGTGTGCCAGCACCAGCGCCGGGCGGCCCGTGCGTGCAATGACATTGGCCATGGTGTATGTCTTGCCCGAACCGGTCACACCAAGCAGCGTCTGGTACATGAGCCCGTCGTTCAGGCCCTGGGTCAGCGCCTCGATCGCGCCCGGCTGATCACCGGCCGGCGGATATGGCTGGTAAAGCTGAAACGGACTGCCCGGAAATTCCACGAAACCTGCGGTCTTGGCCATACTGGACACACCTAGGGGAAACCCCGTATTATCACATTCTTACGTATCAATAAGCCAGCCCCCTACTTTCCCCACTTTCCCCCTGCTATGAACTCGCTTTTCGAATCTGTCGAACTCGCTCCGCGCGACCCGATTCTGGGCCTGAACGAACAATTCAACGCCGACACCCGTGCCGGCAAGGTCAACCTTGGCGTCGGCGTCTATTACGACGACGAAGGCCGGATTCCCCTGCTGAAAGCCGTTCACAAGGCGGAAGTGGCTCGCGTGGAAGCCGCCGCACCGCGCGGCTACCTGCCCATTGAAGGCATCAGCGCCTACAACAAGGGCGCGCAGCGCCTGCTGCTGGGTGCCGGCAATCCGCTGCTCGAATCGGGGCGTGTGCTCACGGCCCAGTCGCTGGGCGGCACCGGTGCGCTCAAGATCGGCGCCGATTTCCTCAAGTGGCTCAAGCCCGACGCCAAGGTCGTCATCAGCAACCCCAGCTGGGAAAACCATCGCGCACTGTTCGAGCGCGCCGGCTTCACGGTCGAAACGTACCCGTACTACGACGCGGCCACACACGGCCTGGATTTCAACGGCATGACGGCTGCGTTGAACGCCCTGCCCGAAGGCACCATCGTCATCCTGCACGCCTGCTGCCACAATCCCACGGGCGTCGACCCCACCTTCGACCAATGGAAGGAAATCGCGCGCATCATCAAGCAACGCGACCTCGTGCCGTTCCTCGATATCGCCTACCAGGGCTTCGGTGAAGGTATCGAAGAAGACGCGGCGGTCGTACGCTATTTCGCCGATCAGGACATCACCATGCTGGTGAGCTCCTCGTTCTCGAAGTCGTTCTCGCTGTACGGCGAACGCGTTGGTGCACTCACCCTCATCTGTTCGTCGTCTGAAGAAGGCGAGCGCGTGCTCAGCCAGCTCAAGCGCGTGATC
>Ga0079223_10000399_pt1 | contig 21558 bp, 17 predicted proteins | sample Stecom2011_FD_75072 | JGI IMG/M metagenome (GOLD analysis project Ga0079223, IMG submission 75072) | Agricultural soil microbial communities from Utah to study Nitrogen management - Steer compost 2011 | ecosystem: Environmental > Terrestrial > Soil > Agricultural land | place: USA: Utah...
GGGCGTGAGCCTTCTAAGGTGTGGCTACCTAAGTCTTTCGAGCCACGGCGAATAACATATTCTGCGTGGTATTCAATAGAGTCAGCTAAATGTGGGCTTTTGAAGAGCACCATACCGGCCCCCATGGGCACATACATTTGTTTATGGGCATCTATGGTAACGCTGTCGGCGCGTTCAATGCCCTTCATCAGGTGACGGTACTGTTTGGACAGTAAAGTGGCTCCGCCCCATGCGGCGTCCACATGGAAATGCGTGTCAAACTCTTCGGCGATATCGGCCATCGCATCGATGGGGTCGATATGGCCAGTTTCCGTAGTGCCGGCAATACCAATAATTGCCATCACTTTGCCGCCACTGGCCGTCACTTCCGAACATGTGGCGCGTAAGGCATTTATATCCATTCGATTGTTTTCATCGGTCGGAATGGCAACTAGGTTTTTGCGCCCAATGCCGAGCACGTCGGTGGCCTTAGCAAGAGAGTAATGGCCGCGTTCCGACACGAGAATAACGAGGCGGTTGTAACCGTAATAATTTAAACCAGCCACTAAGCCTTCAGAAGTAATTCCAGTAAACTTACCTTTTGGTGCTAACACGCGGTTTCGAGCCACCCAAAGGGCAGTAATATTGGCAATTGTACCGCCTGAGCAGAAAGCACCAAGGGAGTGTTCTGCGCTATGCATCCACGTTGTATAGAAGTGCTCACTTTCTTCGTACACTAAGTGGTGCAACATGCCTAGAACTTGGCGCTCCATTGGTGTGAAGGCTTTGGAGGTTTCAATTTTAACGAGGTTTTGATTTAGCCCCACCATAAGCTTTGCTAGCGGCAATAAAAAATAAGGTAAGGCAGAAGTCATATGGCCAATAAAACGAGGTGACGCTGTATGTACCGAATGGGCAACAAGTTTATTGAGTAAAACCTCAGTGTGATCAGAGACAAACTCAGGTTGCTCAGGAATGCTGCTGGCAGCAAAATCACGCTCTATCTCTTGTAGCGGCTTTTCTTTTGCCACAATATGATTACTCAGAAAACCTTCGAGGTTTTCTGATAAGTGCCGTTCAATACGGCCTAATGTAGAGTCAGGTGCTTCAGGAACTGTAAAAATACGATGCAAAGACTCAATTGTGGCTTCCGCCGGCTGTTTAGGCGTCGTCAAAGTAACTTTCTCCGCTTTTTGCGAGCCGAGAACTTTACCACATGAACAGACACTTTCGCCACTGCGAGAATGCGTACATGTGGTGTGGTTTCGGTTATTTACGGGTTGCTGCTAAATTATCGATTAGGCGTGTGTTGCCAATATAAGCGGCAGCTAAAATAATGAGTTCTTGATCGGTTTCACTTGGGCTTTGCAGGTCACCTTGACGCCGTACCTGTAAGTAATCCGGTGTTAAACCAACTGCTTCCCAGCTTGTAAGCGTTTTTTCAATGGCTGCAGCAACCGACTCGCTTTGCTCAATTGCATGAGCAATATGTTGCAGAGATTGGTATATAACAGCAGCTTGCTGGCGCTCTGCGGGTGTTAAGTAACCGTTTCGAGAGCTTAAGGCTAAACCACTTGCTTCACGTTTGGTGTCGACACCGACAATATCAATCGGCATACACAAGTCTTCCACCATGAAACGAATAACTTGAAGCTGCTGGTAATCTTTTTTACCAAACACGGCAACGTCGGGCTGTACCATGTTGAATAGCTTAGAAACGACTGTGGCCACACCTTCAAAATGACCAGGGCGTTTCTCGCCACATAATATACTGGAAAACCCAGGCACCGACACAACAGTTTGTGCTGCTAAGCCGCGTGGGTAAACCTCATCAACGGCAGGCGTAAATACCGCGTCAACCCCCATGCTTTGCAGTTTTGTTAAGTCAGCCTGTAACGTGCGTGGGTACCTGTCTAAGTCTTCGTTGGCACCGAACTGTAATGGGTTGACGAAAATTGAAACAATAACGCGATCTGCACGTGTTTTGGCTTGTTCAACTAATGTCAGGTGGCCTTCGTGTAGGTTACCCATGGTTGGAACAAAAGCGAGTGTTTCACCTGCTAGCCGCCATTGCGCACGTTGTGCACGTAAAGCGACAATCGTATCTATTTGCTGCATCGGTCGTCCTTAGCTAAAGCTATGCTCTGGGCCGGGGAAACTACCGTCTTTTACCGCTGCAACATAAGTTTTAACCGCCGCATTTAAGCTGTCGTTACCTGTTAGGAAGTTGCGCGTGAATTTAGGTAGGTAGTCAGCGTTCATGCCAAGCATATCGTGCATAACAAGAATTTGACCATCAGTGTCAGCACCTGCACCAATACCAATAACAGGAATGTCGAGGGTTTCACTGAAGCGCTTACCAAGGCTTGCAGGTATGCATTCAACCACTAAGAGTTGAGCGCCTGCCGCTTGTAACTGTAAGCCTTCGTTAATTAGTTTATCGGCGTGGGCAGGATCTTTACCTTGCACACGGTAACCACCGATCACATGAACTTGCTGGGGCAGTAGGCCTAAATGGGCGCACACTGGAATACCTTGGCGGGTAAGATGCTCAACGGTTTCAACTAACCATTCACCACCTTCCATTTTGACCATATTGGCACCAGCGCGCATTAGCTCAGCGGCATGGAAACCAGCAGTGTCAGGATCTGGATAGCTCATAAATGGCATGTCGGCGATAACAAAGGCGTCTTTGGCACCATTGCGAACGGCGTGAGTATGGTAGGCAATATCGTCTATGGACACACCTAAGGTAGTGTCTTCACCGTGTAATACCATGCCGAGCGAGTCACCAATAAGCATAACTTCGACACCATTCTCATGAAATAGCTTACTAAAGCTTGCGTCATACGCGGTTACCGCAGTGATTTTCTCGCCTGCTTGCTTCATTTTCAGAAGATGTGAAATACGAACTTTACTCATGAGCACACATACCTAATTTTCAATAAATAGTTAGCCATTGTAACCGCTGCGCAACAGGGTTAAAAGTCAGTTCGCGGTAAGGCCGGGGTGAATTGCCTGTAATTCCTTCAAATCAAGGGCTTCAGCATAAATTAATGCGGACTTTTGATTTGGTAAAATATAGTCAGGACGTAATTCTGCAAGGGGTATAACAACAAACTCACGATCTAAAACCCCAGGATGAGGCACCGTAAGGCGGTCATCATTAATCTGTAATTCACCATAGAAAAGTAAATCAAGGTCTAAGGTACGCGGCCCCCAATGTTGTATTCGAGTGCGACCGTGTTGTTGTTCTATGTACTGTAGTAAGTCGAGTAATGCATGGGGCGTTAATGAAGAGTGAAAGACAGCGACAGCGTTCACATAGTCGGGCTGATCTTGTGGGCCCATAGGCTTGCTGCTGTATAACGACGACACATTAAATTGGCGGATATCAGCATGCTGCAATAATTCCTGACAAGCGTCTAAAATTTGCTGCTGTGGGTTATCTAAATTAGCGCCAAGGCCAATAATGCATTCAGTCATGGTAGTGGCAATGGTTACTTTTGCGCTGGGCGGCGGCGAGTACGCGGACGACTACGCTTTATAGGCGGCTTCGCGGTACTGCCTGTTAAACCTGGATTATCCACCTGCATTTGGGTCCAGAAGTCAGCCAGTTTTTTTAATGAGTTGTCATTTTCCACTTTGGCACGTAGTAATAAAAAGTCGTAGCCAGCTCGGAATTTAGGGTGTGAAAGTAAGCGCAAAGCTTTACGTGGCGTCGTTTGCATCAGCCGTAGTTGTAAAGTCCAAATGTCACGCATTGGCATACTAAAGCGTTTAGGTAGCGAAATGCTACGAGTTTGTAAAGCAACAGCGTCTGCAGACGCCATTTGATAAGCGTCGTATTCGGAAAAGCTCGCTTCTTGGCTAATTTCATTAGCTCGGGCCACCATGGGGTACCAAAGTATGGCGGCAAAAAGAAACCCTGGGTTGACTGATTTATTTTCAAGTAAGCGGGAGTCAGTATCAACAAACGCTTGGTACACCATTTTATACTCTAAGCTAGCGGGGTCTTTGAAAGGAGCTTTTAATACTGGAAATAGTGGTGTCATTAACCCCAGCTCGTTCAATACTTCAAAGTTTGCGACCGCCTTGCCCGCTAAGAAAAGCTTCAAAAACTCCTCAAAAAGGCGAGCTGCTGGAATGTCATCAAGCAAATATGCTAAACGAGGAATAGGCAGTCGGCATGAGTCGTCTATGCGTAAACCAAGTTTCGTGGCAAAACGTACTGCACGCAACATACGTACAGGGTCTTCGCGGTAACGGGCTTCTGGATCACCGATAAGCTTTAAGTTTCCGGCTTCAAGGTCAGCCATACCACCGACGAAATCATAAATAGCAAAGTCAGCAATGTTGTAATACAAGGCATTTACCGTGAAGTCACGCCGTTGGGCGTCTTCTTCAATATTGCCGTAAACATTGTCACGCAAGATCATGCCTTCATCGCTGGTACGCGAGATATTACTGGTTTCTTTTTCGTCGTCGGAATGATGGCCACGGAAAGTAGCAACTTCTATGATATCGCGGCCAAAAACAATATGAGCCAAACGAAAGCGTCGACCAATTAAGCGGCAATTTCTAAAGAGTTGGCGAACTTGCTCTGGAGTGGCATTGGTAACAACGTCGAAGTCTTTAGGAACAACGCCTAACAAAAGGTCACGCACACAACCGCCGACAAGATAGGCATCAAAGCCACCTTTGTGCAGGCGGTACAGCACTTTTATCGCGTTCTCTGAAATGTCGTTGCGAGAAATAGGGTGTTCCGCACGGGGGATTTTCTGAACATGAACAGCAACGGCTGCCTTTGTCGGTTTAGATTTACTGGGCATTGCGTTACGTGCCATATTTACCAGGTTCTTGATAATAACGAGCGTCCTTTATAAGGGTTGTTGCCAGGCTGTTTGCTGAGCCTGATTTTAACCTATGGTACATCTATAGGGAAATAATAGGGGTAATATATTACCTTTATCCCATATCGACCCGGTTAATCAACACTACCCAAAGAGCTCGCAACCGCGAGCTCTAGGAGCCTATATTAAATAACACCGCTTAAGAGCCGCGCATTTGTTTTTCACGAATTTCTGCAAGGCTTTTACAGTCAATGCAGAGTTCAGCCGTTGGCCGAGCTTCTAAACGACGAATACCAATTTCAACACCGCATGAGTCGCAGTAGCCGAAGTCGTTATGTTCAATAAGCTCCAAGGTTTTTTCTATTTTCTTGATAAGCTTACGCTCACGGTCACGGGTTCTTAACTCAATCGCGAATTCTTCTTCTTGAGCTGCGCGATCCACTGGGTCAGCATAGTTTTCTGCTTCTTCTTGTAAGTTACCAACGGTGCGGTCTACTTCTTCGCGAAGCTGAGTGCGCCATGCTTCAAGAATACGTTTGAAATGAGCACGTTGCTCTTCACTCATATATTCTTCGTCAGCTTTCTCAACGTATGGCTCTAAACCCGCCAATGCCAAAATTCCGTGTACTTTCTTTCCCTTAACTTCCGCCATAGTCACACTCCTCCGGGAGGTCATCAAAACATCCCCAAATAAAGTGGGGTATGTATAACAGAATAAAAATCGCCGTGCAATTTTGCAGCAAGCCCCTTCAATGGGGGCTACTTTTTCGAATTCAAGTGCGCCAGTGTGTAAAGGTTATACCTGTTTGAGCCACTTCAAAGTGGGCTTCTAATACGTTAAGACCGGCGGCCTTGGCCCGTTCGAGCGCAGCATTATACGTTGGATCAAGATGTTTAGCTGCTTTAACCTGCATTATTGCTGAATGAAGTACTGCATAAACAACAATAGCGCGATAATTTTCGGTAGAAAAACATAAGGTGGTTAGTTCGTCTAACTGTCGTGCTGCGCGCTCTGACGTTGTGTCAGGGAAATAACCCTGGCCGTTTTCTTCATGCAAAGTGACTGATTTCACTTCTACATAACAGTCGGGCATTGCCGGAGCTTGTAGTACAAGGTCAACGCGGCTTTTCTCACCATAACGAACTTCACGTTTAAATTCGGTATAAACCGCCAAAAATTCGGGCGGCTGTGTACGTAAAGCATTTTCAACGAGAGCATTGGCGCGGTGGGTATTGACACAAATCCATTCGTCGTTGGCTGTCTGAGTCAATTCCCAAGTGCGTGAATACTTACGTTTTGGATTGTCGCTCACACTAAACCACACCGTGCTGCCAGGCTCGGCACAACCTGTCATGGCGCCGGTATTCGGGCAGTGAATGGTGACTTCTTCGCCGCAAGGTAAAGTGACATCAGCAAGGAAGCGTTTATAACGTCGTATTAAAACTGCTGATTTTAATGCGTGTTCAAATTGCATGTTTAGTAGGTTTCTCGTTACAGTATTGGGCTATAATCAAGCTTCAAGTCGTTTCTTAAATGGATACGTTGAAGAAGCGAATAAACTACGTGGTGAGGTATGTTATGTCCAGTTCAGTGCAAATTCATTTAACACAGAATGAGTTACCAGCCGGAGTACGTAAGAATAGCATTGTGTTTGCAACCGCCGACGGTTACGCCATTGCAATTAAAGATAAAGACGCAGCAGAACAGCTTCGCGTTATTCAACAAGCAGGCCGTAAGCTTGATCAAATCGGTATCGAAAGCGTTGAGTTTGTTGGCGATGACTGGGATCAAGAGGCGCAGTGGGCTTTTTCAATTGGCTTTACCGATACGCTGAATAAAAACAAAATAACTTATGCGGGTGAAGCTGCAGAAACACTTACCGGCATGCATGAAACCTACGCATGGGTGCGTAATATTATTAATTTACCCCCGTCAGAAATTTACCCTGAGTCACTTTGCGAACGAATAGTGAAAGAAGTAAGCAAAGTGGGTGGTAAAGCAGTCAGCCACCGTTTAGTTGTAGGGCCTGAATTATTAACTGAAAAGCGTTTTGGACTTCATACGGTAGGCCGTGCCAGCCAGCACCCACCGGTTATGCTTGAGCTTGATTACAACCCGACAGGCAACGATAAAGCTGAGGTTGACGTTGCTTTAGTAGGTAAAGGAATCACCTTCGACACGGGTGGTTATAGTATTAAAAGCAGCGAAGGTATGGTCAGCATGAAATGCGATATGGGCGGTGCTGCCACCGTATCGGGCGCGCTATTATTAGCGATACGCCAAGGGCTGAAAAAGCGGGTGAAGCTAATTATTTGTAGTGCTGAAAACATGATTGACGGTAGTGCTTATAAAAACGGCGACATTATCACTTACAAAGACGGGCAAACGGTTGAAATTGTAAACACCGATGCGGAAGGCCGTATTGTTCTTGCAGACGGTTTGTTACGGGCTGGTGAATTAGGTGCGAAATGTATTATTGACGCTGCAACTTTAACCGGAGCTGCGCAAGTGGCGGTTGGTAAAGAGTACAACGCATTGTTCAGTGTCGACGATAGCTACGCACAGGACGCATTAGCTGCTGCAGCTGGTGTGAATGAAAATCTGTGGCGTTTACCTTTAGCACCTTGGCATCAATTTCAGTGCCCATCGCCATTTGCAGACACGGCTAATAGCCGCCCTCAAAAAGATGGTGGTACCGGTGGCGCAAGTAATGCTGCTGGCTTCCTATTACGCTTTGCTCCAAATGAAGGTGCTGGCTGGTTACATTTTGACTTAGCAGCAGCTTATCAAGGGCAAGCAAATGGCTTCTTTGCCGCAGGAGCAACCGCAACTGGTGTTAGAACCATCGCTACACTCCTCAACGCCTAAATTCCCTGTCCATGAGGTTTTAGAAGAGGTTGCAAGTTCGCTTGCAACCCACCACTTGGTGTTGGAAGCGCCTCCTGGCGCAGGTAAATCGACCGTACTACCCCGTTGGCTCATCGAACAATTTAATGGCTGGAATGGCCGTATTGTGCTGGTGCAGCCACGGCGTGTTGCTGCGGTAAACGTGGCACAATTTATAGCGGAACAGCTAGGCGAAAAGCCAGGTGAACGTGTTGGCTTTCACATTCGTAACCACAGTTGTGTTTCGTCAAATACCCAATTGCTTGTTGTAACCGAAGGTATATTTACTCGCATGTTACAGCGCGACCCAGAACTTACTGGGGTTGGTTTGGTTATTTTCGATGAATTTCATGAGCGCAACTTACATTCCGATCTCGGGCTGGCGCTTTGTTTAGACATATTGCCGCTGCGCGACGATTTACGATTAATGATTATGTCGGCAACTTTGCCGGGACAGCTCATTACTGATTGGCTACTGAATCAGTCGATTGAAACTAAATTTATTGCCAGCGCAGGTCGGCAATATCCAATCGATGTGCACTATCGCCCGCCGAAATCCCTCCACGACTGGCACAGTTATTTACCGCAAGTTATTCAAGAAGCACTGCGCCGAGCAGAAAAAGGTGTGCTGGTATTTTTACCAGGACAACGAGAAATTAGGCAATTGCTTCAGCAATTTGAACACGTCAACAGCGATATAAAAGTGATGCCACTTTATGGTGGGCTTTCAATTGAAGCTCAGCAACAAGTGCTACAGCCCCTAGAGCAGGGTGTGAAGTTAGTACTTGCTACCAACGTGGCGGAAACAAGCTTAACCATTCCTGATATAGACGTTGTGGTTGACTCAGGCCGTGAACGGCAGGCGGCCTATGACCCACGCTACGGCTTGACCAAGTTACAAACACGGATGATATCGAAAGCGTCCGCGATTCAACGTGCAGGCCGGGCAGGTCGTGTAACGGCGGGACATTGTTTTCGCTTATGGTCAGAATCGGCTACCGATCGGCTTGAAGCCTATGGTATTCCTGCCGTTGAACGTGAAGATTTAACGAACTTATTATTAGAACTTAAAGTGTGGGGTTCTGGGCCGGAGCAACTCGCATGGTTTTCACCGCCAGCGGCTAGTTTGCTCGCCGCTGCAGAAAAAAAGTTGGCGGAGTTACAAGCAACAACAAATGGCGTTGTAACACCGCTAGGTAAGCGTTTAGCTGAAGCAAGCACTGACTTACGCTATGCGGTAATACTCGAATATGCTCGTGAACAATTGCCAGCCGTTCAGCTGATGGCGGCTTGGTTAGTGGCCAACTTAGAAGAGCGAGAAATGAACTTACAAGGTGATTTAGACGAGCAACTTCGCCTGCGTTGGCTGCAAAAACGACAATTACCGCGCACTGAACGCCGTTTCTATGCTTGGTTAAAACACTTTGGCATTGCGGCCACCGGTGAATTACCAGTTATGGGCCTCGGTGAGCTCTTATTGCAGGGGTTCCCCGATCGTGTGGCTGAGCACCAGGGTAAGCGTTTACAACTTGCAACGGGCCTCGCTGTGCGAGCAGAGGCTAGTTTGGGAGCTGCAAACTGGTTTATCGCCGTCGACTTGTCGTTATTAGAACAACAAAGCGACGCACAGCTTTGGGCTTATGTAGCTGTAGAAAAAGAATACTTAGCCGCCACGCTGCATCCACTTGCCATAACGGAATGTATTGCCCGCTGGCGCGGTGGGCAAGGCGGTTTAGAGCGTGTGGAACAACAACGTTGGGGTAAGTTAGTGTTGTTTGAACGCCAAATTAAGGGGCAAGTTACTCGTACTGAACGAGGCCTAGCAATGGCGCAATGGTTGCGAGACAAAGGCTGGCAGGCTACAGCATGGGGCCCCGCTGAAGAAAGCCTCTGTGCGCGTATTCAGCAGCTTATGTTACTTCGCAATGAAGCGGCGGAGGTATGGCAACCGGCTGCGTTATTAGCCCGCGTTGAGGATTGGGCTTTACCTTGGTTAGAAGCCTTTGAGCGTAGAGACGAATTGAAACGTTGGTTGCCGAAAGACGCACTACTGGCTTTGCTCGGTTATGAAAATCAGCAACAGTTAGCGAACTGGTTGCCTAGCCATTGGCAAGCACCAAGTGGCCGCAAGCATGCTATTCATTACGAGCTTGCAGAAATGCCACGAGTAGCACTTAAGCTGCAGGAAGTGTTTGGTACGGCGAGTTCGCCGAGTATTGCCGAAGGGCAATTGGTGCTGGCTTTCGAATTATTATCACCAGCAGGTCGATTGCTCCACCGTACGGCAGACTTAGCCTCGTTTTGGCAAAATGCTTGGCCAGATGTACGTAAACAAATGCGGGGGCGTTATCCGAAACACCCGTGGCCGGATGATCCGCTTAACGCAGAAGCAACACATTTAACAAAACGTGCTTTGGCACATAAAAAACCGTAAACCTTCAGCAAAGGTCATTTTGTAATACGTTAAAAGGGTTCAAAATAGCTGGCTATGAGTAAATTTAAACGCCCTCGTTGGGTGCCTTCCTTACGACTTATGATTCGTTTAAGCCTTATTGGTTTGGTGGCGCTTGTCTTCTATACAATCTATTTAGACAGCCAGTTAACGCATCGCTTCAGTCATTCGCGATACCAAGCTCCGGCGTTACTGTATAGCCAAGCATTAACGATAGATTCAAGCCAACCGATTACGCAGCAACGCATTGTGCAGGAACTGAAAGCACTCGACTACCAAGTAGGTCGCTATGCGCGCAATAGTGGAGAGTATCAGGCGCAAGAGCAGCAATTATTATTGCACCGCCGAGCCTTCGATTTCCCAACCCACTACGCGCAGGCTGAGCGGGTACGTTTACTGTTTACAGAGGAAGGTTGGCTTGAGCGTATTGAGTCGTGGCCAAATCAAAAGTCTTTAGCGTCAGTGCAGCTGGAACCTCAATTTTTAGGTCGTTTTTCTTCAGATAGTGGCGAAGATCGCTTGCTTGTTGGCCTAGAACAAGTGCCTGTGCTTATGCGTGAAACCTTAATTCTGGTGGAAGATCGTGAGTTTTATCATCACCATGGTGTAAGGCCTGCGGCAATTGTACGGGCTGCAATGGTTAATATTATGGCGGGCCGCACGGTACAGGGCGGCAGCACCATTACCCAGCAGCTTGTTAAAAACATGTATTTATCGCATGCGCAAACCTATGTGCGTAAAGCAAATGAAGCCATTATGGCGCTTATCCTCGACTATCGCTTTGCCAAAGATGAAATTCTTGAAGCTTACTTTAACGAAATTTATTTTGGGCAAGACAGGGGGCACGCTATTCATGGTGTGGCGCTAGCGAGTCAGTTTTATTTTGGTAAGTTTGTTGAAGACTTAACTGTGGCTGAAGTGGCTACTTTAATTGGTATGATTAAAGGCCCCTCTATTTACGAGCCTCGGCGCCATCCTGAACGTTCTCAAGGCCGTCGAGATATCGTACTTAAATTAATGTTTGAGCAAGACCTTATTTCCCAAACCCAGTACTTAGCCGCCATTGAAACGCCGATGCGAACTCGTGCAGAAAAACGCTTAACTCGCTTTAACCGCCCTGACTTTATCGACTTAGTGCAAAGGGAAGTACGCGAAATATTACCCGATCGGAGTTGGCAAGAAACGGGTTTGCGAGTATTCACTACCTTTGACCCTGAACAACAGCGTTGGTTGGAAAGTGCAGCTCGCACCTCAGCGAGCGCCAAAAGTTTAGGCGACATTGAACGGGCTATGTTGCTCACAGAGCACAGGTCGGGTGCAGTGCGTGCTTTAGTGGGCGGCAAAGAACCAGTGACTGGCGGTTTTAATCGTGCTGTGGTTGCACGTAGGCCGATTGGCTCTTTGGTTAAGCCCTGGGTGTATGCCATAGCACTTGAGCAACCGGAACGCTTTACACTTGGTACTGTAATAGATGACAGCCCCATAACAGTGAAAGACAAACACGGTGAAGACTGGTCACCAAGTAATTTTGATCGAAAATTTCGGGGCCCTGTGACCCTATTTGAAAGTGTAGTGAACTCGTACAACGTACCTATGGTGCGTGTTGGTATGTCCCTTACACCAGAAGCGGTACGTAACAGGCTAAAGGAAAGTGGAATTAAGCGTTCAATACATGCATGGCCGTCGCTATTTCTTGGCGCGGTGGATATGACCCTTATGGATGTGGCGACAATTTATGGCGCACTGGCCGATGAAGGGCGAGCTCGTGATTTATATGCTGTGGCAGCGATCACCACCCATCGCGGTGAGCTACTTTACGAACATGACATGGCGGTAAAAAAGGCATTTACGCCACAAGCAGCTTGGTTAACGAGCTTTGCCCTAGAAGGAGCGGTTAGCAAAGGAACGGCAAAAGGCTTGGCACATTTAGGCCCTGGCTTAGCGGGGAAGACGGGCTCTACGAATGATTTACGCGACAGCTGGTTTGTGTCTTATGACGCGAATTATGTGCTCACCACATGGGTGGGTAATGATGATAACGAATCCGTTGGCTTAACCGGTAGTCGGGGCGCTCTGCCGTTGGCTGGAGATTACTGGAAAATAGCTGGCGTAGCGGCACGTTCACCGAAGTTACCAGAAGGTATGTACTGGGCCAATGTACATGCGGGCACCGGTGGCTTTATTGGTGCTGCATGTAACGATGCGCTGCGTTTACCTATGCTCGGTGCAGCCCCTGAATTTAGCTATGATTGCCATGGTGATTCGGTTGAATTTAAAGAACCGGAAAGTGAACAAGAAGAAAGTTCGAAACCTTGGTGGAAACGTATTTTCGGCTCCTAATAAAAAAGCCGAGGTGAATGAGAATCCTCGGCTACTTTAATAATCGCGACTCTTACCTAGCGTTATAAGCTGACTCGACGATATTCACGATACTCTGGGTGCCAGAACATGTCTTCAATACGCTTACGTAATAAGTCGTCGTCAATATCTAGCGCGTGTCCCTGCTCTTGGGCAATTTTTCCTACCGCAAAAGCAATTTCTCGGGAAAGCTCTTCAATCCCCGTTAATGGTGGAAGTAAACTAGAGCCAGTACCTTTCACTTGTGGCGACATAGAGGCCAAGGTTTCACTGGCAACAATCATCATCTCTTCGGTAACGCGCCGCGACTTAACGGCTAGTACGCCTAAACCAATGCCAGGGAAGATATAGCTGTTATTGCATTGAGCAATAGGGTAGTCGACACCGTCTATATTCACAGTGTCGAATGGGCTACCTGTTGCCATAATTGCTTTGCCATCAGTCCAACGCAATACATCACGAGGATGAGCTTCCACTTGGCGCGATGGATTGCTTAATGGGAATATAATGGGTGTTTCGCAGTGTTGGTGCATGGTGCGAATGACTTGCTCGGTAAATAACCCCGGTTGACCTGACACACCAATGAGCACCGTTGGTTTGGCACAATTCATGACATCAAGTAGTGAAGGGTAGTCGCCACTATAGCTCCAATCGTTAACCGCGGCGTTGCTTTGCGTTAGTGCCGATTGGAAATCGCGTAAATCAGGCATGTCTTCTGTTAACAAACCGAAACGGTCTACCATGTAAATTCGTGCTTGTGCCTGCTCGCGGGTTAAGCCTTCCTTACACATGTGAGCAATAATTTGCTCGGCAATACCACAACCTGCTGAACCCGAGCCAACGAACACAACACGTTGCTCGGTAATTGACTCGCCTTTGGCTTTGCAAGCCGCTAACAAAGTGCCAGAGGTTACTGCTGCGGTACCTTGAATGTCGTCATTAAAGCAACACATTTGGTCTTGATAACGTTTCAGTAATGGCATGGCGTTTTGTTGGGCAAAGTCTTCAAACTGAACCAGTGCGCCCGGCCAACGGCGTTGTATTCCCTGCATAACCGCGTCGACAAAGGTGTCGTATTTCTCACCGGTAATACGTTTATGACGCGCGCCCATATACATAGGGTCGTTTAATAACTTTTCATTGTTGGTGCCCACATCAATCATAATAGGCAGAGTATAAGCAGGGCTAATACCGCCACACACGGTATAAAGCGACAGCTTACCAATGGGAATTCCCATACCACCAATCCCTTGGTCGCCTAGACCAAGAATCCGTTCACCATCGGTAATGACAATTACTTTTACGTTGCGCTTGGTGGCGTTCCGCAAAATGTCGTCGATGTTGTCTTGGTCTTCATAGGAGATAAATAAACCACGTGCGCTACGGTAAATGTCTGAGAACTGCTCACAGGCATCTCCTACCGTGGGGGTGTAAATGATCGGCATCATTTCTTCAATGTGCTCTTTCACCAACCGGAAAAACATGGTTTCGTTATTGTCTTGAATAGCACGCAAGTAAATATGCTTGTTTAGCGGCATATCAAAGGTTTTATATTGCAAATACGCTCGGCTGACTTGCTCTTGAATGGTTTCATAACGTGGCGGTATTAGGCCCGTTAAATTAAATTCTTTGCGTTCGTCAGGGCTAAAAGCGCTACTTTTATTAAGTAGCGGGGTTTCTAATAACGAGGGGCCAGCGTAATGAATATATAGCGGCTTCTTGCTATTTTTCATGGTCATTTATATTCCTACTTGGTCAGCTTGCTAAAAGCAAGGTCGGCGCAGCGAAGTGTTTCCTGAATGTCGTCGTCCGTATGCGCAAATGACATAAAACCAGCTTCATAAGCACTTGGCGCCAGGTATATACCCTGTTCTAACATTGCATGATAGAAGGTTTTGAACTGTTCCATGTTGCACTGTGTGGCTTGCTCAAAACTGGTGACTTTGTCGGCGTCGGTAAAGAAGAAGCCAAACATACCACCGGCTTGGTTTGTGGTTAATGGAATACCGTGTTTCTTAGCAAGCTGCTTAAAGCCGTTCATTAAATCGGTAACCCGCTGCTCAAGTTGCTGGTACTGAGCTTCGCTGGTTAGTAAGTTAAGTGCCGCTAAGCCTGCTGCCATGGCGACAGGGTTGCCTGATAGGGTACCTGCTTGGTAAACAGGGCCTAGAGGAGCAATGTGGTCCATTATCTCGGCTTTACCACCAAATGCACCTACTGGCATGCCACCGCCAATGACCTTACCTAAACAGGTGAGGTCGGGCTTCACATTAAAGAACTGCTGTGCGCCACCACGAGAAACACGAAAGCCTGTCATGACTTCGTCAAAAATAAGCAGGCTACCGTATTGGTTACAAATGTTACGTAGGCCTTCAAGGAACCCAGGCTCAGGTAAAATGCAGTTCATATTGCCAGCAACAGGTTCAACAATAATACAAGCAATGTCGTTACCCACTTCTTTGAACACCTGCTCAACTTGGTCGAGTTGGTTAAAACCAACGGTTAACGTGTGTTGGGCAACGTCTTCTGGAATGCCGGGTGAACTCGGTACACCAAGTGTTAAAGCGCCAGAACCAGCTTTTACTAACAGCGAGTCGGCATGGCCATGGTAACAGCCTTCAAACTTTAAAATTTTATTCCGGCCAGTATAACCGCGGGCAAGGCGAATGGCGCTCATGGTTGCTTCAGTACCTGAATTTACCATGCGTACTTTTTCTATCGAAGGCACCATGGAAATAACTTTTTCAGCCATGGTAATTTCAATGGCTGTAGGTGTACCAAAACTTAATCCTCGAGTGGCTGCGTTAACAGCTGCATCGCGGATTATTGGGTGGTTGTGGCCGAGAATCATTGGCCCCCATGAACCAACATAATCAATAAATTTTTTGTCATCGGCATCAAACATATAAGCGCCTTCAGCGCGGTCTATGAAAACTGGTGTGCCACCGACACCTTTAAATGCGCGTACAGGCGAGTTAACGCCGCCAAAAATACTTAGTTGGGCCTTGCTAAAAAGTTCTTCAGAACGAGACATGGAGTTTCCTTTTAATAACGGGCTTTATTGCTAAACCAAACCACATCGGTGTCGTACTTACTAACAAGCTCTTCCACACCAAGGGTTAGGGCAAACAAAGCCATACGAATAAGCACGCCATTATCCGCTTGACGGAATATGGCTAAGTTGGGGTTTTGGTTCAGGTCATTATCAAGTTCATTGGCTTCCGCACGAGAGTCGCGCGGCAGCGGATGCATAATTACAGTATTCGGCTTGTAATGACGGGTATAAATTTCACTGTTGAGACGAAATTTCCCTCGGTAGAGCGAGGCTTCTTCAAGGCTCGCAAAACGTTCTTGTTGAATACGGGTTTGGTACACAATGTCGGCATCCATTTCACCAACCAATTCGTCGGTAATACGGAATACATGGCCAGCGTCGGCTAAAGCATTGAGCACTTCATCGGGCATTGCCAGTTCGCGAGGCGAAATTAATGTGAAACGAACATTTTTGTATAAGCATAATAGCTTCGAAAGGGAGTGCACAGTACGACCATATTTTAAATCGCCGATCATACAAATATGCATGCCATCGACTTGGCGACCATGGTGCTCAAGTTCTTTAGCAATTGTGTATAAGTCGAGCAAGGCTTGCGTAGGGTGTTCGTTTGCACCGTCGCCGCCGTTTATCACAGGAACTCGGCTACCTTCAGCAAACTCAGCAACGGAACCAGCTTTAGGGTGGCGCATGGTAATAATGTCGCTGTAGCTCGAGAGTACCCGTGCTGTATCGTAAAGCGACTCGCCTTTGGCAATGGCCGAGCTTTCCATACCTGTAGTTTCACGCACTTCCCCACCAAGCAAGTTAAATGCGGTACCGAAGCTGACTCGTGTTCGGGTCGAGGCTTCAAAAAATAGGTTGCCTAGAATAGCGCCGTCGAGAACCTTAGTTCGTTTTCTACGGTGCGCATAAGGTTCCATTCGGTCTGCAATGGTAAAAACACGTTGAATGGCGTCGGGGGTAAACTGCCCAACCGAAAGGATATTTGCTCCAGTGAATTGCATGATGCTCTCTACTTTTACTCGCCCTATGGTGGGGCAGTATTGTAGCAGATGCTATGCCGGAGCGGAAAAGAATTAGCCGCCGAATGCAGGCTTTAGCACCGCTAAAATAATGATGGCAAACAAGGCCAAGACTGGAATTTCATTAAATACACGAAACCAACGGCCCGAACGAAATTTTGGTGATTGTTTAAATTGTTTAAGTAGGTGGAAACAATAAATATGGTAAACTAGCAAAAAAGTTACCAGTAATAGTTTGATGTGCATCCAATGAGAATGCTTAAGCCACTCTAGGCCATAAATCCATAACATACCGGAGCCAAAAATAACGGTTAGAATAGCGAACGGGGTGATAAAGAAAAGTAACCGTCGTTCCATAATTTCCAGTTGTGCGTGAACTTTTTCTTCATTACTCTCAGCATGATAGACAAACAGTCGAGGTAAATAGAAAATGCCGGCGAACCAAGCAACCATAAATGCAAGGTGCAAGGCTTTAAACCATTGTAAAAGCTGATAGTCTGTCATGATAATATTCCTTCCTAAGAAGTACGAAATTTACCACGCTGGTCGCAAGAGGGCTAGAGAGCTGTTGAAAAACGAGGAGTTACATTAAGTGTTTAGCCTTGGAAGTCCGTTAACTATCCGTAAACTTGTTGTTTTAGGCTTGGTGTTTATTGCTGCCTTATTTTTAGGGTATTACGGTGGTAACGTCCGCGTGCATTGGCAGAATGACCGTGTTGCTTGGCTTGAGCAGCAGAATAGCAGTTTATACCAGCGTGTTGATCAACTGGAGTATCAAAATAATATTCTGCAAGTAGAGCTCGACGTTGAACGTAATGCCAGCCGCTTGCTACAAAGTGAGTTGCGTGGGGTATTAGAAGATAAGTCGAGCATTACCCGTGAGTTAGCTTTTTATCAGCGGGTGATGGCTCCTGAACTCGATACCAATGGGGTTGCAGTCGACTCTTTCGTTGTGGCGGAAGCAGCAAGCCCAGAAACCTATTATTTCCGATTGATTTTGTTACAGCTTGAGCGTGCGCAGCAGTTGGTTACAGGTACGTTATCGGTTCATTTAAGTGGTCAAATCGATGGCCAGCGAGCTGAATTGGATGTGTTAGAAATAGCCGATCTTGGCGACAACGCACATAAATTTACGATGAACTACTACACCTTGTCTGAAGGTACTTTTCGTTTACCGGAATCCTTCGTGCCGCAAAGTGTTATGGTTCGGGTGAAAGTTGGTAATAGCCGTCGGCTAGAACAAGTTTACCAATGGCAGGAACTACTAAATACTGCTAAAGGCCTTGGTCGAGATATGCAGGAAGAAGGTTGATTCGCTGAGCTCCATGGGCGAAAATAGTGTTCCATCCTTTAGAAGACTCTTTAAAAGGTAAGGTGAAGTCTATGAGTAGTGTAGAACAGGCTATGCCAATTGGGTTTAGCGATGCTGCGGCAACGCGGGTTCATGCGCTTATTTCTGAAGAAGAAAGTAACGAATTAAATTTACGGGTTTTCATTACCGGTGGTGGTTGTTCTGGATTTCAATACGGGTTTACCTTTGATGAGAAAGAAAACGCTGACGATCTGAAAATAGAACGCAATGGTGTGTCGCTTGTGGTTGACCCTATGAGCTTACAATACCTAGTGGGTGGTGTAGTGGACTACGAAGAAGGCCTACAAGGCGCTCGTTTCTTTGTGAAGAACCCGAATGCAACGACCACTTGTGGCTGTGGCGCATCATTTTCTGTGTAGACACGTACTTTTATTGCTAACAAGGGCATCCCTTGTGCAGTCGAAGCCTCAGTGTAAACTGGGGCTTTTTCGTACATAAAGCCAACAAGTTAGCTCAAGTTTGAGCAGTCGAATTAACAAATTACAAACACGAAATAAATTGATTTAATAAACAGATCAAGGAAAATCAAAATTGTTTTAGGGCTCTAAAATGGAGCGGGGAGTATAAAACGATGCGTGTTTTTAGTTTTACTTTGTTCTTTTTTGTTGCCGCAGTTATGACTGTATTGCCAACGAAAAGCTATGCGAACTCAGAAATTGCCGAGGGTTTGTGCGCTGCGATTGTTGCTGACGATCGCCAACGTATGCGTACTATTCTAAGTAATAATAATATGCGTTTACGTAATGTTTTTAATGGCGTGCGCTGTAATGGTTATAGCATGCTTCAGTTTGCGATTACCGCCGAAGCAATCGATGTAGGTGAAATGCTAATTCGCCAATTGCCAATTCGTATTATTGAAGAAGACGAAGTGAATGGGCAAAGTATTTTGCAATGGGCAGAAAGCGCAGGCTATGGTTCTTCACCTGTACTGCAAGTCGTGCGAGACCGATTGAACGGTTAATCAAACTATTATTTTATTAAACCCGTGCTTCAGTATTATGAAGCACGGGTTTTTTTTTGTTACACTGAGCGCTCATTTTTTCTATATGAGGGGCGTATGAGCCTGTACCGAGAGCACTTACAAACTGTAACCCGTCGTTTCGATGAGGCGCTTGAAGCAAATGGCTTTGATAGCGTTCTGATTTTCTCTGGGCAGCCAGCAGTTGCCTTTCTTGATGACAATCCTTATCCCTACCGTGTTAATCCATTTTTTAAGTATTGGGTGCCAATAACGGAAAGCCCGAAAAGTTTTATTTTCTATAAAAAAGGTGAAACTCCACAAGTTTACCTTTTCCAAGAGCGCGACTTTTGGCATACCCAACCACAAATTCCACCAGGTGACTGGCAAGAGCTATTAGATGTAACTTTAGTGGACAGCATACAACCAGTTCGCACAGCGCTCGCAGGCCAACTAGGTAAAACGGCTTATATAGGTGAACCTTTTGCATCATTGCCGGAGTGGGGGCTTGGGCATGAAAACCCAGAAGCACTGATTGATCAACTTCACTTACAGCGCACATTAAAAACAGAATATGAATTAACTTGTTTAAGAAAAGCGAACGTTATTGCGGCCCATGGGCATAATGCTGCGAAAGCGGCATTTAAAAATAATGCGAGCGAGCTTGAAATTCACCATGCGTATTTAAACGCGATTAACTGTCATGAAACTGAGCTACCGTATAACAGTATTGTGGCGCTTAACCAAAATGGTGCGACACTGCACTATGACAAGTACGATACAAACGCGCCGGCAGAGCATAGATCCTTCTTAATCGACGCGGGTGCACTTTATAATGGTTACTGTGCAGATATCACACGTACTTATAGTTATAGCAGTGACGGCTTCTATGCAGAGCTTGTTGAGGCAATGGATCAAGCTGAGCATGAGATTATTAGTGAAATTGAAGTAGGCCGTTCGTATTACGATTTACATGTAGCGATGCACCGGAAAATAGCTGGGCTACTCAATAAATTTGGTTTCTTAAAAATAGACGCGGACACCATTTATGAACGCGGCTACACCAATGCATTTTTTCCGCATGGCTTAGGGCACTTCATTGGCTTGCAAGTACATGATGTGGGCGGTTATCTTAAAAATGCTAAGGGCGATACCTATGCACGTGACGCACGTCATGCATTTTTACGTTTACGCCGCGACATTGAACCAGGTCAAGTATTTACCATTGAGCCCGGTTTATATGTTGTGGATCAGTTGCTAGAAGAGTTTGAAGGGAATGAAGACTTTAATTGGCAACGTATTGCAGAGCTGCGACCGTATGGCGGAGTTCGGGTTGAAGACAGCGTTTATGTTGGTAAAAGCGGTGTTGAGAACCTGACTCGTGATGCTTTTGACAGCTTGAAGTAAATTACTCAGTTAATCGAAAGAGCTGAAACGCCTGTCCTGCTATAGGGCAGGCGTATAACTTCCTAATACTGCAGGTCGCGACGCGCCTGTAACCGCCGTTAAACTCCCCATCAAGCTTTCTACATGGCAACGCGCTAACCAAGCAAATAAAATAGCTTCAACCCAATCCGGGTCGACACCAAGTTCGGCGGTGCTTTGCCAGGTTATTTGCGGTGCTAAGCGCTGCAAGCATTGGATAAGTTTTTTATTATGCACACCACCGCCGCACAAATAGGCTTGGCTTGCTGGCGCGAATTCTGCCAACGCCTGAACAACACTGGTTGCTGTCAACTCTAACAAAGTTGCTTGTACGTCTACTGCAGACACATAACTTGAATGTCTTTCTAAATAACACGCTAACCAAGCTAAGGTGAAGTATTCACGGCCGGTGCTTTTAGGTGGAGCAAGTTTAAAATAGGGATCAGTAAGAAAGAGCTGCAACAAAGCCTGATTCACTTTGCCCGAACGTGCCCAGTCGCCATTTGCGTCGTAGTATTTATCGATATGGTGTTTTTGGTACCAAGCATCGAGCAAGGTGTTGGCTGGACCACAATCAAAACCAATAACTTCACCTTGCGCGGGTAACCAAGAAATATTAGCGATGCCACCTAAGTTGATAACCACCCGGTTTTGTTCACTTGTGTGAAATAAAGCATGGTGCAAGGCGGGTGCAAGCGGTGCACCTTGACCGCCTAAGGCTATATCTTTTTGTCGGAAGTGGGAGACTACGGCAATGCCAGTGGTTGCAGCCAAGGTTGCAGGGCAGCCCAGTTGCAAGCTGAAGGCGGGGGTTAATTCAGGGTGGTGGCGTATAGTTTGGCCATGTGAACCTATGGCAGCAATATCACTGGCTTGTAAACCACTTAATGTCATCAATTGCTGTACTGCTTGGCCGGCAACAAGTGCAAACTCACGATCGGCTAAACCAAACTCTACAAGTTCATTGGCGCTTGGTGTGCAGAGGGTCTGTAAGCGTTTACGCAATGTACTGGGAAAAGGGTGGTTATAACAGTGGAGTAGCTTTATATGCTCTCCGTCTATCGTAATTAAGGCTAAGTCTAAGGCGTCAATACTGGTGCCCGAAAGGACACCAATATAACAATTTTTTTTAGTCATGATTAAAGGCGAGGAAAATTCGCTGGCGGCTTTCCAGTACTGCCATTTTTTGTTCTGCAA
>Ga0079223_10000400_pt1 | contig 21555 bp, 21 predicted proteins | sample Stecom2011_FD_75072 | JGI IMG/M metagenome (GOLD analysis project Ga0079223, IMG submission 75072) | Agricultural soil microbial communities from Utah to study Nitrogen management - Steer compost 2011 | ecosystem: Environmental > Terrestrial > Soil > Agricultural land | place: USA: Utah...
GGCTTGCTTCAATAAAGCCGCCCAGGCGGAGTGTTCTCAAAAGCTTTCCGACATGAGGCTGGGAAAGCCCTTCTAATTCACTTATTTCAGGAATGGTAAGTCCATTGGGAGCTTTTGACTTACCAATCCTTAGTAAGCATCTTAAACCATATTCTTCCTGAGTACTGAATTTCATTTATTTTCTTTCATTCTCACAAACTGAATTTGTTTCAGTATCATTTAGAGATTCTGAAACAATTCAGTAATCAAAATATTCTATCCTTTAAATAATGGGATTTTTGAACCGCACATTTTTGCATGTTCTACCTTAGTAAAATTTTCAGGGCTGATAGAAGGACCTTTCTTAGTGCATACCTCATCAAAAACTTCTTTAAGAGTCTCAGCTATTTCTACTTTATTCCTTCCTTCAATATCGTATCTCTGCATAAAATAAATTAATTCGCCATTCTTAAACAGAGCAACACTAGGAGAAGAAGGTGGAAAGTTTTTAATATAGTACCTGATTCTGTCAACGGCTTCTCTTTCCATCCCGGCAAAACCTGTATAAAGATAATCGGGAATAACCGAATGCTGCAATGCAAGAGAAACGCCGGGGCGCGCACTTCCTGCTGCACATCCGCAGACAGAATTAATCATTACCATTACAATTTTATCATCTTTTACATTTATAGCCTTATCAACTTCCTCCGGTGTTAATAATTCGGTAAAGCCGACAGCAATAAGTTCATCCCTCATTGGCTGAACTGCTTCCGGATCATAAATCGGTGGACGTGAAATAATATTAAACATCATTACTCCTGTTTTTTATTCGTATTGTTATTGTTTCCATCTTATTCCCCTGAAAATTATAATAAACCAAGTTCTAATTTTGCAACGTCAGACATCATATCTTTATCCCATGGGGGATTCCATACAAGTTTAACTCTAACATCATTAACTTCAGGAATAGCTCTTACCCTTGCTTCAACCTCACCCGGTAAAGAACCGGCTACAGGGCATGCCGGTGATGTTAAAGTCATTTTGATTTCGACATTTGCTTCATCATCAATATTTATCTTGTAAATTAATCCCAGTTCAAAATTGTTTACAGGTATTTCCGGATCGTAGCATTGTCTTAAAGCTCCGATTACTTTTTCTTCTATAAGCTGCTTATCAATTTTTGTTGATTCCATATTCATCATTTCTATTCAGTTGAAACAGTTTTTTTCTCTTTATTTAAAGCACTTAACATTGTATGCCATGCTAAACTTGCACATTTAACTCTTACAGGAAATTCTTTTACTCCAGCTAATACAGCAAGTTTCCCGAGTTCTTCAATATTTTCATCTTCATTTAGTTTTCCGGTTACCAGATCATGAAATTTTTCAAACAATCTCTTTGCTTCCTCAACGGATTTACCTTTTATAACTGTACTCATAAGTGAAGCAGAAGCTTTTGAAATTGCACAGCCTGATCCCTGGAAAGAAATATCTTTTATTGTATCATTATCTAATTCCAAATAAATATTTATTTTATCACCGCATAAAGGATTATAACCTTCGGCTGTTCTGTTAGCTGTTTCGAGTATTTTAAAATTTCTCGGACTCTTATTATGATCCAATATTACCTGCTGGTATAATTCTCTGAGTTCAGGATCAAGCATTAAACACCTCTGTAACCTTCTTTAAAGAATTTGCTAACAGGTCGATCTCTTCAAAAGTATTATATATGCCAAAAGATGCTCTTGAAGTTGCAGGAATATTAAATCTATCCATTACAGGTTGTGTACAATGATGTCCGGTTCTTATTGCTATTCCTTCATAATCAAGAAAAGTTCCGATATCATGCGGATGAATATTCTCAAAGACAAAAGAGATAACTGCAGATTTATGTTTAGAATTTCCTATAATTCTTAAACCGTGAACTTCAAGTAATTTTTGTGTAGCATATTCAAGTAAAAAATTTTCATAAGCTGAAATTTCATTTAAACCGATTGATGTTACATAATCTATTGCATCACCAAGGACAATTGCATCTGCAATGTTTGATGTACCTGCTTCAAATTTAAATGGAAGTTCGTTGTATGTTGTTTCTTCAAAAGTAACTTTTGAAATCATATCTCCGCCGCCCATAAAAGGGGGCATAACATCAAGAAGATTTTCTTTTCCGTATAAAACTCCGATACCAGTGGGTCCATAAAGTTTATGACCGGAAAAAGCTAAAAAGTCACAATCAAGCTCTTTAACATCAACAGGGAAATGACTTACTGCCTGTGCCGAATCGAGCAGCACAGGTATGTTGTACTTATGTGCTTCGTTTATAATTTCTTTTACAGGATTTATTGTACCGAGTGAATTAGAAACATATACTACAGAAATTAATTTTGCTTTGGGAGAAATCATTTTATAGAATTCATCTAAAATGATTTCACCATTATCATCAATAGGTATAACTTTTAATTTTGCTTTCTTCTCAATACAAAGAAGCTGCCATGGGACAATATTGGAATGATGCTCCATATTGGTGATAATTATTTCATCACCTTCGGAAATATTATTTCTGCCGAAAGAATAAGCTACTAGATTTATTGCTTCAGTTGTTCCTCTTGTGAAAATAATTTCTTTTTCACTTCCCGCATTAATAAAGTTTTTAACTTTAACTCTTGCAGCTTCGTATGCATCCGTAGCAATGCCGCTGAGATAATGAACACCCCTGTGAATATTTGAATTCATTGTGGAATAATACCTGGTTAATGAATCCATAACCTGCCTCGGTTTTTGAGTTGTTGCAGCATTATCGAGATAAACCAGCGGCTTATTTCTTACAAGTGTTTTGAGTATAGGAAAATCCTCACGAATCCTCTGTACATCATAAACACTTTTTAAATCCTGAACTTCATTTTTATAAATCATTTATTTGCTTTCCAGAGGCTGATCGAATTTTTTATTCAGAATCTCCTCTACGTAATTTTTTATTGCTTCAATTTTAATTGAACGGATAACATCACTTGCGAAAGCATGAATAAGAATTGCACGTGCTTTTTCTTCACCAAGTCCTCTTGATTTAAGATAAAACATAGCTTCATTATCAAGCTGACCAATAGTAGCACCGTGCGAGCATTTAACATCATCGGCAAAAATTTCAAGCTGAGGTTTTGTATTTACAAGTGCTTCCTGCGATAGAATTATATTATTGTTTTCCTGGAATGCATTTGTTTTTTGTGCATTGGGTCTTACAATTACTTTTCCGTTAAAAACTCCGCGGGAAGTATGATTTAAAATTCCTTTGTAATGCTCATGACTGTTGCAGTGAGGTTTTGCATGATCAATTAATGTATGTGCATCAAAAAGCTGATTATCTTCTGTCAGGAATAATCCATTAAATGTACACTCACCGCCTTCATTATTAAACCTTGCATTAAAATCATTTCTTGAAAGAGCAGCGCCGAGTGATATAAGATGAGAAGCAAAATTACCTGTTCTTTCAATATCAACATCCATTCTTCCGATGTGAAAAGATGATTTGCTTTCTTCCTGCAATCTTATATGGTCAACAACAGCATTTTCATCTACAAAAATTTCGGTTACATTATTTGTAAAGTAAATATCTGAATCAACATGAACATAATGTTCAATAATAGAAACCTGTGAGTTAGCATCTGCAATAAATAGATTTCTTGGCTGAACCAGGTATTTATTATTTCCTGATGAGGTTATGAAAAGAATATGAATAGGCTGCTCAACAATTTTTCCTTCGGGAACATGTATCAGTACACCATCTTTTGTATAGGCAGTACTGAGAGATGTAAAGATATGATTACTGAAATCAGAATATTTCCCGAAATGTTTTTTGATTAAAGGTGAGTCTAAAGAGATAGCCTTTGCAATACTTTTTACTTCAACACCATCAGGTAAATTTTTTAAAGAAGATAATTCTTCCGAAAAGATTCCGTTAACAACAACTACTACGTTTTCTTTAAGTTCATTAAATAGAAAATTTTTTATCTGTTCGTTTGAAATTTCAGGTTTTTCATGAACAGGCAAAAAGTTATATTGAAGAAGTGGAGCTATATTTGTGTATTTCCATTCTTCATCTTTTATTGTAGGGAAATTAAGTTCTTCGAATTTTTTTATTGCATCTTTTCTTAAATCTGTAACAGAAGATAGTTTGTTGCCATTCAGACTATTTTCGAATAACTCGTAATTTTTTATATACCAGTTTTTTATTTCAGATAATTGACTCATTTTCTTCTTTTCAATTCAATTAAAAAATTATACTTGAACTTCTTTTACCCAATCATAACCTTTTTCTTCAAGTTCGAGGGCTAATTCTTTAGTGCCTGATTTAATAATTTTCCCCTGGTAGAGAACATGAACAAAATCGGGAACTATGTAATTAAGTAACCTTTGGTAATGTGTAACTACCAGAAAAGATCTCTCTTCTGATCTTAGAGCATTTACACCATTTGCAACAATTCTCAAAGCATCTATATCCAGACCTGAATCTGTTTCATCAAGAATAGCAAGTTTTGGTTCAAGCACAGCCATTTGAAAAACTTCGTTTCGTTTTTTCTCGCCGCCTGAAAAACCTTCATTAACAGAACGGTTCAGAAGCTGCGGGTCAAGTTCAACTAATTTTGTTTTTTCTTTGATAAGAGAAAGAAACTCCATTGCATCGAGTTCTTCCAGTCCATTGTATTTTCTTATTTCATTAAGAGCATTTTTTAAAAGATTTGTATTGCTTACTCCCGGAATTTCAATCGGATACTGGAATGCAAGAAAAATTCCTTCCCGTGCCCGGTCTTCAGGTGAAAGTTCAAGAAGATTTTTTCCGTTATAAAATATCTCACCTTCAGTTATTTCATATTCTTCTTTACCTGCAAGAACCTGTGCGAGAGTACTTTTGCCTGAACCATTGGGTCCCATTATAGCATGTACTTCACCGGGATTAATACTCAGATTAACTCCCTTTAATATTTTTTTACCATCTATATTTACGTGTAAGTTTTTAATTTCTAACATTTATTTTCCTTTAATTCAGATTAAAATTCTTACTAATTATCCAACACTTCCTTCAAGACTAATGCTTAAAAGTTTTGTTGCTTCAACTGCAAACTCCATCGGAAGTTCTTTAAATACTTCTTTACAATATCCGTTAACAATTAATCCGATTGCATCTTCGGTAGAAATTCCTCTTTGATTTAAATAGAAAATCTGGTCTTCACCAATTTTTGATGTGGTTGCTTCATGTTCAATTTGTGCAGTAGGATTATTTATTTCGAGATAAGGAAATGTATGAGCACCACACTTATCACCGATTAAAAGAGAATCGCACTGCGAAAAATTTCTTGCCCCATCAGCTTTCTTAACAATCTTTACAAGCCCGCGGTAACTGTTATTACTTCTTCCGGCAGAAATACCTTTTGATATAATTGTACTCCTGGTATTCTTTCCAAGATGAATCATTTTAGTGCCGGTATCTGCCTGCTGGTAATTGTTAGTCATTGCAACTGAATAAAATTCACCAACAGAATTATCTCCCTGCAAAATACAGCTTGGATATTTCCATGTAATTGCTGAACCTGTTTCAACCTGTGTCCATGAAATTTTAGAATTAACACCCCTGCAGGCTCCGCGCTTGGTAACAAAATTATAAATGCCGCCTTTGCCTTCTTTATCGCCTGCATACCAGTTTTGTATAGTTGAATATTTTATCTGAGCATTATCAAGAGCAATTAATTCTACTACCGCTGCATGAAGCTGATTTTCATCACGCATTGGAGCAGTACATCCTTCGAGATAACTTACGTAGGAACCTTCATCGGCAATGATTAATGTTCTTTCAAATTGTCCTGTGTTTGCAGCATTTATTCTGAAATAAGTTGAAAGCTCCATCGGACAGCGGACACCTTTCGGTATATAAACAAATGAACCATCACTAAAAACTGCAGAGTTCAGTGATGCAAAAAAATTATCGGTATAAGGAACTACGCTACCCATATATTTTCTTACAAGCTCGGGATGATTTCTTATCGCTTCACTCATTGAACAGAAAATAATTCCCATCTCTGCAAGAGTTTCTTTAAATGTCGTAGCAACTGAAACCGAATCAAAAACCGCATCGACAGCAACACCTGCCAATCTTTTCTGTTCCTCAAGAGAAATTCCTAATTTTTCAAAAGTCCGGATTAATTCAGGGTCAACTTCACGGGCTTCTTCCAGACTTTTATATTCCTTTTTTTTTTTTGGTGCAGAGTAATAGGAGATATCCTGGTAATCAATAGGATTATATTTGATATTTGGCCAGTGAGGTTCTTTCATTTTAAGCCAATGACGGTATGCTTTAAGTCTCCACTCCAGCATCCATTCAGGTTCACCTTTTATCTCCGAAAGTTTTGCAATTATATCTTCATTTAATCCTTTAGGAAGGCTTTCAGTTTCTATGTTAGTTACAAAACCGTATTTGTATTCTTTATTTGCTAATTGTTCTATTGTTCCTATTTCAGTTGTACTCATTTTCGCTCCGGATGCTCAAATTATTTTTTAACTAATAGAAACTTAGACAATCTATACAAAAATGTCAAGATTGATAAGGATGTAAAATTCTATAACCTGTAAGAAATTTCTATTGAATTTTTAAATGGATATAAATTGAATTTGAGCTGTGATAACTATTTTGTTTTTCAGCTATAATAGAGTTAATTTTGTTTAATTATTAACAAAAAATGGATGAAACAGATAATTGGAAGATAATGAAAAGCAGGAACCCCGGGTTTCTGAAAGTCAAAAGAATGATACGGAGAAGAAGTCGATGTATTATGGGGCAAGAAGAAGACGCTTTTACAGCCGGAAAAGGCAGAGTTCCCCGCAAAATCAACAAAAAAAAGAATCTATAAGTTTTAGAAAAGTTTCAATAATAATTCCTCTTTTAAATGAAGAGGAATCACTCAACATTATTGCCCATGAAATAAGGAAAGTAATTAAACCTTTGGATATTGGTTTTGAAGTTATTTTTGTAGATGATGGAAGTACAGATCATTCTCTAAATGTAATAAAAGAAATCTGCAGAACAGATAAGAGATTTAAATACATTAGTTTTAAAAAGAATTATGGAAAATCTGCAGCACTTCAAATTGGATTTAAAGCTGTAACCGGTGATGTTGTAATTACGATGGATGCCGATCTTCAGGATGACCCGACGGAAATTCCCAATCTTTTAAAGAAACTTGAAGAAGGATATGATCTTGTTTCGGGGTGGAAAAAAAACAGGAAAGATCCTTTTATAAAAAGATACTCATCAAGATTTTTTAATTTCGTCACAAGACTAATAAGTAAAATTCAAATTCATGATTTTAACTGCGGACTAAAAGCTTACCGCAGGGAAGTAACCGATAATATTTATATTTACGGAGAACTCCACAGATACATTCCTGTACTGGCAAACTGGCAGGGATTTACAATTTCGGAAGTTGTTGTAAAACATCATTCTCGCCGATATGGAAAAACAAAATTCGGCATATCCCGTTTCTTCAAAGGATTTATAGATCTGATAACAGTTATTTTTACCACAAGATATATTAAACGTCCTATGCATCTGTTCGGGTTTTTAGGTGCACTTGCTTTTCTTTTAGGTATAATTGTTAACGGATATCTTACTTATTTATGGATAAGCGGAGGATATTTAAGCAACAGACCAATGCTGTTTCTCGGTATCCTTTTGATAATTGTAGGTGTTCAGTTTTTTTCTGTTGGTTTGCTCGGAGAAATGTATGTCCATAATATGAGAAGTGAAAAAGAATATATTATAAAAGACAGAGGATAAAAAAAGTTCAGGTGCTGGTTAAAGATAAAGATCAAACCTCAATCCACATCATCATTAATTAATGTATTACGATCCTGTTAAAGATATTTTTGCTTCTGTTATAAGAAGATTTCCTTTTTTAAGAGTTTTATTTTACAAACTGCTTAATCTGTTTTTTTTAAGAGCATGGTATGTTAAAAGAGAATTGAAAAAGATAAGAAAAGAACTTGGTACAAAAGAGATTAATATTTTTGATGCGGGAACAGGTTATGGTCAGTATACATATTTTATGACTAAGGAAATTAGTCCCAATACAATTTATGCTGTGGATGTTAAAACGGAATGGATAAAAGATAATAAAGATTTTTTTGCAAAGAAGAATATTAAAAATGTTTCATTCGGCATAGAAGATTTAACACAAATAAATCATTACAACAAATTTGATTTAATAGTTTGTGTAGATGTAATGGAACACATTGAAGATGATGTAACAGTATTCAAAAATTTTTATTCAGCTTTAAAAAATGATGGATACCTTGTTATTAATACTCCGTCGGTTTACGGCGGCAGCGATGTACATGAAGAAGATGGTGAAAGTTTTATTGGCGAACATGCAAGGATAGGGTATTCAGATAAAGATTTAAAAGATAAACTTTCATCAGTCGGTTTTAATAAATTTTATTACAGATACTCTTATGGATATTGGGGTGATAAAGCATGGCGTTTAGCGATAAAATACCCAATGCTTTTACTTAACACCTCGAAAATCTTTTTTATTATTTTACCTGTATATTTTTTAGTTACATTCCCGTGTGCTTTTTTAATGATGTACCTGGATTACAAAAGTAATAATAAAATCGGTGCGGGAATTACATTTATTGCAAGGAAACAACAAGCCTCTAAGTTTATTTGATACTCAATCGTTTTATCAGGAAAACACTTCTTAAAACTTTGGGAGATGAAAAATATCTTTCCCTGGTAAGCAATGTTTTTCTTAAAATGTATCATTCCGACAGGGCAAGAAAAAATTATCCCGAAATGTATTTCCTAAGCAGCTTAATTTCTGAAGGAGATACCTGTATAGACATTGGTGCAAATGTCGGATACTATTCAATACCTCTTGCAGAAATTGTAGGAACCAGAGGAAAAGTTTATGCTGTTGAACCCGTCCCGTTGTTCAGAAAAATATTGGAGAAAAATCTTAAAAGATATAATCTATCCGCGATAGTTAAGCTGTTACCTTATGCACTGAGTAATACAGATAATGCAGAAATTGAAATGGGTACACCATCAGTAAACGGACTGGTTCATTTTGGTTATACAAAGGTTTTAAACAATGATGTGGATGAAATTAAAAATAAATACAGAGTTAAATCTGTTCGTCCTCAAAAATTATTTAGTGATCTTAAGGAACTTCAGTTCATTAAATGTGATATTGAAGGCTATGAAGACAAAGTAATTCCCGAATTTGCAGAAATTATTAATAGATTCAAACCAATTCTACAAATTGAAATATGTTCAGAAAAAAACAGAAGAATTATTATTGATATGCTTCAAAAGATTGGCTATAAAGTATTTTATCTATTTGATAACCTGTTAATTGAGTTAGAAGATATTAATCATAATCTACATAACAATTGTGATCTCTATTTTATACACAAACAAAATATCTTTTCATTACAGCACTTATTAAAAAATAATTCTTGAGAATTAAAAGTAGAATATTTACCTTGATTTCACAAAAACTAAAAATTGGGAAAGGGGTCCCAAGATGAAAAAAATTCTACTTACATTTACAGTAGTTCTCACCTTCCTATCTTTTCAATGTACTTATGAAGTTCCTACCAAAGAAGAACCCGTTGATTTGTTACTTGGTAAAGTTGCATTAAAAATAAATAAAGTTAAAACTCCATCAGAGATTGTTCTTATAGAGGCATTTCTAGCACGAGAGCAGTATGATACCTTATATAGAAATTTAAATTTAATAAATTCTACTTCTGCAGATATTGTAATAGATGATATCCCCGCAGGAAAATGGCATTTACAGGTTAATGCAAAAGATTCTGCAGGTGTAATTTTATATACCGGTGAGACTAATGTAAATGTACAGGCAGGAATATTAACCCAGGTTAACCTCACTTTAATTTCAACAGGGAAAGGAAGAGATATTTTGGTTAATTGGGAATCTAATAACTGGGTTGATTTTATGGGAAACCCTATTTTGCAAAGTACATCCGGACCTTATGACAATACAAACATTTCACAACCTTTTATAATTAGAGATGGAAATTTATTAAAGATGTGGTATATGGGTGATATAGGCACAGCAAAAACTTTTATACTTTATGCAGAATCATTTGATGGAATTAATTGGAATCACCCCTTGTCAACACCTGTTCTTTATCCGGGAGAAGAAGGAAGTTGGGATTCCTGGGCTGTTCATTCTGGTCCGGTTATTAAAGAAAATGGTGTATATAAAATGTACTATTCTGGTTTTTCCGATTTATGGGGGCATTGGAATATTGGATTGGCAACTTCAACCGATGGAATAAATTGGATAAAGCATCCTGAACCTATTCTTGTAGGGAATATGGAAGAATTCCAACTTGGTGCAAATTCAATTATTAAAAAAAATGGTGTTTATTATTTGTATTACACAGCAGGATACTTTCAACAAACCTGGTGGATAAATTTAGCAACTTCAACTGATGGTATAAATTTTACCAGGTATGAGGGTAATCCTCTACTTACTACATCATACACTTGGGAGGGTTTTGGTGTTTATCATGCTTCGGTAATAGAGGATGATGGAGATTATACAATGGTATATATGGGAACTAATGCAACGGCATTTGGTTTAGCAACTTCACCAGACGGCAAAAACTGGAGTACAATATCATCCAATCCTTTCTTTACACTCTCCAATACCTATAATAATTGGACAGACAGAATAGCTTATCCAAATTTTATTAAAATTTCTGAAATTGATTTAAGAATATATTATAGCGCGATTCCCAAAAACTCCAATAAATATGCAATTGGATTTATAAAGAGAATGAACTTTAAATGAAGTATAAACAAATATTATTCATCATCAAATATTCGCAAAAAATTTTATTGTTTTTAAGGATTAAATTACTTAGTTTCTAATCAGCATGATAAACCGGGGTAGTTCTAATGAAAAAAATAATTTTACTCTCAATTCTTTCAGCTTTCTTTGTCTTTCAATGTACAAATGAAATTCCAACTGCAATATATTCTGAAGATGTAAATCTTGGAAGGGTATCATTAATAATAAATAAAGAAGATGTTCCTGCAGACGTTGTAATAGTAGAAGCATTACTTTCCAGAGAAAATCATGATACTCTCTATGGGAATTTAAATTTAATTAGTTCAACCTCTGCCGATATATTAATTGAGGATATCCCTGCAGGAGAGTGGCATTTAAAAGTTGATGCAAAAGACTCATCCGGTGTTGTTCTTTATTCAGGAGAGACAAATATAAATATTCATGCCGGTGTATTAACTCAGGTAAATCTTACTTTAATTCCAACAGGGCAAGGGACAGGAAGTGTTTATATTGTTGTTAATTGGGGCGTACCTTTAGTATGGACTGATTTTCAGTTTAATCCCATTATTTCACAATCTTTCGTTCCTTATAATCCTTTGGCAGTAACTCAACCAAAGGTATTGTTCGATGATGGTGTCTATAAAATGTGGTTTAATAGTGTTTATAACTCAGCAATATCTGACATATGGTATGCTGTTTCTAATGATGGAATTAATTGGCAATTAGGAAGTAATTACGCAGTACTTACACAGGGTAACTCAAATTCATGGGATTCTCATAGAGTGGGACCTGGAGTTGTAATCAAAGATGAAAATGAATATAAAATGTATTATACAGGTTTTTCAGATCCATATGGTAATTGGAGTATTGGTTTAGCCACCTCAACAGATGGAATTAATTGGATTAAACATCCTCAACCGGTTGTTCTTGCAAATCTAAATGAACAGCAGATAGTACCAGACGATATAATTAAGATTAATAATACCTATTACCTTTATTATACAAACAGACAGTACCCATATTATGATATTAGATTAGCAATATCTCAGGATGGTATAAACTTTACGAGATACAATCAAAATCCTATCCTTTTTCCTGAAAACTCTTGGGAAGGAACGGGGATTTATTCAGCATCGGTAGTTTATGAAGATAATCAGTATAAAATGGTTTTTGCAAATGTAAATTCTTCAGGGACAGGTTTTGGTTTAGCTTATTCTGATGATGGTATTTATTGGATTAAAAATTCAGATAATCCATTCTTTACTAAAGAAAACGTAAATAATAATTGGTGTAATAGAATTACGTATCCATTCTGGAGGAAATTTAATAATAAATACATGATTTATTATAATGGATATAATGGTTACAATCATGAATCAAAAATAGGTTTAGTTATTAAATAACCCCACCATATTATTTAAATCTATAAGCCCTATTAATAATAGGGCTTTTTTATTATATCTATGGTGGAATGATTTTTCTTAGTGTAAAAACTAATTTTTCTAAATTATTTTAATATTTTTAGTACACTATTATTTAATTACTCGGTTATTTCTCAATGGCAAAAAAAAGAAAAGCTGCTTCCCCAACTAAAAGTGAACAACCAACTTTTTTTTCAGATTTTTCGTTAGAAAAATTTATTCCTTCCAAATTTCAGATACCATTCTTCATTCTGGCTATATTAATACTGTTTTTAATTTTTTTATCACCTCTTTACTTCGGAGGGAAAACTTTTTTTTCAGGTGATATTGTATCTACAGAAACAGTAATTCCATATCTGGAAAAGGAAAGAGATGATTATACTTTATGGAATCCATATGTTTTTGGAGGAATGCCGGCGTATGCAATTGCCGTTGGTCCCAAATGGTTCAATGCTATTTGGTCAATAACTTATATTGCTCGTTCAGCTTTTGCTTCACCTTTTGCAATCGATTATGCAAAATGGACCTTCTTTCTTTTAGCTTTAGCATATACAATGTTTGTTTTTTTTAACTCCAGAACAAAAAACATTCTGGTGAGTTTTTTAGTTGCTGTTTCGGTTTCATTAAGTACTGGCTTAATTGTTTTTCTTTATATAGGTCATGTAACCAAATTAACATCTTTATGGGTTTTTCCTGTACTTCTTTTAATGCTTTTGAATTTTCAAAAGAGAATAAGGTTATTTGACATAACTGTTCTTATAATTTTTCTGAATATTATGTTTCATGGCTGGCACGTTCAGATAATCTTTTACATTTTCTTTGCCGTATTGATTTATTTTATTTATTACCTGCTTAGAGCACTTAAGTTAAAAGATAATTTTTTATTTAAACAATTATTAAAGTCAGGTGCTGTATTTTTTATCGCTGTTGTGATTGCATTGCTAATTCAATTAGATAATTTTACACAGATTTATGAATACACTCCTTTTTCGACCCGCGGTACTGAAAGCATTGTTGAAAAACAAAATTTTGCTACACAGCAATCTGAATCTGAATTCTATCAGTACGCTACCAACTGGTCATTCTCTCCGGGAGAAGTTTTAACTTTTATTATACCATCGTTTTACGGATTTGGTAAATCTGTTTATGAAGGACCTCTAACAAATAATCAGCCGTATGAAGTAAATACTTACTTTGGGCAAATGCCATTTGTAGATGTAGCAATATATATGGATGTTGTAATATTTTTTCTCGCACTCTTTTCAATTGTAACTAACTGGAAAGAGCCTCTTGTAAGATATCTTACTATACTGGCTTTTATTTCACTTTTAATTTCTTTCGGAAGAACATTCCCTGTTTTGTATGACTTAATGTTTTATTATTTCCCTTTCTTTGATAAGTTCAGAGTTCCTTCAATGATATTGGTTTTAGTTCAAATTACTTTTCCTATTCTTGCGGGTTTTGGTTTAGTGAAAATAATTTCCCTAAAGGAGAAGCCTGATATTAAAATTGAAAGACTGATTCGTAATACGGCATTAGTTTTTGGTGTTCTGTTTATTTGCGTACTAATTTTTTCTTCTCCGATAAAAGATTGGTTTGTAGACAGAGTTATAGCTTCAGGGCAAAAGGGTGCTCAATTAAAGCCTTTGTATGATTATATGTCTGATATGTTCTTTAAAGATGCATTGATTGCTTTCCTTTTTAGCGGATTAACTTTTGGACTTGCTTATGCATATCTGAAATCAAAATTAAGTGCTGATTTGCTAATTATTCTTATTATTATTATCTCCGTTGCAGACCTTATAAGAATAGATAAAAGGGGAGAAACTTATGTTGAAAGAAAAAATATAGATGCAATATTTGAAAAACCAGCTTATCTTAAAGCAATAGATAATCAGAATGACAAATCTATTTTCAGAGTTTTGAATTTAAAGCAGGATGGTTCAATAGGTTCATTAAATCAAAATTCAAATTTTCTTGCATATTTCCTTCATTATGATATATATGGTTACTCGGGTATTAAACCAAGAGCCATTCAGGATTATTATGATGTTTTGGGTTCACCTGCTAACCCGACTTTTTGGAGAATGCTTAATGTTAAATATTTAATATTTGACAGACAGATTAACTTCCCATCTCTTGAATTAATTCATTCTGATGAAAAATCATTTACATATCTAAACCTTGATGCTTTGCCCCGTGCTTATTTTGTAAACCGGGTTGAGAAAAGTTCAGGTTTGGAAATTCTTAATCTCATAAAAAACAATCAGTTCGACCCTGCAGAAGTTGCATTTGTTGAAGATGAATTAGAAAATATTGAATCACCTGACAGCACAGCATATGTAAATATAGTTGAGTTTAATGATAATAATGTGACCTTTGATGTTAATGCATCAGGTAATAACTTTTTGTTTTTGGTGATACATATATGACAGGCAAAACAGACTATAAATTATTTAGTGTACATACAGGATGGAAAGCTTTCATTGATGGAAATGAAACTCAAATTTATAAAACAAATCATGGTTTCCGTGGTATTGTTGTTCCTGAAGGCAATCATAAAATTGAATTTGTGTATTCACCCGAATCATTTTACATATCAAAATATATATCTCAAGTTATAAGTTTACTGGTATTACTTGCTTTCATATTGTTAGGCTTAAATGAATATCTGAAAAGAAGAAAGGCAAAAATTGTTTGATATTTTTGCAAAACCTGATCTTCTTTCCATTAAAGCATCAAGAAAAAAAAATTTTTTTGAATACCGGTGAATTATTTAATCAATTATTACTATTCTTTTATTTGAATTAAAATTCAGAGGACTCTTTTGGAAATTATAAAATTAGAAGATATAGAAAAAAATATAGGTATTAATATTGATCCGGTTGGTTTTCTTTTTAGATATAATGGAAAAATATATAGAGCAATTTATAATGATAAGAAAGAGGATGTATTATTTCTTTTTAAATCGGGAGCAATTGATGAACTTAACTCTGCTGGTTTAATCCCTGAAACTAAAATTTCAGACCTGAAACTTGAAGATTATGAGTTAGTACTTGAACATGGAAAAATTGATGCTGTAATTTATCCTACAGAATGGTCATTTAACATGTTAAAGGATGCAGCATTACTGGTACTTAATGTAAATATGATTTTAAATAAATATGGTTTTGAAACACAAGATTCACACCCATATAATATTTTATATCACTATTCTAACCCTAAATTTATTGATATTGGTAGCTTTGGAAGAAAAAGATCTGAGAATTACTGGTCGGGAGGAGATAACTTTAGAGAATTTTATTATTATCCCTTAAAGATGTGGTCTTATGGTAATGTTATTCTTTCTAAACAATTTTTAATAAATGAAGGGAAATATCAGAATAATAAAGATTATGAATTTTTTATCTACAAATACTCTCATGCAAGACTGCTTCCATCAAAATATCTGGAGAGATTTTTTTTCTATTTAAAATATCTGAGAAATATACAAAAGTATAAAGTTGATGAAATTCGCATAGTAAAGAAGGAAAAGATTAAGCGAAAAATTTTAAAAGTATTAATGTTCCTTTCTAAAGCCGGGTTGCTGCCAAATAATCATTCAAATTTTAATAAACTAAAAAGAAAAATAAAAAGAATTACTCCTCCTTCAATAAAAACAGAATGGGGGGAGTATCATACAAGTCTTTATGAAAAAAATATTTTTGCAGACGGTACAAGGTTTGGTTTAATAATAGAACAAATTAAAAAACTGAATCCCCAAAGTGTACTTGAGATTGCCGGTAACCAGGGGTTGTTAGCAAAAGAAATAAGCAAATTTGTTGATATAGTTATATGCTCTGATATTGATGAAAAAGCAGTTGATAAGATGTATCAGCTTGCAAAAAGGGAGAATGCTAAAATTTATCCTATGCTACTTGATTTCCTTAGTCCAATAAATCAAAATTTGTATTACGCTGATAATCTGTCAGTATTTAAAAGATTAAAATCCGATGTTGTACTTGCATTAGCTTTAACACATCATTTAATTTTAACACGCAAAACACCGATTGAAAATATTTTTGAAGCATTATCTCTATATACTAATAAATATTTGTTTATAGAGTTCATGCCATTCGGGTTAAGAGATGGTAATATTCCATCTTGGTATAATATTAATTGGTTTAGAAAACATTTTTTGGAACACTATAAATTAATTTTAGAAATACCTTCTGAAAATGATGGCAGCAGAATTCTTTTTATTGGTGAAAAAATTATAAAAGAAGATTAATTAGTTAACTTATCTGTAATGTTTGAATTAATTTTATCAGTAACACTCTCTACCACATTGAACCGGTTGAGAATTTAATGAATATGTATTTAATGTCAATGTTCAGGGGGATTTACCGTTTTTTCACTAACCCCAACGAAAGAAAACTTTTTCTTCTCTCATTATTCCTTTGCAGGAAAAAAAGATTTGAAAGGACAACTGTTAATTTTTCAGGGTACAAACTTGTTGTTCCTGATTGCCTCTCATTCCTCTGGCAGTTTAAAGAAATTTTTGTGGATGAGTTTTATAAATTTTCTTCTCAAAGTAAATCTCCTTTAATTATAGATTGCGGAGCTAATATTGGAACAAGCTGCCTCTACTTTAAAAAATTATATCCTGATTCAAAAATTGTTGCGTTTGAACCAAATCCTGAAATTGCCCGGATTCTAAAAGAGAATTTAAACTTAAATAAGCTTGATGATATCGAGGTAATAGATAAAGCTGTATGGATAAATGATGATGGGATTGATTTAGGATTAGAAGATGCAGATGCCTCTTCAATTTATAAGAAAAATAATATAATTAAGGTTGATTCGGTCAGACTTAAAAATTTTATTGAGAGATGTGAACATATTGATATGTTGAAAATGGATATAGAAGGTGCAGAGACTGAAGTTATTAAAGATTGTGATGATAGTCTTAAAAAGATTGATAACATATTTATTGAATATCATTCATTCATTAATAATGAGCAGGAGCTTGATACGATATTGAACATCTTAAGAAAAAATAATTTCAGGTATTTTATTAAACAGGGGCAGGACAGACCCCAGCCGCTTGTAAACCATATTAACAAAAATTTCCCCTACATGGATTTACAATTGAATATCTTCGCATACAAATGAAAGTAGTTCATCTTTCTCATACAGATATTAAGTGGGGAGCATCCCGTGCAGCATTTGGTATTTTTCAGGCATTAAAAGATTCCGGCACCAAGGTAGAAATGCTTGTGCAAAAAAAATTCAGCAATGATAAAAATACTTTTGGTTTGTCAGATTCTTTTATTGATGATAAAAAAACAAAAGCCAGAATAATCTTAGATGCAATTCCTATCCATCTATATACGAAAAGAGAAATAGGAAGGTTTTCTTTTGGCAGTACAGGCAAAAATATTTCTAAATTTAAGTTAATTGAAGAAGCAGATATTATTCATCTGCACTGGATTAATGAAGGGTTTATTTCAATAAAAAATATTTATGAAATGGGGAAAAAAAATAAACCAATCTTATGGACTCTCCATGATATGTGGGCTTTTACAGGCGGATGCCACTATGCAGGTGCTTGTTTGAATTACAAACATTCCTGCGGTAATTGTCCTTATCTTAAATCTCCCGCTGAAAATGATTTTTCTTTTAAAATTCTTAAAAGGAAAAAAGAATTATTTAAAAATATTAATCTTACAATAGTTACTCCAAGTAACTGGCTGCGAAATTGTGCAAAGGAAAGTTCATTATTTAAAGAAAGCAGAATAGAAGTTATACCTTATGCAATTGATACTGATCTTTATAATCGTGCAGACAAGTCTGAAGTAAGAAAAGAACTTAATCTTATAGAAGATAAAATTTATATTTTGTTCGGCTCGATGAGTGTAACCGATGAAAGAAAAGGTTTCAGATTTTTTAAAGAGAGTTTAAATCTTCTTTATAATGAAAATCCTGAGTTGAAGGAGAAAATAAAAATTCTCGTCTTCGGCAGGGCAGAGGAGAAGATGAGAGAGGGAATTCCTTTTGAAATATTTTTTAAGGGCAGAATATCTGATGATAAAATCCTTGTTAAGCTTTATAATGCATCTGATTTTTTTGTTGCTCCTTCATTGGAAGATAATTATCCCAATACTGTAATGGAATCGCTTGCTTGCGGATTACCAGTTGTAGCATTTAATACAGGGGGATTACCTGATATGATTACGCATAAACAGAATGGATATCTTGCTGATTATTCAAATGCTGTTTCTTTGAAGGAAGGAGTTGAATGGCTTATTATGAATAAGGATGAAATTTATTTGAGGGAGAATGCAAGAAAATTTGTTTTAGAAAGAAATACACCTGGTAAAATTGCTGAGAGTTATAATAAATTATATTCAGAGGTATTAAAGAAAAAATAATTTAATTTCACAACCTTATTATCTCCCCGAATTTTTCTGCGATTTTTTTCCTGTCGAATTGTTTAACATATTCAATGTTGGTTTTAAATTTACCTGCATTGCTGAAAAATTCTTTCGGGTCTTCGTCATATCTGAATATCATTCCTGCATTTGCTTCCCGGATTATTTTTTTTACTTCTTCGTTGTCATTGCCAAAAGCTAAAACAGGTTTGCCCGCTCTAAGATATTCAAAAAGTTTTCCGGGTACATGTCTTGGCTCGGTTGCACAGACTAAAAGATAAGATGCTTTATTTAATTCAGATATCATCTCTTTGTATGGAAGAAATCCTGCATACTCGGTTACATCCTGTAAATTATTTTTTTCAATTTCTTTTTTTATTCTGGGACTTACTGTCCCTATAAATTTAATTTTAATTTTTCTGCCATTATCAATTTCTTTTCTTATTCTTTCCCAAAGGTGTTCCGGATTCTGATAATCAAAAATATTTCCCGCATGAACAAGTGTTTCCCCATCTTTCATCTCCCATCCTCCATTTTCCATCTTCCTTCTTCCATCTTCCATTTTCCATCTTCCTTCTTCCATCTCAAAGTCTTCTTCATTATAGCCCCAGTAAAGAACATGAGATTTATCTTTTATAAAAGGATACTTCTTTACATAATCTTCTCTTGTTGATTCCGTTACAAAAATAATTTTGGATGCATGCTTCATCACTTTTCGTTCAAAATAATTATCTGCTTTAATTGCAGCTTTGCTTCTCTTTGCGCTTTTGTAATAAACAATATCAACCCAGGGATCAATTAATACCGGAACAAAAGGAAGATTAAATTTTTTGCTTAAGCTATAACCAACAAGATGAGTTGAATGTGGAGGACCCAATGAAACGATGAGATCCTGTTTCCCCTGCATAAGTATTTTTTTACCTTCAGGTACAGCAGAAAAATACCAGCCGACACGCGCATCGGGAATAAAAAGATTAAAACGTATCCATACTGAAATCCGGTGAGCTAAACTTTTATTCTCCAGAGAAATAGTTTCAGACGAAATTATCGGATCATTCTTACTTTTTCCGGTAAACCTTTTATAAATATCAAATGGTTCAATTGCTTTTGCTTTATAAACTTTTAATTCAGGTGAAACTTCTTTTAACAAACTTTCATCTTTGTATGATGAAGTTTCTTCTGTTGTTAAAACTGTTGGCTGCCAGTTAAACTCTGGCAGGTATTTAATAATCTTCAAAGGCCAGTGAAGTGTTGCTTTACCCGAAGGAGGCCAATAGTATGTTATGAAAAGAAGTTTGTTCATTAACAAATAGTTTTACAAAAAAAAGTGCATTATGTTGTTTATAAAGTTACTAATTTCTTAGCTGTTAGCCATTATCTTTTTTTATCACAGACGGAAAAGAACTTATGCTGATTGATATTGCACTGCTTTATCTCATTAAAAAGTAAGGCAGGATATAATGAAACAATTACTTCATCTGAGTGAAAGAAATAAAGCATTCGGTGAGATGGAAAAAAAAATCTTTATGATGATCTTCCTGTTTATAGTACAGGAAATATTTTCTTTCTTAAAAGAAATCTTATTGAAGATGGAATTTTATGATTGGAGATGCTGTGGGTGTTATTGCTTCTTTGGCCGGCGATGGTGTTGGAATGGCAATGGAATCATGAAAATTAATTACAAATTTTTTTTTGAAAAAAAGGGAAAACAATTTGTCATTAAATCAATTTCAAATAAATTATATTAGCACCTGGAAAAATTATTTTTAAGAAGAATTAAAACGGCTTTGATTATTCAGAAATTCATTCTTAATAAAATATAGAAGAGAAACAGGTTTTATGTTTTTAAAACATTCCCGCATTTAATATCATATCTTATTCATTCAACAAGAAATATTGCAGTATAATTTTGGTTTTATCTAACTCACAAACTTTGATTATATTTGAGTATGAATATTAATATTAAAAACATATCAAGATTTATTGTAGTGGGGGATAAGCTTTTAATAACTCCGGAGAAGGAATCTGATAAAACATCAAGCGGGCTTTTCCTGCCGCCGGGTGTTACAGAAAAAGAAAAAATACAAAGCGGTTATGTTATAAAAGCCGGTCCCGGTTATCCTGTTGCAGCAAACATTGATGATGAACCATGGAAAGAAACAAAGGAACCTGTTAAGTACATTCCTCTCCAGGCAAAAGAGGGAGATCTGGCTATCTTTCTAAGAAAAGAAGCTTTTGAAATAGAATTTGAAAAAGAAAAATTTCTGATCGTCCCTCAGTCTGCTGTTCTACTTCTGATCAGAAACGATTTCGATATAAGTTAAAAGGGTAATATTTTATTTATTATAACCTTTAAACGGGAATACTTGCCAATATAAACCGGATCCTGCTCAAGTTCTTCATCTATGTATGAATCATCGTTATGTGTTGATTCATCGCTTACAGCAATTAAGTATTTTTCCAGAACATCCTTGGAATCTTTACTGGATACAGGAAGTCTTAAATCGCAACAAGCTGTGTAAAGTTCATCCCATGTAAGGTTGGAGTAATTATTTCTTTCCATTGTGACTCCTCTCATTATTATTAAACTCTTTTCCTTAAAGGATTTTTATTTCCAGCTTAACAGAATGAAACTCAATACTGCAATTAACAACAAGGGGATTGAAAATTTTTTTATTCTTGTTTTAAGGATATTCTCTCTGTCAAATGATCCTACCCAATCGCCTTTTTCAATTGACCATTCGGAACCATCTTTATCAATGTATTTCATATTTATTCCTATTCATACCAGGCTAAAATTTTATAGCCATTGGATTTCAAATTTGCTTTAACCGATTCAATTGTCTGCTGACTATATTTTATATTCATAGTA
>Ga0079223_10000401_pt1 | contig 21549 bp, 19 predicted proteins | sample Stecom2011_FD_75072 | JGI IMG/M metagenome (GOLD analysis project Ga0079223, IMG submission 75072) | Agricultural soil microbial communities from Utah to study Nitrogen management - Steer compost 2011 | ecosystem: Environmental > Terrestrial > Soil > Agricultural land | place: USA: Utah...
CCGGCGGGTAGAGGACGTCGACGGGCACCAGCGGGTCGCCGTCCATGACGCCCTTGATGATCTCCTTCATGCCCGCGCCGCCGACGACGAACATCTCGTTCTCGCGGTTCGCCTGGCGCAGCGCCTCGATCACGCCGAGCGTGATGTCGTCGTCCTGGGCCCACACCGCGTCGATCTCGGGGAAGCGGGTGAGGAAGTCCTGCATCACCTCGAAGCCGTCGTCGCGGTTCCAGTTCGCGTACTGGCTGTCGAGGACCTCGATGTCGGTCTGCTCGATCAGCTCCATGAAGGCGTCGAAGCGCTCGTTGTCGATCGTCGTGGGGATGCCGCGCAGCACGACGATCTTGCCCTGGCCGCCGAGGCGATCGATGATGTACTCGGCCGAGACGCGGCCCATGGCGGCGTTGTTACCCGCGACGTAGACGTCCTCGATGCCCTCGCGGGAGAGGCCGCGGTCGACGACCGTCACGAAGATCCCGCGCTCCTTCACGCTCGCGACCGGCTCGGTGAGCGGGTCGGACTCGAAGGGCAGGATCACCAGGGCGTCGATCTGGTTGATCGCGATGAGGTCCTCGATGTCGTCGGCCTGCTCGCTGGCGCTGCCCGCCGTGTTGATCACGATCTGCAGGTTCGGGTAGGTGGCCTCGAGGCGCTGCTTGGCCTGGTCCGCCCACCAGTTGACGCCGCCGGTCCAGCCGTGGGTGGCCGCCGGGATCGAGACCCCAATGACGGTGGTCTGGGCGAAGGCTGCGCCGGCCGCGAGCGCGGCGACGAGGGCTAGGGTACGGAGCGAACGGAACATGTGACCTCCTGTGATGGGTGCCGAAGATCTGCGGCTGCTTCCGGCCTCGGGTCGCGGACCCGACGCGGTCCTGGCGGTGTCCTCGCGGTCCTCCTAGCTACCTCCCCTCAGCGGCCCTGACGACCGCGCTGCAGGAACACGGCGCCGATGATGATGAGCCCCTGCACGGCCCCGTTCAGGTACTCGCTGATGGCGGTGGTGAGGTTGAGGACGTTGCCGATCAGCGACAGCATGACGGCGCCCACGACGGTCCCCCACACGTGGCCGGACCCGCCCTTGAGCGCGGTGCCGCCGATGATCACGGCCGCGATCGCCTCGAGCTCCCACAGGATGCCGGTGGAGCCGGAGGCCGACCCCAGCCGCGGCACGTAGAGCACGACGGCGATGGCCACGCAGAGGCCTTGGATCACGTAGGTGAGGGTCCGCACGCGCTCGACGCGGATCGCCGCGTAGCGCGCGACCTCGGCGTTGGAGCCGATCGCCCTCACGTAGCGCCCGAAGCGCGTGCGGTGCAGGACGATCGCGCCCACCAGGGCGACGACGGCGAACGCCCACACCGGTATCGGGATGCCGAGGAAGTAGCCGTAGAACACGGGCCGGTAGACGCCGCGCAGCGCGAAGTCGAGGGAGATCGTGCCGCCGTCGGCGAGGTAGGTCACGAGGGAGCGGAAGATGCCCAGCGTCCCCAGCGTGACGATGAACGCCTCGATGCGGCCCCTGGTGATCGCGATGCCGTTGGCGGCGCCGGCGGCTAGGCCGCCGACCAGGACGAGCCCGACGCCGAGCAGGACCACGCCCACCGGCGATACCCCGCCGCCCTGGACGGCGTTCATGAACAGGATCATCGCTCCGGCCAGGAACGCCGCCATCGACCCCACCGAGAGGTCTATGCCGCCGGCGATGATCACGAACGTCGCGCCGACGGCGATGATCCCGATGAACGCCGAGCGCGTCAGGACGTTGAAGATGTTCGTGGGCGTCAGGAACGACGGGTGGATGAGCGAGCCGACCACGACCAGCAGGACGAGGCCGAGCAGCGGCGTGAGCTGCTGCCACGGCACGCGGCCGAGCCTGTCGCGCCAGGTGGGCGCGGGAGCGACCTCAGAGACCGACATGGGCCTCCGGTGTCCTCGTCTCGGCGACGCGTCTGTCGCTGCGCAAGCCGGTCGCGTAGGCCATCACCGTCTCCTCGGTCAGGTCGTCGCCCGACAGCGTCCCGGTCACCACGCCCCTCTGCATGACGACGACGCGGTGGGACAGGCCGATGACCTCGGGCAGCTCGCTGGAGATCAGCACGACGGCCACGCCCCTGGAGAGCAGCTCGGCGACGTAGAAGTAGATCTGGCGCTTGGTCCCGACGTCGATGCCGCGCGTGGGCTCGTCGAGTATCACGACGTCGGGGTCGGTCAGCATCATCTTGGCCAGGACGACCTTCTGCTGGTTGCCCCCGGAGAGGGCCTTGGCGGGCACGGCGACGTCGCGGACGCGCACGTCGTACTCCTCGACGGCCCGCAGCAGGGCGCCCTGCTCGGCGCGCACGTCCACGAACGGCCTGGCGAAGAGCTCGAGGGCCTGCAGGGTCACGTTCTCGCGCAGCAGGCTGTCGAGCAGGAGCCCCTTGCCCTTGCGGTCCTCGGTCAGGTAGGCGACCTTGTCGCGCTTGGCGTCGGCGGGGTGACGCCACCTGACCACGCGGCCGTCCTTGCGCACTGTCCCGGTGGAGGGCCTGAGGCCGAGGACCCCCTCGAACAGCTCGGTGCGGCCCGCCCCTATCAGCCCGGCGACGCCGAGCACCTCGCCGCGCCTCACCGCGAGGGACGCGTCGGTGACGAACCCGGGGACGCTGAAGCCCTCGACCTCCAGGGCCACCGGCGCGTCCGCCGGGGGCGGGACCTTCGGCGGGTACATGTCGGCCAGGTCCCTGCCCACCATGCGCCGCGCCATCTCGACGGGGGTCAGCTCCGCGACGTCGTACGTGCCGATCTTGTAGCCGTCGCGCATGATCGTCACCCTGTCGGCGATGGCCTTGACCTCCTCGAGCTTGTGCGAGACGTAGATGATCGCCACCCCGTCGGCGACGAGGCGCTTGACGAGGTCGAACAGCACCTCGGTCTCGCGGCCCGTCAGCACGTCTGTGGGCTCGTCCATGCACAGGACGCGCACCTCGCGGGAGACGGCCTTGGCGATCTCGACCATCTGTGCCTGGGAGACCGACAGCTCGCGCACCTGGCGCGTGGCAGGCACCGCGGTCTTGAGGGAGTCGAGCAGGCGCCTGGTCTCCGCGCGCGCCGCGCGCCTGTCCACCAGCCCGAAGCGGTGCGGCTCGCGGCTGAGGAAGATGTTCTCCTCGACTGTCAGGTGGGGCACGAGGCTCTGCTCCTGGTGGATCAGGACGATGCCGGCCGCCTCGGCCTCGTTGGAGTCCCTGAAGCTCACGCGGCTGCCGTCGAGCCGCAGCTCGCCCGCGGTGGGCGCGAGGTACCCGGAGAGCATCTTCATCAGCGTCGACTTGCCGGCGCCGTTCTCCCCGACGAGGGCGTGCACCTCGCCGGGGCGGACGTCGACGTCGACGGCGTGCACGACCTCGATGGGTCCGAACGACTTGCTCAGCCCGACGCCCCTGAGAACCTCTTGGGCAGCCATGCGCCTCCTGTCGACCTAGCGAGGGCCTAGTGCGGCGGGACCGCCGCCTAGTTCCAATGACTATCTAAGTAAATGCTACGCTACCGGCCACACGGCGGACCCGTCAAGGTCGGCCGTCCTCCGCGGGAGGCAAGTGGGTCGTCAAGGAGGTCGTCTCAACCCGGCGCTCGTCCGGCGCCTCAACGTCGCCAAGGTGTTCCACGCACTGCGGCTCGCCGGCGGCGCCACGCAGACCGAGCTGGTGGCGCGCACCGGCTTGGACCCCGCCACCGTGTCGGCGGTCGTGAGGCAGCTCCGCGCCGACGGGTGGCTCGTCGCGACCACCGCTCCCTCCTCGGAGCGTCGGGGCAGGCCGCCGATGCGACTGGAGATCGACCCCGACGCCGGCGTTCTGCTCGGTGCCAGGCTCGAGCCCGGCGTCGTGCGCGTGCTGGCTGCGACCCTCGACGGCACGCCGCTGAGGAAGTGGCAAGGTCCCGCCGGCGACGACCCCGACGCGGCCGTGGCCGGACTGGGACGCGGCGTCGACGCGCTCCTTGCCGAGCTGGGAGTCGGCTGGCCGGCCGTCAAGGCCGTGGGGGTCGGCATACCGGCGCTGGTCGCGCGCGGCGGCCACCTGGCCTTCGGACCCAACCTCGGCTGGCGCGACGTGCCCATGCGCGAGCGCCTGGCGGCGCTCTGGCCGGTGCCCGTGGCGGTCGACAACGACACGAAGGCAGCTGCGCTGGCCGAGAAGCTGTTCGGGACGGCACAGCACGCCCGCGACTTCGTCGTGATCGCCGGGCACTCCGGGATCGGCGGGGCGCTGTACCTCGGCGAGCGCCTGGTGCGCGGGTCGGGCGGCTTCGCCGGGGAGGTCGGGCACGTCACGGCCGTGCCGGGAGGGCGCCCGTGCGCCTGCGGGGACCGCGGCTGCCTCGAGGCCTACCTCGCGGAGCGCGCCGTCGTCGAGCAGCTCAGGGAGCGCTCCGTCGACGTGACCAGCTACCGCGGCGCCGCCGAGGCGTGCGCCGCCGGCGACGCTGCGGCCCTGGCGCTCCTCGACGAGCTGGGCGACATGCTGGGGCGGGTCCTCGCCGACCTGGTCGACCTCCTCGACCCCGAGCTGATCGTGCTGGGCGGCTCGATGACGCACGTCGTCCCGTACCTGCTGCCGGCCGTGGCGAGGCGCCTGTCGGAGCCCGCCCTCACCGGCGTCCGCTCCCCCTGCCAGGTCGTCGCCTCCCAGCTGGGGCCCGAGGCCGTGACGATGGGCGGCGTGGCCCTGGCGCTCGAGACGGTCCTCGGGTTGCCCGCTTGGTGGGAGGACCCAGACCTCGTCACCTTGGAGGGGTAGGGGGTGGCGAGGCGTGTGGCCCGGCCCATGCGGGTCGTGGCACACGCCTCGCGGCGCGTCCTCGCTCGAAGCGTCGATCGCTAGGGACCGTTCGCTCTTCTGAGCGAGGTCCGGCGGCGCCGATCGCTACCGGATGGCCGCCGCCTCGAACCGTCCGAGCACGAAGTCCCAGCCCGGCTCGTACTGGGCGCGCAGCCGCTCGCCGTCCGCGCCGTGCTCCTCCCAGGCGCGGTGCTCGAGCAGCAGCTCGGTGCCGCTCTCGGCCGGCCGGAAGCGCACCTCGAGGACCGAGGCCGCCTTGGGCTCAGGCGTCGGGTGCCAGGAGAGCACGAACCGATGCGGCGGGTCCCAGGCGAGGACCTCGCCCCAGCTGTGCTCGGTGCCGTCGGCGGCGACCTCTACCAGCCTGCCGCCGACGCGGCCCTCGAACCGCAGCTCCTCCACGCTCTCGCCGGCGATCGAGTGGGTGGCGACGGGCCACCACTCGCCGATGCGGCGCGTGAAGAGGTCGAAGGCCGCCTCGACCGGCAGGGGCACGGTCCTCGTCTTCGTCACCGGGGCGATGCCTGTGTCCGTCCGTAACATCTCGTGCTCCTTCCGGGCCGCGGCGTCGTAGGCGTCGAGCGCCTGGTCCCACATGTCCTCGAGCCAGTCCCTCAGCTCGGCCAGCCCAGCCCGGTCGGCGGCGTAGACGCGGCTGGTCCCCTGCTGCTCGGCCGTCACGAGCCCAGCCTCGAGCAGGACCCGCAGGTGCTGCGATACCGCCGGCCGGCTCACGGGCAGCCGCGCGGCGATCCGCCCCACGGGGCCGGGCCGGCGCAGGACCAGCTCGAACACCCGGCGGCGCGTCGGGTCGGCGAGGGCTGCGAGCTTAGCCTTGGCGGGCACGGACCTAGCGTAAGTGCGGGCTTACCGTAAGTCAACACTTACGATAGCTGCACGGCGACCGCGGCGGACGCGGCGGTAGGCTCGCCTCGTGGTCGTCACCGACGCCAAGGAGTACGACCTCCCCACGGGCTCCGGCCGCATCCGCGTGAGGGAGGTCGGCGACGGCCCGCCGCTCGTCGTCCTGCACGGCGGCCCGGGGCTCGATCACCGCTACCTCGTGCCGGACCTCGACGCCCTGGCGGCCTCGTTCCGCGTCGTCTACTACGCGCAGCGCGGGCGGGGCGCCTCCCACTCTGGCGAGGGGCCGGAGGACGTGAGCATCGCCTCGGACGTGGCCGACCTCGACCAGCTGCGGCGGCACCTGGGCGAGAGCAGGGTGGCGCTGCTCGGCCACTCCTGGGGCGGCCTGGTGGCGACCGAGTACGCCCTGGCCCACCCGCAGCGCGTCTCGCGCCTCGTGCTGCTCAGCCCCTCGCCGGTCTCGCACGCGGGCCACGTGGCGCAGGTGTCCGAGTGGACGGCGCGGCGGACGCCGGAGCAGGCCGCCGAGCTGGAGCGGATCTCCGCCGACCCCGCCTACCAGGCCGGTGACATCGCGGCGGACGCCGCCTACGCCCTCACCCACTTCGCGTCGACCGTCGTCGACCCCGCCCACCTCGAGACGTTGGTGGGCAAGCTGCGCTTGAGCTACACGCCCGCGACGATCGTGGCCGTGCGGGCCATCAGCCGCCGCCTGCTGGCCGAGACCCTGCTGCGCGAGGACTACGACCTGCTGCCGCGCCTGCGCGAGCTGCCGGTGCCGACCATGGTGATCACCGGCGACGACGAGTTCGCCCCGATGAGCGTGATGCGGGGGCTGGCCGAGGCCATACCGGGGGCGCGGCTCGAGGTCCTGGCGGGAGCCGGCCACTTCCCGTACCTCGAGCGGCCGGACGACTGCTGGCGGCTCGTCAGCGAGTTCGCCGCGCCGTGAGAGTCCTGTTCGCCTCGCAGTGATCGCCGGGTCCTAGGCTTCGCGCCCTCCGCTAGCCACCTGACCGGCAGGCAGGCTCAGCCGCCGATGGCCACCATCGTCCGCGGCCGCACGGTAGGCGCCGTGATCCCCGACGCGACCTTGCGGTGCGCGGCGACGAGGAACACGTCCGTCACCGCCGCCAGCGGGTCGGCGGCGGTCAGCGCCGGCAGCAGGTCGAGCTCGCGGTCGTTGAGCAGGCAGGGGCGCAGCCGGCCGTCGGCGGTGACGCGCATGCGGCTGCAGGCACCGCAGAACGGCTCCGACACCGGGTTGATGAACCCGATCCGCCCCGCCCAGCCGGGCACGGCGAACAGCCGGGCGGGCGCGCTCGGGTCCGTCGCCACGGGCTCGAGGGGCCCGAAGGCCGCCTCGACCGTCGCCCGGACCTCGCTGCCCGGCACGAAGCGCGCGCCGTACGTCCCGGGGGCGGCGTTGTCGAGGTGCATGTACTCGATGAAGCGCACGTGGAACGGCTTGGCCTCCGTCAGCGCCGCCAGCGGCACGACCTGCGAGTCGTTCACGCCGCGCACGACGACCGCGTTCAGCTTCACCGGCGTGAGGCCCGCCGCCTCGGCCGCGTGGATGCCGCGCCAGACCTGCCTGACGTCGCCCCCGCCCGTGGCGATCGCGAACACCTCCGGGTCGACGGCGTCGAGCGAGACGTTCACGCGCCGCAAGCCCGCCGCGAGCAGCGCGGGCAGCCGCTGCGCCAGGGCCGTCGCGTTCGTCGTGACGGCCACGTCCTCGACGCCGGGCAGGCTCGTGGCCAGCCGCATGAGCTCGGGCAGGTCCTTGCGCAGCAGCGGCTCGCCGCCGGTGAACCTGACGCTGCGCATCCCGAGGCGCGAGGCGGCCTCGAGCACGACGGCGAAGGCCTCGGTCGTGAGGGTGCCAGACGGCTCGTCGTGGCCGAGCCCCATGGGGTCGCAGTAGGTGCACCTGAGGTTGCAGCGCGGCGTGACCGAGACGCGCAGGTCGTTGACCACGCGGCCGTGGCCGTCGACCAGCTCGGTTCGTCCCGCCGCGGTCCTCAGCATCAACGGATGGTAGCGCCGTCGCGGCGCCCGTGTTAGTCAGTGAGCATGTCGACGCTGAGGCTCGTCCTGCTGCGCCACGGCCGCTCGCGGGCCGACGACGAGGGGGTCCACGAGGGAAGCTACGACTCGCCGCTCACCGGCGTGGGGCGCGACCAGGCTCGCCGGCGTGCCGCCGAGTGGCGGGAGGGCGGCGTGACCTTCGACCGCGTCGTGGCCTCACCGCTCAAGCGGGCGCGCGAGACCGCCGAGATCGTCGCCGACGTCCTCGGGCTCACCGTCGAGACGGCGGACGAGTGGCGCGAGCGCGACAACGGCCTGCTCGCCGCGCTGCCCTTCGACGAGGCGGAGAAGCGCTACCCGAGGCCGGCCTTCGTGCACCCGTTCCTGCCGCACGGGGTCACCGGCGAGAGCGAGTGGGAGGTCACGTCCCGAGCGGCCGCCGGGCTCTCCGACCTGGTGCGGGGCGGGGCGGGCAGCACGCTCGTCGTCGCGCACGGCGGCATCCTCAACGCCGCCATGCGCGTGGTAACGGGCGCGCCCACCGGACCGCGCGACCAAGGCGTGGCCTTCGCGTTCGGGGACCTGGGCTACGCCGAGGTGCGCTACAGGCCTGACAAGCACCTGTGGACGCTCGCCGCGTTCAGCCGCGGCGTCTGAGACCCAAGAGGCCCGGCCGGCTGCCCCTCGAAGGCTCAGAGCTCTAGTGGGCGGCCGCCGAGGTGCCAGCCGCCGCAGAAGTCGCACCGGTAGACGCCCTTGTCGTGGCCGTACTCCAGTCGCACGCGCTCCTGCGCCGCCAGCGCCTCGCGCGCGTCGCGGTAGCGCGTCTTCCCCTTGCAGGCCCTCTCCTCCAGCTCGCGCAGCCGCTCGGGCGAGGGCCGGCGCTGCGGCCTGCGCCTGGCCTTCCTGCTCATGGCCTCATCGTCGCACGCGCGCGGCCGCTCGGGAGGCCCCGCGCTCGACGCCGCCGGCGGTCCCGGCCCTGTGGGGAGGACGGCCCGACGGGCGTGGACGGCGCGGGGCCTCCTAGGTGTCCGGCTCGCCGTCGCCCGGGTGGCGCCACGTCCCACCGGGCCCGCCCGACCACACGGCCCCGGCCGCGGCGGGCCGCGCGGCGACGGCGGCGACCACGTCCGCCAGGGGGACCCGGTAGGCGAAGCGCGTCTTGAGGTACCAGACCTCGAGCCCCTGCCGGGTCCGCCCCGGGTCGCCCGGGGGCAGGCCGAGGCGCGCGGCGTACTCCGCGGCCCGGTTCACCGCCAGGTCGAACAGCTCGTCGCGCGGCGAGGTCACGGCGCGAGGATAAGCGGCGCTGTCGCGGTCGCGGCGGCGCCGCGGACGGCTACCCGCCGTTGCGGCCGCGCACCCGGTAGCCCATCGCCTCGAGCGCCCGCCTGCCCGCCTCCTGCGCCGCGGCGTCCTCGAACGCCAGCCTGACGGCGCCGCCGGCCTCGCGCACGCTCAGCACCTCGATGTCCTTGATGTTCACGTTCGCCTCGGCCAGCGCGGCGGTGATGCGCGCGAACTCGCCGGGGCGGTCGAGGACGGCCACGACGAGCTCCCAGCGCGACGCCAGCAGCCCGCGCTTCACGACCGGCACGGCGTCGCGGGCGCGCTTGGCGGCGGTGGCCCGCGCGAGCAGCGCCTCGGGGTCGTCCAGCACGGCCTCGAGGCCGTCGAGCGCCCGGCGGAACGCGCGCAGCGCCGCGCGCACCGGTCCCGCGTTGTCGACGACCATGTCACGGCTCATGCGCGGGTCGCCGCTGGCGACACGCGTCAGGTCGCGGAAGCCGCCCGCCGCGAGCAGGGCCTTGAGGCCCCGGTCCTCGCCCTCGTCGAGCAGCGACGTCAGGGCCACGGCCGCGAGGTAGGGGAGGTGGCTCACGGTGGCCACGAGCTCGTCGTGCTTCTCGGGGGACGTCTCGATCGGCCTGGCGCCGAGCCCCGCGACGAGCCCGCGCACGGCGGCGAGCGCCTCCGGCGACGTGGCGCCGTCCGGGGTCAGCACCCAGACGGCGTTCTCGAGCAGCGAGGGGTCGGCGTTGACGACGCCGGCGCGCTCGCTGCCGGCCATCGGGTGCCCGCCCACGAACCTGCCGGGGCCGCCGGCCCACGGCACGCGCGCCAAAGCCTCGACGACGGGCCGCTTCACGCTGCCGACGTCGGTGACGACGGCGCCGGCGCTCAGGTGGGGGAGGAGCGCCGCCGCCAGCCCGGGCAGCGCCTGCGTGGGCGCGGCCAGCACGAGCATGTCGACGGTCGCCAGCCACGGTCCCGGCTCGAGCCGGGCCTCGTCGACGGCGCCGAGCCCCAGGGCGGCGTCGAGGGCCGTGGCGTCGTGGTCGAAGCCGACGACGCGCTCGGCGAGCGCGCGCTCGCGCACGCCCAGGGCCACCGAGCCGCCGATCAGGCCGACGCCGGCGACGGCGACCGTGCCCAGCGGGGGCATCGTCAGAGCGACTTCCCCAGCGCCTGCACCACGGGCCCCAAGCGGGCCATCAGCGCGGCGAACTCGTCCGCGTCGAGCTGCTGCGCGGCGTCGGACCTCGCCTCCTCGGGCCTGGGATGCACCTCGACGATGATCCCGTCGGCGCCGGCGGCCGCGCCGGCGAGCGCCAGCGACGTCACGAGCGAGCGCCTGCCGGCGGCGTGGCTGGGGTCGACCCACACCGGCAGGTGGGTCAGCTCCTTGAGCACCGGGACGGCGCCGACGTCGAGCGTGAACCGCGTGGCCGTCTCGAACGTCCTTATGCCCCGCTCGCACAGGACGACGTTGGGGTTGCCCTGGCTGAGGATGTACTCGGCGGCCTGCAGGAACTCGGTCACCGACGTCGACATCCCGCGCTTGAACAGCACGGGCTTGCCCGAGCGCCCGACCTCGGCGAGCAGCGCGAAGTTCTGCGTGTTCCTCGCGCCGACCTGGAGCATGTCGGCGACGGCGGCGACCTTCGCGACCAGCTCGGGCGTCGTGACCTCGGTGACGATCGGCAGCCCGGTCGCCTCCCGCGCCTCGGCGAGGATCTCCAGACCCCGCTCGCCCAGGCCCTGGAAGGCGTACGGGCTGGTGCGGGGCTTGTACGCGCCGCCCCGCAGTACCTGCCCGCCGGAGCCCCTGACGATCGCGGCGGCCTCCAGCGTCTGCTCGCGGCTCTCGACCCCGCAGGGGCCGGCCGCCACGACGAAGCGGCCGTTGCCGGTCTTCACGCCGCCGATCATCACGAACGAGTCGTCGTGCCTGAACTCGCGCGAGGCGAGCTTGAACGGCTTGGTGATGCGGACGACGGTCTCGACGCCCGCGAGCCCGGAGAGGTGCTCCCTGAGCTCCTCCGTGGGGGCGGGGCCGATCGCGCCGATCAGCGTGCGGGACTCGCCCTCGCTGACGTGGGGGGTGAAGCCGAGGCTCTTGACCTCGCCGAGGACCTTCTCGACGGACGCCGCGTCGGCGTCCTTGCGCATGACGATGACCATGGGACCTTCTCTCGCGCTGTCTGCTCAGGTGCGGGGCCCGGCTGGCCCCGCGGGTGGCGCGCCCGGGTCCGTCCTGTCTGTCAGCGAGGTGGGCCGGCGGGCGCAGGGGTGGCGGTCAAGCGGAAGTAGCCATAGCCGTCTTCCACGGCACCACCTCCTCGGCACGCTGGCGACATGCGCGGAAGTCTACCAGAGCTGTCGGTCACGTCAACGGGGTCCGGGAGTCGCGCCGCCGCCGCCCCGGGCCGGCGCCCGCCCTGCGCGCGACCGGCCCCGCCTAGGGCGGCGTCGCGCGCCCGGGGCATCACCCCACCGGCTGCGGCGCCGCGGCCCGCACCAGCACCTCGAAGGGCGCCAGGTGCTCGGCGAAGCGCTCGAACATCATCTCCGGGTGCCACTGCACGCCCACGACGAGCGGGCCCGACTCGGACTCGACGGCCTCGACGACGCCGTCGCCCGCGTGGCCCACGGCCCGCAGGCCGGCGCCGACGGTCGCGATCGCCTGGTGGTGGTAGGTGTTCGTCCGTACGCGGGTGGCGCCGTAGGCGGCGGCCAGGCGGCTGCCGGGCTCGAGCTCGACGGGGTGCGCGGGGAAGCCGCGAAGATCGCGCTGGTCGTGCTGGTGCGTGCCGTCGACGCTGGGCAGGTGCTGGTGGAGCTTGCCCCCGTGCGCGACGTTGATCACCTGGCAGCCGCGGCAGACGCCCAGAACCGGCTTGCCGGCCTCGCGGAACGCGGCGTAGAGGGCGAGCTCGAACGCGTCGCGCTCGGGGTCTACCGAGCCGAGGTCGCGGTCTGGCGCCTCGCCGAACAGCTCGGGGTCGAGGTCGCCCCCGCCGGTGAGGAGCAGTGCGTCGGCGCCGCGGGCGTACGCCGCGGCCAGAGCCGGGTCCAGGTTCGCGACCATCAGCGGCAGCCCGCCGGCCCGCGCGACCGCGAGCGAGTAGTTGCGGCCGGTCATGGCGTCGTCGCGCCTCAGCGACGTCGTGCGCGGGACGGTCGAGGTGGAGAGCAGGACGGTGGGCCGGGCGTCGGCGGGCGTCGTCATGGCGCTAAGGTTACTCTGGCCTCGCCCGGCGCGAGGGGCGAGGGTTACGCCCGAGAACGGCCGCCGGGCGGCCGCGCGCCGCGCGGCGCGAGGAGGCAAGGTGCCGGGCATCGCCATCATCGGCGCGCAGTGGGGCGACGAGGGCAAGGGCAAGGTCGTCGACGCCCTCGCCCACGACGCCGACGTCGTCGTCAGGTACTCCGGCGGCGCGAACGCCGGGCACACGGTGGTGGTGGGCGGCGAGGTCTACAAGCTCCACCACCTGCCTTGCGGCACGCTGCACGACCGGCCCGTCTCGGTCCTCGGCGGCGGCATGGTCGTCGACCCGTGGGCGTTCGTGGCCGAGCTCGACGAGCTCGCGGCGCGCCGCGACCCGGGCCGGGTCTGGGTCTCGCACGAGGCGCACCTGGTGCTGCCGCACCACAGGAAGAACGACGAGGGGGGCGGGTTCGTCGGCACGACCGGCCGCGGCATCGGGCCCGCTTACTCCGACAAGGCGCGCCGCGTCGGCCTGCGCGCCGGGGACCTCGTCGACGAGGCGGTCCTGCGTGAGCGCCTGGCGCGTCTGCTGGAGGCGAAGCCGAACTCGACGGCGCGGGTGGGGTGGACGAGCGTCGACGCGGCGCTGGCCGAGCTCGAGACCGTGAGGCACAGGGTCGTGCCGCTGGTGCGCGACACCGGCGCGCTCGTGCGCGAGGCGCTGAGCCAGGGCCGGCGGGTCCTGTTCGAGGGCGGCCAGGGCACGATGCTCGACCTCACGTACGGCACCTACCCCTACGTCACGAGCAGCCATCCCACGGTGGGCGGCATCGTCGTGGGCGCCGGCGTGAGCCACAAGGCGCTCGACGAGGTCTACGGGGTGGTCAAGGCGTTCACTACGCGCGTCGGCCACGGCCCGTTCCCGACCGAGATCCACGACGAGGCGCTGGCGCTGCGGCTGCGGGGCAGCGGCGAGAAGCAGGGCGACGAGTACGGCACCACGACGGGCCGGCCGCGCCGCGTCGGCTGGCTCGACCTGGCGCAGCTGCGGTACGCGTGCGAGATCAACGGCTTCGACGGCCTCGTCCTCACCAAGCTCGACGTGCTCGCCGGCCTCGAGGCCGTGAGGGTGTGCGTCGCGTACGACGCGGACGGCGCCCCCGTCTACCGCGAGCTGCCGGGCTGGGGCGACCTGCACGGGCTCGGCACGCGCGAGGCGCTGCCGCCGGAGGTGCACGAGTACCTCGCCCTCATCGAGGAGGTCACGCGGACGCCCGTCGTGATGTTCTCGACGAGCCCCGACCGGGCGGACACGTTCGGGCGGGTGGGCTGGTGACCAGGGTGATCCTGTTCGCCGTCGTCGCGCTGGTGCTGGCGGGCCTGGCGCTACTGGCCCTCGGCTGGGTGTTCTCGAGCCGCGTGATCGTGCCGGCGCCGTACTCGCTGATGCCGGAGTTCGAGGTGATCGCGTCCGACCCGGGCCCGCCCGCGTCCGTCACGCTGCCGCGCGTCCCGAACCCCGATCAGCACGCCGACGTCGACGTCGAGGGCACCTACGCCCTGCTCTGGGACGGCGGCTACGGGCTCCTCGGCGAGGAGCTCGCGAGCGGGTCGGGCCAGGTCACGCGCGCCGTCACGGTGGTCGAGGGGACGCTGCCCGCCGCCGGCACGCCGGCGCGCGTCGACAACTTCGTCTACCGCCGCGACCCCGAGAGGGACCTCGGCCTGGCGTTCGAGCGGCTGACGCTCAGCGGCCCCGTCGGAGGCGTGGCGGCCTGGTACGTGCCGCCCGCCGAGGCGGACGCCCGGAGCCGTACCGGCGTGCTGATGCTGCACGGTCGGCGCCGCGGGCAGCTGAGCGAGACCCTGCGGTTCGTGCCGCTGTTCCATGCCCTCGGCATGCACGTGCTGGCGCAGTCGTACCGCAACCACGACGCCTCGGCGGCGAGCCCGGACGGCCTCTACCACTACGGCGCCAGCGAGTGGCAGGACGCGATCGTGGGGGCGCGCGAGCTGGCTGCGCGGGGCGTCGACAGGGTCGTGCTGTTCGGGATCTCGATGGGCGGCGCGGTCGCGCTCGAGGCGCTGAAGCGCTGGCCGGGCGACGCGCCCGAGGTCATCGGGGTCGTCCTCGACTCGCCGCTCGTCGACCCCTACGCGACGGTAGAGCTCGGCGCCGAGAGGTCGGGCCTGCCCGCGCCGGCCGCCCTCACCCGCCTGGCTCTGGGCGTGGCCGGCTGGCGCACCGGCGCCGACTTCGGCGCCCTGGTCCAGGCGCGCAGCGCCGACCGCGTGCAGGTGCCCGTGATGGTCGTGGCGGGCACCGCCGACTCGACCGTGCCCGTCGCCTCGGTGGACGCCTTCGTGGGCGCCCTGCGCGTCCCGGTCACGTACCACCGCCTCGAGGGCGTGGAGCACGTCGAGGCGTGGAACGTCTACGGGCCCGAGCGCTACGGCGGGTGGCTGCGCGCGTTCGTAGCGGGCCTCGAGGTCAGGGCCGTCGCCGCGGGGTAGCCCCGCGGCGCGCGGGCCGGGCAGCCGCAGCGCCCCGCCCCGACCCCGACCGCCACGTCGAGGCTAGCCCCGCTGGTCGATGGGCACGAAGCGCTTGTCGCGCGGGCCCTCGTAGACCAGGCGCGGGCGCATGAGGCGGTTGTCGGCGTACTGCTCGTACAGGTGCGCCATCCAGCCGGCGATGCGCGCGACCGCGAAGATGGGCGTGTACATGTCGGCGGGGAAGCCCAGCATGCGGTAGACGGAGGCGCTGAAGAAGTCGACGTTCGGCCTGACCTGCTTGCCGCGCTTCTCCATCTCGCGCTCCATCACGCGCTCCATCTCCAGGCTCATCTCGAACCACTTGCTGTCGCCCGACTCCTCGGCCAGCCTGCGGCTGACCTCCTTGAGGACCTGGGCGCGCGGGTCGAGGACCCGGTAGACGCGGTGCCCGAAGCCCATCACGCGGCCGCCGGGCCGCGACAGGACGCCCTGGACGTACGCCTCGACGCCCTCGACGCTCCCGATCTCCTCGAGGGCCTCCATCACGGCCTCGTTGGCACCGCCGTGCAGCGGGCCCTTGAGCGCGCCGGTGGCGGCCGTGATCGCGCTGTAGACGTCGGTGAGGGTGCTGGCGGTGGCGCGGGCGACGAAGGTGCTGGCGTTCGAGCCGTGCTCGGCGTGGAGGACGAGGGCGACGTCCATCACGTTCGTCGCGGCCTCCGTGGGCTCCTCGCCGGTGAGCATGTAGAGGAAGTTGCCGGCCACGCCCAGGTCGGGGTGGGGTGCGACCGGCTCCAGGCCCTGCCTGGCGCGCTGGATCCCGGCGACGATCGTCGGGAACTGCGCCAGCAGCAGCCGGCCGATGCGCTTGACGTTGTCGAGGTCGACGCCGTCGGCCGTCTCGTCGAGGGCGCCGAGCAGCGACACGGCCGACCTGAGGGCGTGCATGGGGCTGACGTCGCGCGGCAGCGTGCGGAGCAGGTCCGTCACGGCGGCGGGCACCTCGAAGGCCCGCCTCAGCTCGGCCCGGAACGCCTCGAGCTGGGACCGGGTGGGCAGCTCGCCCTCCCACAGGAGGTGGACGACCTCCTCGTAGCTCGCCTTGTTCGCCAGCTCCCTGATGTCGTAGCCGCGGTAGATCAGCTCGCCCTTGGCGCCGTCTATGAAGCAGATCGAGCTGACGTCGATGTTGACGCCGTCCAACCCGCGGTTGATCGTCTGTTCCATCGTGCCTCTCTTCCTGGCAGTCGGAGCGCGCGGAAGGGCGCCCTGGCAGTCTAAGGGACGGGCAGGGCGGCGCCGGGTCGCGGCGTGGCGGGGGCGGGCACAGCCGCGGCCGGCGCTCAGGCTCGCTTCCCCGGCCGCGGGGCGAACAGCGCCACGGCGGCCGCCGCCAGGCCGCCGAGGAGCATGGCCGTGACGAGGTCGGCGGCCGCGAGCCCCACGGCCAGGCCGATCACCCCCAGCGCGCCGCCCACGACGAGCGGCAGGTGCGCCGGCGTGGGGTCGAGGGCGTCGGCCATGCCCAGCGCCGCTCCCACGCTCATGAGGTAGGCGCCGTCCCAGCCCGCGACGGCCTCGAGCAGGATCCCCACGCCCGAGCCCGTGAGCGCCGCTCCGAGCAGCAGCACCGGCCGCGAGCCGTAGCGTCCGTACGCGACGAGGAAGGCGCCTCCCGCCAGCAGGGCCCACAGCCACGCCGAGCTGCCCAGGAGCCGGGCCACGGCCGCCAGTCCGAGGCAGACGGCGAGGGTCAGGCCGATGAGCGCGACGGGCGGCAGGCCGCCGACCCACCGCGCGAGCCGGCGCGGCAGCGCCGGCAGCACGGACGGACGACGAGCGGTCTCCACGAAAGTGAGGATAAGCCGCTTTTCGGGGCGCCCGCAGTGCCCCCAGATGGCGGCTCCGTTACGGAGCCGCCACTACGGCCGGTGGTATCGTCCGGTTACTGTCCGTCCGCGACCGGGCGGCGTTCGGCTGCCGGTTCGTCGCCTTCGCCGTGACACGGCCCGTGGCGCCCATGGCGCCCAGGCCAGTTGGGAGCGACGCATGATCCTTCAAGGGCAGGCCTTCGAGCCCTTCACGCAGGAGCCGATCCGGCTGATCGGCGACGGGGGCGAGTGGGTGGGGCCTTTCGAGCTCGACCTGGAGCCCGAGAAGCTACGCGGCTTCTACCTCGACATGCTCTTGGGGCGGCTCATCGACGAACGGATGAGCCGCCTTCAACGTCAGGGCAAGACGAGCTTCGTCGCGCCCAGCGCGGGCCACGAGGCCGCCCAGGTGGGCATGGCGCACGCTCTGCGTCGCGGCCACGACTGGCTCTACCCCTACTACCGCGACGTCGCGCTCCTCACCGCGCTCGGCATGCCCCTGATCGAGTTCGTCGGGCAGGTGATGGGGACCAGGGCCGACCCCGCGAAGGCCCGGCAGATGCCGTACCACCCCGGCTCGCGCGAGCTGAACGTCTTCACCGTCGCCTCGCCGATCGCCTCGCACGTGCCGCCCGCCGTGGGCACCGCGCTGGCCATGAAGCTCTCCGGCCGCTCCGAGGTCGTGCTGTGCACGTTCGGCGACGGCGCGACGTCGGAGGGCGACTGGCACGCCGGCGTGAACCTCGCCGGGGCCCAGGGGGCGCCCATCGTCTTCGCCTGCGAGAACAACGGCTACGCCATCAGCGTCGACTTCAAGAAGCAGACCGGCTCCGACAACATCGCCGTGAAGGCCCAGTCGTACGGCATGCCCGGGTACCTCGTCGACGGCATGGACGTGCTGGCCTCCTACTTCGTGGCCCGCGACGCCGTCGAGCGCGCCCGCGAGGGCGTCGGTCCGTCGCTCATCGAGTTCGTCGTCTACCGCTACGGCGGCCACTCCTCGGCCGACGACGACGCCCGCTACCGTCCGCGCGAGGAGGTCGAGGCGTGGCGTCGCCGCGACCCGCTGGCGCGCTACCGCCGCTTCCTCGAGCGCCGCGACCTGTGGGACGACGCGGCCGAGGAGCAGGCGCGCGCCGAGCTCGGCACCCAGCTCCAGGACGCGATCACGCGGGCCGAGGCGGCGGGCCCCGCGCCGGTCGAGTGGATGTTCGACGACGTCTACGCCGAGGTCCCCGCGCGCCTCGTGCGCCAGCGCCGGGAGCTCCTGGGGTGAGGGAGCCCGGCCGGGAGGCAGGAAGAGGATGAGCGTCCAGACGATGGCCCAAGCCATCGCCACCACCCTCGACAGCGAGATGGCGCGCGACGAGCGCGTCGTGGTCATCGGCGAGGACGTCGGCAAGCGCGGCGGGGTGTTCCTCGCGACCGACAAGCTCTTCGACAAGTACGGCCCCGACAGGGTCATCGACTCGCCGCTGTCCGAGGCCGCGATCATCGGCGCCGCGCTCGGCATGGCCGTCTACGGCATCAGGCCCGTCGCCGAGATCCAGTTCGCCGACTACGTGTTCCCCGGGTTCGACCAGCTCGTGTCGCAGGTGGCGAAGGTCCGCTACCGCTCCGGCGGCGCCTTCGCGGCCCCTCTCGTCGTGCGCATGCCGTCCGGCGGGGGGGTGCGCGGCGGGCACCACCACTCGCAGAACCCCGACGCGCACTTCGTGCACACCGCCGGGCTCAAGGTCGTCTACCCGTCCACCCCTGCCGACTCCGCCGGCCTGCTGCGCGCCGCGATCCGCGACGACGACCCCGTCGTCGTGATGGAGCCGAGGCGGCTCTACCGCGCCGTGAAGGAGGAGGTCCCCGAGGGGGACCACGTCGTCGCCATCGGCGAGGCGGCCGTCAGACGCGAGGGCGACGACGTCGTGCTCGTCAGCTACGGCGGCAGCATGGCCGAGACCCTGAAGGCCGCCGACGCGCTGCAGGAGCAGGGCATCCGGCCGCACGTCCTCGACCTGCGCTCGCTGCAGCCGTGGGACGAGGACGCGGTGCTCGCGGCGGCCGCGCGCGTGGGCCGCGTCGTGCTCGTGAGCGAGTCGCCGCGCACCGCCGGCTTCATGGCCGAGGTGTCGGCGACGATCGTCGAGGAGGTCATGGACAGCCTCCTGGCGCCGCCGCTGCGCGTGACCGGCTTCGACACGCCCTACCCGTACGCGCAGGACCGCGAGTACCTGCCGAGCCCCAACCGCATCCTGCGCGCCGTCGAGCGCGTGCTCACCTACTGAGCCCGAGGAGGAGTGGCTGACAGTGCCGCGTGAGCTCTTGCTGCCCGAGCTGGCCGAGTCCGTCGTCGAGGGCGAGATCGTCAAGTGGCTGGTGCCGGAGGGCGGCGAGGTCGCCCAGGACCAGCCCGTCGTCGAGGTCATGACGGACAAGGTCACCGTCGAGCTGCCCAGCCCCTTCGCCGGCGTGTTGACGAAGCACCTGGCGGCCGAGGGCGACGTCGTGAAGGTCCACCAGGCCATCGCGCTCATCGAGGAGCCGGGGGCCGCCGCCGGCGCCGGCGCGCCCTCCGCGCCGCCCGCCCAGGCCCCGGCGCCCGGGCACGGCGACGAGGAGCGCTCGATCGTCGAGGCCGGCGCGCCCGCCGCCGACGACCGCGGCGAGGAGCTGAGCCTGTTCAAGCCCGGCGACGCCGGGCGCGACGAGGCCGTGCACCGCGTGGCGTTCCAGCGGCCCGCGGCCGCCGCGCCCGCCGCCGTGGCCGCCCGGCCGCCCGCGCCCGCGCGGCCGCCTGCCCCGCCGACCGCCGGGCCCGACGGCGGCCCCGTGAAGGGCCCCTACGGCCGGGTGCTGGCCGTGCCCGCCGCGAGGAAGCTGGCGCGCGAGCTCGGGATCGACATCGAGAGCGTCGCCGGCAGCGGGCCGCACGGACGCGTGCGGGTCGAGGACGTGCGCGCGCACGCCGCGGCCGCGGCCGTCCCCGGCGCGCGCGTCGCGCCGCTCGACCACGCCGCCCGCGAGGAGCGCGTCCCGGTGCGCGGCCTGAGGCGCGTGATCGCCCAGCAGATGACGGCGTCGCACCTGCAGACGGTGCGCACGCTCCACGTCGACGAGGCCAACGTCTCCGGCCTGGTGGCGCTGCGCGAGCGCCTGAAGCCCGCCGCCGAGCGCCGCGGCGTGCGGCTCTCGTACCTGCCGTTCGTGATGAAGGCCGTCGTGGCGGCGCTGAAGGAGTACCCCGCCCTGAACACCAGCCTCGACGAGGAGAAGGGCGAGATCGTCGTCAAGCGCTACTACAACCTCGGCATGGCGGTGGCCGTCGACGACGGCCTCGTCGTGCCGGTCGTGAAGGACGTCGACCGGCTCAGCATCGTCGAGGTCGCGGCCGAGGTCCAGCGCCTCGCCGAGGCGGCGCGCGCCGGCAAGCTCGCGCCCGACGACGTCAGGGGCGGCACCTTCTCGATCACGAACATCGGCAGCCTCGGCGGCCTGTTCTCGTTCCCGATCATCAACGTGCCCGAGGCCGCGATCCTCGGCCTGCACTCGATCAAGAAGCGGCCCGTAGTGCTGCCCGACGACACGATCGCGGCGCGCTGGATGGTCTACCTGAGCCTGTCCTTCGACCACCGCGTGCTCGACGGCGCGGTGGCGGCGTCGTTCACGAGCCGCCTGATCCAGCTGCTGGAGACGCCCGAGGAGCTGATGCTCGACCTCTGAGCTCCCGCCCGGGCGCGGGAACGGCCGGCCGCTGCCTTTGCAGGCAGCGGCCGGCCTCGTGGGGACCGCGTGCGGCCGGGGCGCGCCCTCGCCGGGCCGGGCCCGCGGCGTCAGGGGGCGCGGCGGCGGCCGCGGGCGGCGGGCGGTACGGTCGCCCCCTCGCCGCCCTCAGGCCGGCGGGGCCCCGCGGTGGGGGCCGAACGCGCCGTGCGGGTCGTAGGCGCGCTTGACCGCCTGCAGCCGTTCCCACGTGCCGCCGGGGTAGGCGTCGCGGAGCCCGGCGCCGCCGGCATCGAGGAAGCTGAAGAACGCCGCCGCGCCTTCCCCCAGGGCGGAGCGCGCCTCGCCTAGCCAGTCCAGGGCGGCCGGCAGGTCTTCGTCGCCGGCGGGGCCGGCCATGGCGCCCACGAACAGGCGCCGCTGCCTGTGGGGGAACGCGGTCGCGTCGGCGGCCACGCGCGCGATCGCGCCGCCCAGAGGCCGGAGCTGCACGCCGCGCAGGCCGCGCGCCGGAGCCGTCGCCAGCGCCGCCACCCGCTCGGCGGCCGCGAGGTCCCAGCCGTCGCGGAACGCCGTGGTGAAGCGGATCTTCATGGGCGGGCCGGGCGGCTCGTCGAGCATGGCCGCGTAGGGCATCGGCTGCAGGGCGTCGAGGAGCGGCGTGCCGAGCGCGCGCATGGGCGCGAACGCCGACGCGCCCGCGTCCGCGTCGCCGAGGTAGGCGCCGCGCACGGCCACGATCGGCTGGCCGTGGAGCTCCGGGGGGAAGGACGGCAGCGGCGGCGCGCGCATCGTCTGCACGATCACGGTGAGCTCGTCGGGCGCGTCGAGCGCCGCCTGCACCACCCCGTGCACCGTCTCCGGCGTGCCGGGCAGCATCAGGAACCCGCCGTACACGCTCGGCACCTCGCGCAGCGCGAAGCGCAGCCGCGTCACGACGCCGAGGCCCCCGCCCCCTCCGCGCAGCGCCCAGAACAGGTCGGGGTGCGACTCGGCGTCGGCCCAGACGACCTCGCCGCCGGCTGTGACGACCTCCGCCCCCAGGAGGTTGTCGACGGTCAGGCCGTGGGCGCGGCTGAGGAAGCCGAGGCCGCCGCCGAGGGTCAGGCCCACGACCCCCACGGTGGGAGTGTCCCCGAAGGTGGTGGCGAGGCCCCGCTCGCCTACGCGGCGCGTGTACTCGCCGGTCGTCACGCCGGCCTGGGCCGTCGCCGCGCGGCCGTCGGGGTCCACCTCGATCGCGTCCATGGCG
>Ga0079223_10000402_pt1 | contig 21547 bp, 19 predicted proteins | sample Stecom2011_FD_75072 | JGI IMG/M metagenome (GOLD analysis project Ga0079223, IMG submission 75072) | Agricultural soil microbial communities from Utah to study Nitrogen management - Steer compost 2011 | ecosystem: Environmental > Terrestrial > Soil > Agricultural land | place: USA: Utah...
TAAAGTTTTTAATGACTTTGCCAAAAGTAAAAGTGTATGATATAGCAGTTTTTCAACTGGCAAAAGCTTCTACATCTGCCGGAGCAAATTATGAAGAAGCACAGGGTGCAGAATCATCAAGAGATTTTGATCATAAAATCGGAGTTGTTTTAATAGAAACACGTGAAAGTAATTATTGGTACAGGGTGTTGGATGCTTTAATTCCAAATTCAAAAAGTAATTCTGATTTACAAAGTTTATTAAAAGAGAGTTTTGAATTAAAGAAAATTTTTTCGGCAATTAAAATAAAAACGAATTTGAATAAGAAGGAGAATAAAAAATGAATTATTTAAAAAAACTTTTTCCATTTTCCATTTTCCATTTTCCATTAATGCTGATGTTAGCATTACTGTTAACACCTGGTTGCGGTGATAATGGAAATGATAACATTACAAGAGGAGAAGTAACCTACTACTGTCCTATGCATCCGGAGGTAACATCAAACAAACCGAGAGTTTGCCCTATATGCCACATGGATCTTGTACTCCAGGGAAGTGATGATGAAATGGAGGAACATTTCGATGGTGTTGTTTCAATGAGTGATAATAAATTAATTCTTGCAAATGTTTCTACTGTAAAAGTAAGAAAAGAAAATCTTACAAAAACAATTTCCTCTTACAGCTATCTTGATTTTGCAGAGGAGAAAAGAAAAACTGTTACGGCAAGATTTAGCGGAAGAATTGAGAAATTATTTGTTAACAACACCGGAGATTATGTTAAACAAGGTGATCCCCTATTCGAAATATACAGTCCTGATCTCGTACAGGCACAGAATGATTATCTGATTGCGAAAAGCAGTGCAAAAAGCATCAGGCTGATTTCCAATTCTGAAGATAATAACCCTTTACTTAATTCAGCAAGAAAAAAACTTCTCCTGCTGGGAATTACAGAAGAGCAAATAAACAAACTTGAACAAACAGGTGAACCTGAATTAACTGTAACTTATTATTCACCAATGAACGGAATAGTAATTGAGAAAAAAGTTCAGGAAGGTTTTTACGTTAATGAAGGAAATGTTATTTATGATATTGCCGATCTCTCAACCCTGTGGAATATCTCGGAAATCTATGAGAATGATCTCCCTTTTATAAAAGAAGGAATGAATGTAAACATTGAGCTTCAATCATTCCCGGGAGAAACTTTTGAAGGAAAAGTTTCACTCATTTATCCTGTTGTTAATCCTCAGACAAGGACTGTAAAGATTCGTTCAGTAATTTCAAACAACAGCAGACTTAAACCTAATATGTATGGCAATACTAAATTTAATATTAATGTCGGTGAAACTCTTGTTATCCCTGAAGACGCAGTCCTCTTTACCGGTGAAAGAGAACTCGTTTATGTTAAAGTTGAGGAGGGACGATTTTCTCAAAGAGAAATTAAAACAGGAATTAAATCAGATGGTAAATACCAGGTACTTTCAGGATTATCCGAAGGAGAAGAAATTGCTGCAACGGGTGCATATCTTATTGACTCTGAAAGTCAGTTGAGATCAGGAACTGCAGCTTCACATCAACATAGTGATGTAAAAGAAGATCACTCTATACATTCATTTAAAGAAAAGAATGAGATGCAGGAGAATGATATTATTCATGAAAGAGATGTAAAAGTTTCTACACTTGATAAAAACAAAGATGGTTTTGTTTATCAATGTCCTATGGATTGGGAAGTAATTTCTGAAGTACCCGGTTCCTGCCCTGTCTGTAAAATGGATCTTGAAAAATTCACAATAGAAGAGGCACAGAAAAATTTAATTGAATATCCATAACGTGATAATCATATAAATCTTTCTAAATAAAGTATAACAGAATAATGTAAATACTAATTTAGTTTTGAATCTTAAAAATAAAAGGAGAAAAAAATGTTCATTAAGAAAATATTATTAGTAATGATAGTTGGTTTGACACTCTCATTTTTAACTGCAGCTAATGCACAGGAAAAAAATAAAAAAGCTGATACAAAATCTCAGCAAACTGAACTGCAGGAGAAAAAAGAAGCTAAACCTTGGAATGAAGTATGTCCTGTAAGAGGCGGCAAAGTTCAGAAGGAAACTGCATTAGTTGAGTATAATGATAAATATTATGGCTTCTGCTGTCCGGGATGTGATTCCAAATTTGAAAAAGAACCTGAAAAATACTCCAAGAACCTAAGTGAGGACGGAAAGAAGTTTATAGGGAAAAAATAATTTCCTCTAACAACAGGTTTTATTCTAAAGTGTCATCCCTTTAAGAAATATTAAGAGATGACACTTTTTTCTTCAAATTTATCTTCATCAAGTACACACCTTTACAACTTTTTTTTAATTCATTTTTATTCTAATATCAACTGTCACTTTTTACAAGCGGATATTCACTTAACAAAAGGATAATTGCATTTTTAACAGGAAAGAATGAGATCAGGAATTGAAACTTCAGCATTAACAAAGCATACCACCGGAACTTCCCGATATATTACCTGCCTCCTTGAACAGCTCAAAAACTTAGAAGATGAAGTAATTACTTTTTCATCTTTTGATTTAAATATTAATTCTCCTTTAAATCATAAAGGTCTGGAAAAATTTATTTACCGGAATTTTTATCTTAAAAAAGAGATGCAGGAAAAGAAAATCGATTATGCATTTTTTCCTGATTACTTTATGCCTTCATCTCTTAATTTGCCGGCTGCAATCGTAATTCACGATCTCTCTTTCTTATCACATCCCCATTTTTATTCAAAAGCATTTATAAAATTTTATGAATATCAATTAAGAAAAACATTAGAAAACAATCCTTTAATCTTAGCTGTAAGTGAAAACACAAAAGAATCAATTATTAAACATTTACAAATTCCCGGAGATAAAATTTATCTGCTTCAGGGTTACTCTGATTTTAATGATAATTTCAAAAAAGATAATTTTATAAAAACTCAGGATGAATATCTTTTATATGTAGGACATATTGAACCAAGAAAGAATCTTCATTTTCTAATCAAAACTTTTTTAAAATGGAAAGAAAAATCAGAAAGTAATTTAAAACTTATTCTTGCGGGGGAAATCTGGTTAAAATCTGCAGAGATTAAAAAGATATTTAGTGAATTTAAAAATCATAATTCAGTAAACTTTGTTGGCTATGTTGATGAACAAAAATTAAAAGAGCTTTACCGGAATGCTTCGGGATTTGTGCACACCAGCTTTGTCGAAGGTTTTTGTTTTCCTGTGCTTGAGGCAATGCATTACAACCTGCCGGTAATTTGTTCTGCAGGAACCGGAGCAGAAGAAATCTCAAAACCATTGTCTATTACAATTAATCCGCTCGATGAAAAAAGTCTTTTAGAAGGATTTAATATGCTGGAGGAGAACATTTCATCTCAAAGCAAAATAAATTATGAAATAAAATATTCTCCAAATCTTATGCGCAGCCAGTTGGAAAAAATTGTTGAGATACTTAAAGATAAAGCAAATCGTAAAACAATAATTAATATTTCATCTGCTGTTTCTAAAGAAGAAGCTGTTGAAAAAACTCTTCTTTACTCTGCTATTTTTAACTCAGGTATGGATAAAGAAAAGCTGTACAAATCTTTATTTGATATAAAATTAAACAGAGATGAATTTGAGAGAACATTGCTAAAACTTTATTTAGAAAATAAAATCTTTTATAAGAATGAAATTATTTTTCTTTCAAATTATGCTTATGCTGAAAATGTTAACCGGGAAGTAAATTCAGCAAACAACAAAAAAGCTTTAAGGCTGATTAAATTAATTCCGTTCATTTCCTCAGTTTCTCTCAGCGGTGGGACAGCACATTACGGAATTGAAAGCCACAATGATCTTGATCTTTTTATTATAACAAGAAAAAATTCTCTTTACATTGTTTATGCAGTAATTCATTTGCTTTCACTTCTCTTAAAAATTAGAAAAGAGCTTTGTGCAAATTACCTGATTGATGAAAGCCATCTTGAAATTACACATACAAGAGATTTTTACACTGCACACCAGATAATTTCTTTGAAACCAATTAAGAACGAGGTAAAACTCAATCAATTTTTTAATGCTAATAAATGGATAAATAATTTCTTTCCCAATTTTAGCCGGAATGAAAATTCATCTGCTTCATCTTATGATCTTTTCATTCTGATTCCTTTAAACAAAATTCTGAAATTCTTCTACCGCTTTTTATACAGGAGAAAAATAATTTCAAATCAGGATTCCATAATTCTGAATGATTTTACAATAAAGCTTCACACAAATGATAACAGGCAAAAGATTACAAAGGAATTTCTGAAAACATGGGAAAATTATAAAGAGAATATTTCTTCAGAAGTTAACAGAAATTATGAAAAGAAAATTGCAGTAAGATGAAAATATTAATTGGTCAATCATATTTCAGGATTCTGGACCCTAAAGAATTAAAAAGAAGAATGCCCTATCCTCCCCTTGGAACTTTGTACGCCGCAACTCTTCTTAAAAATTTAAATCATAAAATTATTTTTTATGATGCAATGATGAGTAAAAATCCCTATGAATTTCTTTCTCTTATAGAAAAGGAAAAACCTGAACTTATTCTTCTTTACGATGATGAATTTAATTACCTCACTAAAATGTGTCTTTCAAAGATGAGGAATAAAGCAGTTGAGTTTATAAGTAAAGGAAAAAGTTTAAATATTCCGGTAGTTGTTTACAGTTCCGATGCGACAGATTTTCCAAATGATTATTTAACAGCAGGATGCGATGCAATAATTTATGGCGAAGGAGAAGAAACCCTGCTTGAGGTTGTTAATGCATTTGACAATAATGATTTTGGTAATCAAAAAGAAAAAATTGCCGGGTTAAAATTTCTAAAAGATGGAGCAATAGTTAAAACCAATAAAAGAGATTTGTTGGAAGATCTGAATAAACTTCCTGTACCTGATTATTCTTTTATTGATATGAATGAATACAGAAATGAATGGATATCTAATCATGGTTACTTCTCCACAAATATTTCTACAACAAGAGGATGTCCGTTCAGATGCAACTGGTGTGCAAAGCCTTTGTACGGGCAGACTTATAATTCAATCTCACCACAAAAAATAGTTGAACAAATAAAAACTCTGATTGAACAATATTCTGTAAATCATTTCTGGATTACAGATGATATCTTTGGATTAAAACCGGGATGGATAAAAGAATTTTCAGATGAACTGCATAAAAATAATTTAAACATTTCATATAAATGTTTAACAAGACCCGATCTTCTTTTAAGAGGAGATACAATTAGTGAACTGAAGGAATCAGGCTGCAGTGAAATCTGGATTGGTGCAGAATCAGGAAGCCAGAAAATTCTTGATGCAATGGATAAAGGAACAACGGTTGAACAGATTTATGAAGCTTCTCATAAAGTTAAAAGTGCGGGAATGAATATTTGTTTCTTTATTCAGTTTGGATATACAGGAGAGAACCATGAAGATATTTATCTGACAAGAAAAATGATTAAAGAATGTAATCCTTATGATATCGGAATTTCAGTTTCTTATCCCCTGCCCGGCACTTTATTTTATGAAAGAGTTAAGGAACAGCTAGCCGATAAAAAAAACTGGGTTGACTCAGATGATCTCGATCCAATGATTAGAAATAATTATCAAAAAACTTTTTACAAACTTCTTCATCGCTTTGTTCATACTGAATTCAGAATAAATAAAATTATTAGAAATAAAAACTGGCAGAAGATTCATTACTTTATTTTTTATTTATTCAAAATGTTTTTATATGGCTTAAGAATAAACTTCACTTTAAGAAAAGATAAAGCAGCATCATTCGGAATGACAAAATGAATTTACCTGATATCGAAAATATTAATATTGGCTTCGGAAATATGGCAGATGAATATGATGCCATGCAGGAAACAAATATTCCTGTAAAAAGGATGAGAGAAAAATTTTATTCAAGTGTAGAAAAATATGCCCAGCATCCTGCAGACATTCTCGAACTTAACTGCGGAACCGGGATTGATGCATTTTACTTTGCTGAAAAAGGATTTAATGTAACCGCTACAGATATTTCGGATAAAATGTTGAGTAATGCAAGAAGCAAAGGAACACTTCCTAATCTTACTTTTGAAAAATTAAACTTCCTTGAATTGAATTTAGTAGAAAAGAAATATGATTTGGTTCTTTCAAATCTTGGAGGAATAAATTGTCTTGATGATTTAACTTTGCTAAGCAAAAATATCTACAACCTGTTAAAACCAAACGGATACTTTATTATTTCTGTAATGCCCCAGTTTTGTTTATGGGAGTTCATGCTTTTTTTCAAAGGAGAATTTAACAGAGCATTCCGCAGATTAAAACCCGGAGGAACTATTGCAAATGTAGGAGGAGAAAAAATTTTTGTAAGATATTATTCTCCAAAAAATTTAATGAAATATTTCAATGAGAATTTTAAACTAAAAGAAACAACTGCTCTTTCAGTCTTATCGCCAACTCAGCCGGCTTATCATTGGTATGAAAAGCATCCTGCAGTTACAAAGCTTTTTAATTTTATTGATGACAAAATAGAATCATTTTATTTCACTTCTTTTATAGGAGATTACTACATTGCAGTATTACAAAAACTTTAGCAATGTATGAAATAATTCTTAACAGCCCTTCTCATCTTATCGTTAATCTTAATTTTACTTTTTATTTTTAAATCGGAACTCTACAGGATAAAAAATAATACAGCTATTAATGAAAAGCAGCAGGAAGAGCTTTATAACCTTGCAGTCACTGCAAAAGGTTATGGTGATTTACCAATCTCTTCTATCATTTTGCTTAATGATTCAATAATCGGAAGGGGTTTTAATACTGTGAACAGAGATTCAGATATTTTAGGTCATGCAGAAATAAATGCCTTAAAGGATGCAGTTGAACAATTAGATTTAGTTGAAATAATTAATAACAACGATATAAAACTTATCTCCACTCTTGAACCCTGCGAAATGTGTAAAGGTGTTTTGATTAATTATGGTATTAATAATATTTTATTTCTGAAGGAAAAATCTTTAGGATTAAACCTGAAAAACAGTTACAGAGAATTTTCTTACCAGATTAAAAAAACTAAAATCCTTTCTGAGGATTTATTGACTAAATTAAATGAACTTCATCCACATTATAAAAATTAATACAGGATAAAAAATGAAACCCGATGAGGTAAAAGAACTTTTTCTTTATAGTGAATGGGCAAATAAAAAATATCTTGATGCAATTAAAAATCTCAGTGAAGAAAAATATTCATTCCAGGTAAAGAGCAGCTTTAAATCTATAAGAGAAACTATGGCACATATAATATCATCTGAATGGATCTGGCTGCAAAGGTGGAATGGTATAAATCCCGGTGCCCCACCGGATTGGTTGGATAATCCGTCAATTGAAACATTAGAAGAAAAATTTAATTCTGTTATTTCAGAAAGAAAAAAATTTCTCGATACATTAAATGATGATTCTCTTGAACAGGTAATGAGTTATAATTTACTCAGCGGCAAAGCATCTCAAAATTCTTTTAAGGAAATGTTTCAGCATATTATTAATCATTCAACTTATCACAGGGGACAGCTTGCAACTCTTTTCCGCCAGGTAGATGAAGTTCCGCCGTCTACTGATTTAATTTTATTCTACAGGGAGAAAAACGGATTAGTTTAAAATAAAATTGGACAGCTTTCATTAAATATTACTTTAATTACTCGCTGTCCAAAAATTCTAAATCCTAACTTAATAGAGTTTAGAATTGAGCTTAGTAAAACTAATTACTAAACTCACCTCCCAATATATTTTTAAATCGGATGAAGTCAAGTCATTAACAGTTAATAAAATTTCTTAAATTGATTTGTATCATAACCTTTACCTTACTCTTTATTTGTTCTTGTAAAAGAAATCACCGTAACACCAATTTAAAGAACATATATTTATGTAAAGGAGTTGATTTATATGAATTATAAAATTGCTAAAGATTATTACAAAGTTGTTTCAATGCAAAAGGACAAAACCAGGCCAACCAAATTTAAAGATCAGAAACAGAAGCCTCCGGGCAAGGAACACAAAATGATTCCTGAGCCTGAGATTATAAGACAAAATTATCTTGGCAGCGGAAAGCTTTTTAATAAAGTAGCTGTCATAACAGGAGGTGATTCAGGAATTGGCAGAGCAGTTGCAGTTCATTATGCAAAAGAAGGTGCTGATTGTGCGATCATTTATTTAAATGAAAAAGATGATGCATTAAAGACAAAACAAATGGTTGAAGAAGATGGAAGAAAATGTCTTCTTATTGAAGGTGATATAAGTGATAGAACTTTTGCACAAAATGCAATAAGAAAAGCTTATAATGAATTTGGTAAACTTAACATTCTTGTTAACAATGCAGGAATTCAATTCCCTGCTGATGAAATCGGAAAATTAGATCTTGACCTGATGGAAAAAACTTTCAGGACAAATATCTTTTCAATGTTTTATTTAACAAAAGAAGCACTTGAATATATGAAAGAAGGAGACTCCATTATTAATACAACAAGTGTAACAAGTTTCAGAGGTAGCTCTCACCTGCTCGATTATTCATCTACAAAAGGTGCTATAAATGCTTTTACAAGATCTCTTGCAGCAAATCTTGCAAAGAGGAAAATTAAAGTTAATGCCGTAGCACCCGGACCAATATGGACTCCTCTCATTGTCTCTACATTCGATGATGTAACCGAATTTGGCAAAGATACTTTATTAGGAAGAGCCGGGCAGCCAAGTGAAGTTGCTCCTGCTTATGTTTTTCTTGCTTCGGAAGATTCATCTTATATAACGGGACATACAATTCATATTAATGGCGGAGATTTTACAAATTAATAGTAAGTTAAGTGAAACAGATAATCAGAAAAAGATTGTTTGGTTTCTTTAAGAAGTAAATTTATTTTAATCCTATCTTATAATAATAATTAATATTCTATATGAAGAATTTATTTTCTTTTTTCCTTCTCTCCCTTTTATTCATTCAAAATATTTTTCCGCAGACAGATTCTTTAAGAAGAAAGATTTCAGAAATAATTTCCTCCTATGATGCTGTAACAGGAATTGCAGTAATTAATCTTTCAACTAATGATACTTTAACAATTAATGGTAATGAAAAATTCCCGATGCAGAGTGTATATAAATTTCCACTTGCACTTGCAGTATTGAATCAGGTTGATAACGGGAAATTTTCACTTGATGAAAAAATTCTTATCAAAAAATCAGATTTACTTGAAAATACATGGAGCCCCCTAAGAGATAAATATCCCCGGGGTAATATTTATTTAACCCCGGATGAATTACTAACATATACAGTTTCACAAAGTGATAATAATGCATGTGATATTTTATTCAGATTAATGGGAGGCACGGGGGAAGTTCACAAATATATTCATAGTCTTGGTATAAAAGATATTTCAATTGCAGCAACTGAAGAAGAGATGCACCGTGACTGGGATACACAATTTACAAACTGGTGTAAGCCTTATGCCATGGCTTTATTGTTTAAGAATTTCAGGGAAGGAAAAATTCTTTCTGAAAAATTAAATAATTATTTATGGGATAAACTCGTAGACACTCCTACCGGACTAAAAAGAATTAAAGGTTTGCTTCCCGATGGAACTATAGTTGCACATAAAACCGGAACATTTTTTACAAATGAAGAAGGCATCACCTCTGCAATAAATGATGCAGGCATAATCATTCTGCGGGATGGAAATGAAATTGTAATTGTAGTATTTGTTTCAAATTCAAGAGAAGATTTTGATACAAATGAAAAGATAATTGCAGAAGTTTCAAAAGCTGTATGGGATTTTTACAGCAAATAACTAAACTACAAATTAATTCTTTGGGTTTACATTATTAAAGATTTAATTGAAAGATTAAATAAAAATTATCTTACCTTTGCTGCCCTTATCATAGTTTTATTGATAACATTGTTCAGAACATTAAGACTGCCAAATGACTGGGCAGAAGCACACTGGCTTTTAAATTATGATTACGGCTTTATAAAAAGAGCCTTGCCCGGTTTTATTCTTAAACATTTTATTAATTATTCCAACGCTGAATTTATAATCAGCTTTATCTCTTCTTTTTTTCTCACATTATTTTTTATACTTCTTCTTATCATCTCTTATAGAATTTTAAAAATAACAAATTTCAGTGGTTCAGATATTCTGATGACAGCATTAGTTTTCTCATCTCCGTTTGTAGTAATGAGCGGGCATATAAATGGTTATGCAGATAATATTATTCTAACTGTTTCTATCATTTCAATTTTTCTGATTACAAAGAATAAAATATTTGCGGCATCTCTTCTTATTGCTGTTACTTTTTTTATACATGAATCAATTTTGATTTTGGGATTTCCTTCAATTCTCTGTTTAGCATATATTAAATATTTAAAAGAGAATAGTGAAAATTCTGTTTATAAATTTATTAAAAAACATTTAACGCTGATTATTTTACCTTTAGCAGCTTTTCTAACAATTTTCATTAATCAATTATTAATTAACAGTAAAGAAGTAGAAGCAAATTTAATAACTCATCTTTCAGAATATTCTTTTATAAAAGAAGGAAGAAATACACTTGTCCCCGAAGAGATAACAACGTCATTTTTTTATTTTTTTGAAACTCAAAGTAGGAAATTTTTCCGCAGGATGGTATCATATCCTACAGTTTATAACTCGCCAACAATATTTTTATTGGTCTTATATATTTACAAAGTAATTAAAAAATCAGGATTTAATAGAAAAGAATTTGCGGCAGTGTTAGCTGTTATAATTCTTCCCCTCTCACTTCATTTAATTGCATGGGACACATCAAGAATATGGACTTATCCTATTATCACCTGTTTTATTTTTTTATGGGGATTAAATGAATTGAATTTTAGTTTTAAGATCGATGAATCTACTCTGTTTTATTTTCTTTCAGGTGTTGTTATTATCTGCAATATATTTTTTGCAATCCCCCTTATGGATAATGAAGTTGAAAGATTTTCCAATCTTACTAAAGCATTAATTTATCTTCCTCCGGTTATATTCTTACTCTATTTAGTCTATAAAAAAAATACTACAAAAACATCTGCATAAAAAAATGCCTGCTCCAACAGAAGCAGGCACGAAATCAGCCTTCGGAGTTTTGAAACATCGAAGGCTGCCCTCTCTATAGCTGAAATTATTGGCGTGTATATTCTATATGCATTGTTTTAAACTCATTACCATTTTCATCTTTCATAAACATTTCAAATACATGATGATTATCATCAACACGTTCTATATTTTGTTTTACAGCAATTTCCTGTCCTGTCATAGGATCAACCATATATCCTATCATTTCAACCTTTCCGGTTTCTTCATTATAAGCACCGGTTGAAAACATCATTCCGGTTCCAAGATTATCAATCCATATACTGTTAAACTTTTTAGTTGCATTATCAAAACCAACAATGGTCATTCCTTCCATATCCATTCCCATCATATTAGCTTTATGAGTTGACCTCTGGTATCTGCCTCCCATAATCATTTCATTTACGGTTGTTCCTTCACTTACAATTGGCTCTGAATCGGGAGAATTCCACATAGTTACTTTTGTATGCCAGGTACCGGTTCCTTTTTCAAGCATCTTATGCATTTCACCCGGGGACATATATTCCATCCAGGCTTGCATTCCGGCATCCATTGCTCCCCCATCCTGTGCAAATGAATTAAATGATAATACAATTAAACAACAAAAAGGAATTAGAAATAATTTTTTCATATGCCACCTTTTTAATAAAATGAAAAATTAACTTAAGCCTGCTGAAACTATCTAAAGGTATTGTGAAAGTCAATCTTAAGGAAATTTTTTATGATGAAGAAGGAAAGAAAAAATTCATCTATTCAGATTTTTCCGGATTTTTATATTTCTAATACTTCCAGGATTTTTTAACTTAACGTATATGAAATTAAACTTAAATTTTAAAAAAATAGCGGGAATACTCCTCGTAAGTATTCTTCTCGCATTTTCATACAATTATTTCTCTCCAAAAGGAATTCCTCTTATCGCAGAAGAAAAAAAATTATCGTGGGCAGATGATTCTTTATTATTTTCTGAAAACAATATTGTTAAAAAAGATACTTTACATCTTGCTGAGAATAATAAGAATATAGAAGAAAAAACCTCTGAGGTTCCCCAAAGAAAATATTCGGTTCAAAACGATTTTGTAGAACTGCCCCCTGATGTTTATGAAGATTCAATTGAAGAGAATTCTGATAAAAATGTTGACGAAAAAAATATTCCTGAAAATGAAAAACAAAATAATGTTGAACCTGAATCAACTGAACCAAAAGCAATAAATCTTGAACAGGCTGTAAAATTATATGAAGCAGGTATATTATTTATTGATGCAAGGGAACCTGAAGATTATAAAAATGCTCACATAAAAAATTCAATAAATCTTCCTATGGACCATTTTGATGAGTATAAATCTATTCTCGATACATTAGATAAAAACCAGCCTATAGTAACATATTGTGCCGGCACTGACTGTGATTTAAGTATTGTTCTTGGAAATGTTTTATTCGATTCAGGTTTTAAAAGAATATTTGTTTTCTTCGGAGGATGGAATGAGTGGGTTGAAGCAGGTTTACCAACGGAAAGTTTAGTTCAATGATTAAATTTTTTAACAACAAATACTTGCTCCTTATAAGCAGATTAATTCTCGGTTTCATTTTTTTATATGCGGGAATGGAAAAGATATCAGACCCTGAAGGCTTCGCACGTTCAATAAATAATTATAAGCTACTTCCCTATTCTGCAATAAATATCATAGCTTTAATTTTACCATGGATTGAAGTAACTGCAGGTTTGCTTTTGTTATTTGGAATTGCTGCCAAAGAGAATGCATTTATTCTATCATCACTGCTGGTTATTTTTTTAATTGCAATTGGTATTAGTCTTTTCCGCGGATTAAATATTGACTGCGGATGTTTTGGTACTGCAAGCGGAGCAAAGGTGGGAATTCTAAAGCTTGTTGAAAATATTTTATTAATTATTCCCGGCCTGCATTTAATGATTTTCGGAAGTGGTGATATAACACTCAGTAAGGATTAATAAACCTGTCTCCTCAAACCTTTTAAAGCAATATCTTTTCTGTAATACATTCCTTTAAAATTAATTTTTCTAATGGCTTCATAAGCTTTTTCTCTTGCAAGAGAAAGGTCATTTTCCGAAAGTACAGCAGTTATACCTAAAACTCTTCCACCGTTTGTAAGAATTTTATCACCTTCCAGCTTTGTTCCTGCATGGTAGATAATTATCTTTTTATCATCCAGATCCAATCCAGAAATCTCAAAACCTTTTTCATAAGAATCAGGGTACCCGTGTGACGCGGCAACAATACAAACAGCACATCCATCATCATAATAAACTGCATTCTTATCAAGTTTGCCTGATGCGGCGGAATAAATCAGTTTAAGGAAATCACCTTTAATAATCGGAAGAACAACCTGTGTTTCAGGGTCGCCAAACCTGCAGTTGAACTCTATTACTTTGGGACCTTCTTTTGTAATCATCAATCCTGCATAAAGACATCCTGAGTATGGAACATTTTCTTTTTTCATTCCTTCAAGTGTTGGTTTAATTATTTTTCTTTCAATTAAAGTCATCATTTCATTTGTCACAATGGGTGCAGGTGAATAAGCACCCATACCGCCGGTGTTTTTCCCGGTATCATTGTCACCGATTCTTTTATGATCCTGGCTTGAAGGAAGTGTAATAAAATTTTCACCATCAGTTATGGCAAATACTGAAGCTTCCTCTCCTTCTAAAAATTCTTCAACAACTATTTTTTCACCTGATGCTCCGAAAATCTTATCAACAAAAAATTCTTTTAATGTCTTTTCGGCATCATTAAAATTATTACAGATTATTACACCTTTGCCTGCAGCAAGTCCGTCTGCTTTTATTACAACAGGATATTTTGATTTTTCCAGATAGACTAATGCTGCCTTATAATTTTCAGATGTGAATTCTTGAAATAAAGCAGTGGGTATGTTGTACTTTTGCATCAGCTTTTTAGCGAATGATTTCTCCCCCTCAATCTTTGCTGCTTCAGCCGAAGGACCAAATACTTTTATATTTTCTTTTCTTAAAAAATCTGAAAGACCATCTACAAGAGGCTGCTCCGGTCCTATTACAACGAGGTCAATATTTTCATCTTTACAAAGTCTAAGAACTTCATCTTGCTGTGAAAAATTTATATTAACATTTTCACCAAGCAAACTTGTTCCCGGATTACCGGGCATTATAAATAATTTATCTAAAAGTGAACTCTTACTTATTTTAAGCGCAAGTGCATGTTCTCTTCCGCCTGAGCCAATAACGAGAACTCTCATAATACATCCTTCTTTACAATTGATTGAAGTTGTTTTGTAAGCTGCTCTGTAAGAAGATCTCTTCTGTATTTCTGCAAAAGTTCCTCCTGGGGGACAGGAAGTTCATTCTTTCTATAAAGATTAAAAACTTTTATAAAAGTATTTTTAATCTCATCTACATTATCTGGTTCAGTTATGAATGAAGCACCATATTCTTCAAGAAATATTTTTGCAACACCGTCAGGTACGTAACCGATTATCGGTTTACGCGACCCCATATATTCTAACAGTTTGCCGGGAAGTATCGCATCAATATTTCTTTTTCTTCCGATCATCAGCCAGAGTACATCGCTTGAAACAAGTTTTTTTACAGCTTCTTTGTGATTCATATATCCAAGTTCTTTTACATATTCTTCAATGTTCAGTTTTTTTACAAGAGATTTATTTTCTTTTCCAAGATATCCTATAAAGTTCAACTGAATTTTTGAAGCTATATCAGGTCTTTCGATAATTAATTTCTTAAATGCACGAAGAAAATACTTTGGTGTGTTATATTCCATGAAAATTCCTGAATAAGTCAGTATCATCTTATCATTATGTTTTGTTTCAGGTACAACATTCTCAAAATCCTGCAAATCAAAACCATGAGGAATAATAACAACATCATTAAAAGTTAAAAACTTGTAATTCTTAATTAATTTTTCTTTAATCTTCCTGTTAGTAACAATTACTCTGTCGGCTGATTTAAGAGAAAGGTATTCCATTCTTTTATGAAGAAGACTATGAAAAGGAGTAGGATAAAAAGCAAAATAACTTCCATACCATAAATCACGGTAATCAACCATTATTGGTACATCAAACTTCTTCTTTATTTTTCTTAAATAATAAAATGAAGAGAAAGGAGGAGCAGTAACATAAATTGCATCAAAATGTTCTTTAGAAATAAGCTCAATTACTTTTTGATAAGCTCTTTTTGACCAGGAATTTTTGTTATCAGGGAAGAAGATTGTCTGACTAATTCTGTTTAATAATTTTCTTATAGATTCACGGGGAGGTTTAATGGTTCCGAATTTTGAAAGCAAAGCGTTGGGTTCTTTACCACCAACTCTTATAATTTTTATGTTAGAATTTTCTGCTTCACTTTTAAGAGAATCATCATGAGCAAAATATCCTACATTGCCGGTTGTTATTACTGTAGGTTCCCATCCATAATTACTCATGTATTTAACAAATTTAAGCGTCCGCTGAACTCCGCTTAAACCCATTGGCGGGAAATAGTATGCAACTACTAAAACTTTAAACATAGATTAACAGAAAAGTAAAACTGCCACTCTGTTTCAACTTTGGGTATGATAGTTTGGAGCTTCTTTAGTAATAATTACATCATGAGGATGGCTTTCTTTTAAACCAGCCAAAGTAATCTTTATAAACTTAGTATTAGTCTTAAGCTGTTTAATATTTTTTGCTCCGCAATAACCCATAGCGGCTCTTAAACCGCCGGCAAGCTGATAAATAGTATCAGCCAACGGACCCTTGTAAGGAACTCTTCCTTCAACACCCTCAGGAACCAATTTAGCTATATCATCTTCCACATCCTGGAAATACCTGTCTTTACTTCCTCTTTTCATAGCAGAAAGTGAACCCATACCCCTATAGAGTTTAAAACTTCTTCCTTCAAAAAGAATTTTCTCACCGGGAGATTCGTCAACGCCTGCAAACAGGCCGCCAATCATTACAGAATCAGCTCCTGCTGCAATAGCCTTTGCAACATCGCCTGTCTGTTTTATACCTCCATCAGCAATAACCGGAATTCCCTTTTTCTTAACACCTCTAGCAACTTCATAAATAGCAGTTATTTGCGGAACTCCAACTCCGGCAATAACTCTTGTTGTACAAATAGAACCTGGTCCTATACCAACTTTAACTGCATCAACACCGCAATCTACCAAATCAAGCGCAGCTTCGTAAGTTCCTATATTACCAGCAATTATCTGCTCATATTTAAATTTCTTTCTTGCTTCTTTAATTACTTTCATTACGCCAACAGAATGACCATGTGCAGTATCAATTACAATAACATCGGCACCGGCTTTTGATAAGGATTCAATTCTGTCCAATGTATCAAGAGTAATTCCTACTGCAGCACCCACACGAAGCCTTCCATGTTCATCTTTACAGGCAAAGGGATGTTTTCTCTTTTTCAGAATATCTTTATAAGTAATTAATCCTTTAATTACTCCATTCTTATCAACCACAGGGAGTTTTTCTATTTTATACTTTTGAAGAATCTTTTCAGCTTTTTCAAGGTTAGTACCTAATGGAGCAGTAATAAGATTTTCCTTAGTCATCAGGTCTTTAACTTTTAGTTTTCTGTTTGGTTCAAACCTGAGGTCTCTGTTGGTTAAAATTCCTATAAGTTTATCATGATTATCAACTATTGGTATTCCTGATATTCTGTATTTTTTCATGATTTCAAGAGCGTCACCAATAGATTTATCAGCGGTAAGTGTAACAGGATTTCTAATCATACCGCTTTCCGAGCGTTTTACTTTATCTACTTCTTCGCACTGAGCTTCTATACTCATATTTTTATGAAGAATACCAATTCCTCCCTCTCTTGCAATTGCAATTGCCATTTCGGATTCTGTTACAGTATCCATTGCTGCAGAGATGAAAGGTACATTTAGTTTTATTTCGGGAGTAAGATATGTTGAAATATCAACTTCACGCGGAAGTACAGATGATTTTGCAGGAACAAGAAGGATATCGTCAAATGTTAATCCTTCAACTATATTTATTTTATCGTTAATAATTAACCTCTTCTTTTAAAATTAATCGAATGCTGAGAAACCTGTAATATCTTCACCAACTATTAAAGTATGCATTTCATGTGTGCCTTCATAAGTTTTTACTGACTCCAGATTTGCTGAGTGTCTCATAACCGGATATTCATCAAGAATTCCATTTGCACCAAGGATTTCTCTTGCGATACGTGCTATCTCAAGAGCTTTTTCACAATTATTTCTTTTTGCCAGAGAAACCTGTGTAAACTTTAATGTATTATTATCTTTCATTCTTCCGAGCTGAATATTAAGAAGCTGTGCCTTGGTTATTTCTGTTAACATATATACAAGCTTTTCCTGTGTCATCTGGTAAGCAGCAATTGGTTTGCTGAACTGCACTCTTGATTTAGCGTAATTCAATGCAGCATCATAACAAGCCATCATAGAACCAACAACACCCCAGGCAATTCCATATCTTGCCTGGTTAAGGCACATTAAAGGATTTTTCAATCCTTCTGTTTTAGGTAAAAGATTTTCTTCAGGGACAAACACATCTTCAAAAACAAGTTCGGATGTTACAGACGCACGAAGTGAATGTTTTCCTCTCATTTCAGGAGCAGAAAAACCTTCCATTCCTTTTTCAACCAGAAAACCTTTTATAACACCATCAAGCTTTGCCCAGACTACAGCAACATCGGCAATGGTACCATTTGTAATCCACATCTTTGCACCATTTAATTTATAGCCACCATCAACCTTTTCAGCTTTTGTAACCATACCGCCGGGATTGGAGCCATAATCAGGCTCGGTTAAACCAAAGCAGCCAATCTTTTCTCCTTTGGCTAATTGCTGCAGCCATTTTTCCTTTTGAGCTTCACTACCGAAGGTAAAGATGGGGTACATTACAAGAGCACTTTGCACAGATACAAAACTTCTGATTCCGCTATCTCCCCTTTCAAGCTCCTGCATAACAAGTCCGTAAGCAACATTGTTCATTTCGGAACCGCCATATTTCTGCGGCAATGTTGAACCGAACAAACCCATCTCTGCCATTTTAGGAACGAGATGTAAAGGAAAGCTTCCTTCCCTGTTATGTTTTTCTATGATGGGAATTATTTCTTCACTTACAAATTCTCTTACAGTATCACGAATCATTATCTCTTCTTCAGAAAGAAGAGATTGAATGTTGAAGTAGTCTACACCGGTAAATTTATTCACTTGGCACCATGATTATTCAATGTTAGAATTGAAAATTATCAAATAGGGGCATGAGAATCAAACTTGGATTGGATACCGGATGCTTGATACTGGATATTGGATACTTGATACTGGATACTTGATGTGGTTTTAACAAAAAAATCTTTTCATAGATTTTTTATTTGACAACTTCTTATTCATTTTTTACATTACCATACATTTGTATGGTATTTTAGGAATTACCCCGTAACTTATCAACCGAAGGTGTATCATGTCAAAAGAATTAACTGAAACCCAGAGAAATATTCTCGATTTTCTTATTGAACAAAAAACCGGAAGAGGTATTCCCCCTACACTTGCCGAGATTGCCAGGCAGTTTGGCTACAAAAACAGGGCGACTGTTCAGCAGCATTTGCAGGCACTTGAAAGAAAAGGATTTATTAAAAAGAATCCGAAACTCTCAAGAGGAATTGAGCTTACACTGGAAGATAAATTTTTTATACCGCGACCTGTCTTAGGAGAAGTTGCTGCAGGTAATCCTCTTGTAATTTATCCTGATGCGATTGATACAGTTTCACTTCCTTCAATTGCAAAAATGCCAAAGGATTCTTTTCTACTGAGAGTTAAAGGAAACAGTCTGAAAGATGCTTATATCTTTAATGGAGATATAGTAATTGTTAATCCAAACCTTGAGCCCCGCAATGGACAAATAGTAGCTGCCATTCTTGATGATGCTGCGGTTGTAAAAAGATTCTACAAAAAGAAAAATGAAATAGAACTTCATTCAGAAAACCCCGAGTTTAAACCGATAGTGATAGATAAAAAACATCCTTCATTCAGAATAGTTGGAATTGTGGTTGGCGTTTACAGAAGCATGGAGAAGAAGGCTGGGTGAGAAAAGTTAAGCTTAAGTTTTTCAAAGAAAAGATTATAGAATAACAACTGAAGTCCGGATCTTTTTAAGATAAACTTTTTCCTTATATAGCCGGGTGCTATTTATTTTCTTTCTTCAATAACAATACACCGTGGTATTTAATAAAATACTCTAATCCAACTGTAAAACTTTATAGAATATTTAGATTTTAATATTTATATTGCCTGCAGTATAGGAGAATCAAATTGAACAAATCTGAAGAAATATCAACTTCCTCTGAATTATTTTCCTTTATTGTAAATAATGCATTTGATGCAATCATTTATTACACACCTGTAAGAGGCAGCGATAACAACATAATAGATTTTGAACTTACCTTTATTAACGATACTATACTTAAACATCATAATAGTAAAAGAGAAGATTATACAGGAAAAACTTTTCTTTCATTGTTTCCCTATGCAATAAAAGATGGAATGTTTGATGCTTTTAATAATGTTTGTGAAACAGGAATTCCATCCGAAGGAGTTTATTATTATGAGGATGATAAATTTAAAGGGTGGTACAGAAGTTCTGCCGTTAAATATGATAAAGGTATAATTGTTTATTTCAGGGATGTAAGCGAAAAGGAATTTCTCGAACAAAAGTTAAAAGAAAAAAATAAAGAACTTGAGAAACTCTTAAATGAAAAAGAAAATCTTCTTAAAGAAGTAAATCACAGGATAAAAAATAATCTTCAGCTTCTGGTTGGAATGCTTCATTTGCAGAGTGAAAGTATTAATGATCCCCAGCTTAAAGAACTACTTAATACTGCAAGCCAGAGAATAATTACAGTTGCAAAAATTCATCAGAAACTCTATGAACGTGCAAATGTTTTTTCTATTGATTTAACACTTTTTATTAAAGAGATAATAGATTCTGTTCAAAATCTTTATAAGAAGTCTGTTGAGATAAAATATGATATTGACGATATAAATCTTCCTCTTGATTATCTGGTAAATGTAAGTCTTATTATTAATGAATTAATTACAAATGCATTTAAACATGCATTTAATGAGAGCAATAAGGGAGAGATTTACATTTTTCTTAAGCAGGAAGAGAATAATATTAAACTAATTATCCGGGATAATGGAAAAGGGATTGAAAATTTTGACCTTGAGAAAGGTGATTCATTAGGTTTACTTCTTATAAAATCCTTTGTTGAACAGATGAGCGGCACATTAGAAATTAACAACTCCCCTGCTACCTTTCAGATAATTTTTCCTTTAGCTGAGAATTAATCCAATAATTATCTCTTTATTAAACTTCCTCTAATTTTTTATGCTACTTTATCCAGTTCAACTGTTTCAGTATTATGCTCTATGTTGAATAGGAATTTTGCTTTTGGATTATTCTCTTTAGCGCTGTTCAATTGATAGGGTGATTCTGCAATAAAAACAAGATTACCATGTTTATCATTAAAGAGATTGTGTGAACGAATTCTTCTTAATTCCTCAATATCTTTTTCATCATTATAAATTACCCAGCATGCTTTATAATAATTAAGAAATCTGAATTCACAGGCTGCACCATATTCATTTAGCAAGCGGTATTTTATTACTTCAAACTGCAGTTCACCAACAGTGCCCACAACTTTCCTGTTATTCTGAATAAATACCTGGGCAAGCCCTTCATCTGTTAACTGAAGAATTCCCTTCTCAAGCTGCTTTGATTTAAATGGATCTGTAAGCCATAGTTCGCGGAAAATTTCTGGTGAAAATGTTGGAATTCCTTTATACATAAACTGATCACCTTCTGTAAGAGTATCGCCAATCTTAAAAATCCCCGAATCATATAGTCCTATAACATCTCCGGGATATGCTTCTTCAATTAAATTTTTATCCTGTGCAAGAAATGTAGCAGGGTTAGCAAATTTTATTTCCCTGTTTAGTCTTACATGATGATAAAATTTATTTCTCTCAAATTTTCCTGTGCATACTCTTAAAAATGCTATTCTGTCTCTGTGTTTAGGATCTATATTAGCATGTATTTTAAAAACAAACCCTGAAAATTTATTATCACCTGGATCAGCAATACCTTTTGTTGTTTCTCTTCCCTGCGGAACAGGAGCAATTTTAATAAATGTATCAAGGAGCTCCTTAACGCCAAAGTTATTCAATGCACTTCCGAAAAAAACAGGAGCTATATTTCCTTCAAGATATTCATCAGTACTAAATTCGTCATATACACCATTTACAAGTTCCAGTTCTTCTTTAAGCTTATCGGCACCCTCTCCAAGCAATTCTTTCAATCTCGGATCTTCGGGAGATGAAAATGTTTCAATA